>Ga0073905_10000121_pt1 | contig 31321 bp, 32 predicted proteins | sample KloWWTupernatant_FD_65482 | JGI IMG/M metagenome (GOLD analysis project Ga0073905, IMG submission 65482) | Active sludge microbial communities from Klosterneuburg, Austria, studying microevolution and ecology of nitrifiers - Klosterneuburg... | ecosystem: Engineered > WWTP > Aerobic digester >... | reverse complement strand
CCGGTCTCGTCGCACGAGGTCTCGATCCCCAGGACGAGGGTGGCGTCAGGCATGGTCCCAGCGTAGGCGGCGGCGAGGGGTGACCGGCGTCACAGCCCGCCCGGGAACGCCCCTCGTCGGTTGACTGTTCAACCAACCATGACGACCACCAGCTCCGCGACCGACCTCTTCCTGCTCGACGGCGCCGAGCAGGACGCCCTGTTCCGCGATGCACGCTCGGCGCACGCGTTCGGCGTGGAGCCCGTGCCGGACGAGGTCATCGACGCCGTCCACGACCTGGTCCGCTGGGGGCCCACGGCGCTGAACTCCTCGCCGATGCGCCTGCTGCTGGTCCGCTCGGCCGCGGCCCGCGAGCGCCTCGCCGGCCACATGGCCGAGGCCAACAGGGAGCGCGTGCGCACCGCGCCGCTGAGCATCGTCGTCGCCGCGGACCTCGACTTCCACGAGCACATGGGCACGCTCATGCCGAGCGTGCCGGGCGTGCGCGAGCGCCTCGACGCCAACCCCGCCGGCCGCGAGCGCACCGCCAGGGACAACGCCTGGCTGCAGGCCGGGTACCTCGTCGTCGGCCTGCGCGCCGCCGGCCTCGCCGTCGGTCCGATGAGCGGCATGGACGCCCCCGGGATCGACGCCGACCTGCTCGCCGGGACGGCCTGGCGCTCGATCATGGTGCTCAACGTCGGCCGGCCGGCCGACGCCCCCCACCCCTACCCGCGCGCCGCGCGCCTCGAGACGGCCCAGACCACCGTCGTCGTCTGACCCCGGCCCACGGTCGCGGACCGCGAGCTCGTCGGCGGCGGGCGGGTCAGCGTGCCGGCGGGTCGAGCGGCAGGCGCATCGTCCACGCGTCGACGTCCTCGGGCTGGTAGTACCGCCGCCGTCGGCCCAGCGTGACGAACCCGGCACGGGTGTAGAGCTCGATCGCCGGCTCGTTGTCGACGCGCACCTCGAGCAGCACCGCCTCGGCGCCCTCCTCACGGGCATGCCCGACGAGCGCCGCGAGCAGCACGGCCCCCAGCCCTCGGCGCCGCGCGGCCTGCGCGACCCCGAGCGTCATGACCTGCACGACGTCGCCGTCGAACCACGTCCCCGCGTAGGCGACGAGGTGCCCGTCCTCGTCGTCGACGCCGACGTACCAGCGCCCCGGACCGGTGAGCTCCTCGCGCACCATCTCGGCCGACCACGCGGACTCCCCGAAGATCGCGCACTCGAGCCCCGCGACGGTGACGACGTCGCCCGGGGTCAGCGGGCGCAGCTCGACGGCCCCCGGCTGCCCACTCACCCCGTGGCCCTCTTGCGGGCGGCCGACGGCATCACGTCGGGCCGGCGCAGGTACAGCGGGGCGGTGGGCTGGTCCCGACCGGTCGCTGCCCGGAGCGTGGCGAGCCGGGCCAGCACCGCCGGGTCCAGCACCGTCGGGGCTCCCGGCGCCGCGGTGAGGTCGTCGGGGTAGAGCCCGGCGCCGGGCCCGACGACGACGGAGCGCGCGGTGGACGGGTCCGCCGCGAGGGTCGCCGCATGGAGCACCGCCGGGCCCTCGACGCACGCGACGTCGCCGTCCGGACCGTCCCACCGGTACCGCGCCGCGTAGACCTCGCGACGTCGCGCGTCGGTGACGACGAGCACCTCGGCGTCCCGGTCGGCACAGCCCTCGTACGCCTGCGCGGCGTACGCGTCGAGGCTGCACACGCCGAGCACCGGGACGCCGAGCGACCACGCCAACGTCCGGGCGGTCACCAGCCCCGCGCGCAGACCCGTGAACGGCGCCGGCCCGGTCCCGACGACGACGGCCTCGATCGCGCCGGCCGCGCGGCCGGCCTCCGCCAGCACCTCGGCGACGAGGGGGGCGAGCAGCTCGGCGTGGCGGCGCTGCTCCGCTGCCCGGCGGGCGGCGAGCGTCGCACCGTCGCGGACGAGGGCGACGGTGATGTCGGCGGACGTGTCGAGGGCGAGGACCAGCACGCGCCCATCCTCCCACCGGGGCTCAGGCGGGCAGGCGCACACCCGCCCAGCGCGGCCCGACGGCGCGCACGGTCACGTGGCGCACGCCGGCGCCGTCGAGCGGAGCCTCACCGGCACCCGCACCGTGCGGCCGCTCGAGCACCACCTCGAGCCTGTCCTCCGAGAGCACCTCCGCCAGTCCCTCGCCCCACTCGACGAGCGTGACGGACTCGTCCAGCGAGGCGTCCAGGTCCAGCGCGTCGAGCTCCTCGAGCGAGCCCAGCCGGTAGGCGTCGACGTGCACCAGGGCGGGTCCGTCGGTGAGCGAGGGGTGCACGCGGGCGATGATGAACGTCGGCGAGGCCACCTGGCCGCGGACGCCGAGCCCCGCCCCGATCCCCTGGGCCAGCGTGGTCTTGCCCGCGCCGAGGGGGCCGCTGAGCACCACGAGATCGCCCGCGCGCAGCACCGCGGCGAGCCGCCGACCCCACGCCCGCGTGGCCTCCGCGTCGGCGAGCTCCAGCACCAGCTCCGGCCCGATCTCCGTTCCCCGGGCCTCAGCCACCGACGTGCACCCGCGGCACCCGGGCGCCCAGCCGGGTGACGATCTCGTAGGAGATCGTGCCGGCGGCGTCCGCCCAGTCCTGGGCCGTCGGCTCGCCGTCCGCCCCGGAGCCGAACAGCACCACCGTGTCCCCCGCGACCTCGGCCGCGCCGGGCCCCAGGTCCAGCACCACCTGGTCCATGCACACGCGGCCGGCGACGCCCAGCCGCCGGTCACCCACCTGGACGGGGCCGCCCCAGCGCTCCGCGTCGCCGGAGGCGTGCCGCGGGATGCCGTCGGCGTAGCCCAGCGGCACGATGCCCAGCACCGTCTCCCGCGAGGTCGTGTACAGGTGGGCGTACGAGACGCCCTGACCCGCCGGCACGCGCTTGGTGAGCACCAGCGTCGCCTCGAGGCGCATCGCCGGCACCAGGCCGAAGTGCGCGGCGTCGCCGATCTGCGGCACCGGCGAGAGCCCCGTGACGGCGAGCCCTGGCCGCACGAGGTCGTAGTGCATCGCCGGGTTGGTCAGGGTGGCGGCGGAGTTGGCGAGGTGGCGCACCTCGAGCCGCGCGCCCCGGCGCTCGGCCGCGGCCACGGCGTCGTCGAACACGCGGGCCTGGGCGAGCACGGTGGGGTGGTCCGGCGCGTCGGCCCACGCCAGGTGCGAGAAGACCCCGACGACGGCGCACGCGCCCTCGGCCTGGGCCGCCAGGGCGACGTCGAGCGCCGCGTCGAGCTGGTCGGGCATCATGCCGCCGCGGCCGAGCCCCGTGTCGACCTTGAGGTGGACGCGCGCGGTCCGCCCCGTCGCGCGCGCGGCGGCGAGCACCTCGTCCAAGGCCCACGGCGAGGCGACCGCCAGATCGATCCCCGCCTCGAGGGCGGCACCCAGGGGCGCGCCGGGGGCGTACAACCAGGTCAGCACCGGGGCCTCGATCCCGGCGGCGCGCAGGGTCATGGCCTCGTCGAGCTGCGCGACGCCGAGCCAGGTCGCGCCGCCCGCGAGCGCCGCCCTGGCCATGGGGACCAGGCCGTGGCCGTAGCCGTCGGCCTTGACGACGGCCATCACGGCGGCGGACCCGGCGCGGGCGGACAGCACAGCGACGTTGGACCGGACGGCGGCCAGGTCGATCACGGCACGGGCGGGGAAGGCGCTCACGGCGCCCAGTCTCTCACCGGCGGCCGAGCGGGTCCGGCCCGCCCGCCCGCACGCGCGGGAGGGGCGGCCGCACGCGCGCCGCCGGTCAGGTGACCGGGACGAGGAGGTCGGCGCGCCCGCGCCCGCGCGCCACGAGCCGGGCGTTCGCCTCGTCCGAGCGCAGCACCCACTCCCGGGCCGCCCGCGGCGAGCGGCCGTGCGCGACGTGCCGCGCCACGAGCCGGGCGACCCGGACGTCGTCGGGCAGGTCGAGGTACCAGCACGCGTCGAGCAGCGGGGCGACGCGGGCCCACGCGCCGTCGTCGTGCAGGAGGTAGTTGCCCTCGACCACCACGAGCGACGTGGCGTGGTCCACCGCGATCGCGCCGGCGATCGGCTCCTCGATCCCACGGTCGAACACCGGCGCGTAGACGATCTCGACGCCTGCCCGGACACGGCCGAGCAGCGCGACGAAGCCCGCGGCGTCGAACGTGTCCGGCGCGCCCTTGCGGCCCGCGCGGCCCAGCCGCTCCAGCTCCGCCTGCGCGAGGTGGAACCCGTCCATGGGCAGCAGCACGGCCGTGACCCCGCGGGCCGTGAGCGCGTCGACCAGCCCCCGGGCGAGCGTCGACTTGCCGGCGCCCGGCGGGCCGGCCAGGCCGAGCAGCGCGCGGCGTCCGCCCGCGACGAGCTGCGCGGCCAGGTCGACGAGGACGGGGTCGACGAGGACGGGGTCGACGAGCTCTGGCCCGGGCGGCGCGTCGGGCACGTCCCCGCTCACGGGCCCGCGACCAGCCCGCGCACCACGCCCGGGAGGGCTGCCGCCACGGCGGACGCGGTCAGCGGGCCGCCACCGCTCGCGGCGCACGCCGCCCAGCCGTGCACCGCGACGGCCGCTGCCACCACCTCCACGAGCACCCTCGGCCCCGCCGTGAGCGGCCCGTCCGGCCCCGCCGTGAGCGGCCCGTCCGGCCCCGCCGTGAGCGGCCCGTCCGGCACGGCGAGCCCGGCGAGCAGCGCCCCGAGCACCCCCGCGAGCACGTCCCCGGCGCCGGCCGTCGCCAGCCAGGGCGTGCCGTCGGCCTGGCTCGCCACGACCTCGGCGCGGCCGGCGGTCCCGACGACGAGGGTCGTGGCGCCCTTGAGCAGCACGGTCGCCCCGGTCCGGCTGACCGCCTCGCGCGCCCAGCGCAGCGGCTCGGCCTCGACCTGGGCACGGCCCACCGCGATCCCGCGGGCCGTCAGCAGCGTGGCGAGCTCCCCGGCATGGGGCGTGAGGACCACGTGCCCACCCACCCGGGCTGGCAGCAGGCCGAGCGCCCCGGCGTCGACCACCACCGGCGTCGCGTCCCGGCCCGCGGCGCGCAGCACGGCCGCCACGCGCTCGCGCTGCTCGCCCCCCGCGACCCCCGGCCCGAGCACCCACGCCTGCACGCGACCCTCGGCGGTCACGACCTCGGGGTGCGCCGCCACGACGGCGTGGCGCACCGCGGCGGGGCCGAGGTAGCGCACCATCGGGCAGCCGGCACCCAGCGCGCCCGCCACCGTGAGCACGGCGGCGCCGGGGTAGTCGGGGGATCCGGCCACGACGCCGAGCACGCCGCGCGTGTACTTGTGGTCCAGCGCCCCGGGCACGGGCCACAGCGCGGCGACGTCGGGCGCGGCAAGGCGGACGACGGCGGCGCGGGGCGCGCCGGGCACCCCGCCGCCCAGCGCCAGCCCCAGGTCGACCACGTCCACCACGCCCGCCAGCGCAGCCGCCGGCGGCAGCAGCAGCCCGGGCTTGGCCGCGCCGAACGTCACGGTGCGGTCGGCCGCGAGCACGGGGCCCGGCACGGCGCCGTCGTCCACCCCGATCCCGCTCGGCACGTCCACCGCGACGACGCGCGGCCCGGGCCCGGGCACCGACAGCAGCCCGCCGAGCAGCTCGACCAGCCGCGCCGCCGGCCCGCGCAGCCCGCCGCGCGCCCCGATCCCCAGCAGCCCGTCGAGCACGACGTCGGCCGCGAACGCCTCGGCGATCGCGTCGCCCAGCCAGACGGGCTCGCCCGGTGCGTCCGGCCCGACGGCCAGGACCCGGCCGCCGGCGGAGCGCAGGGCCGCCAGGCCGCCGTCGTGCACCGGCCCGGGGGCGACAGCGATCGCGCTCACCCCGTGCCGCGCGAGCAGCGCCAGCGCGTGCAGCGTGTCGCCACCGTTGTTGCCACCGCCGACCAGCCCGGCGACCGCGGCGCCCGGCACGCGCACCCCGTCGGCCCGCAGCTCGCGCCGCACCGCGGCGGCCAGCGCCCAGGCGGCCCGGTGCATCAGCCCGCCGGCGAAGCCCCGCTCGGCGGCGAGCAGGGGCCGCTCCGCGGCACGGACGTCGGCAGCGCTGAAGGCCTCGATCACGGGTCCATCCTGCCCCGTGGGTGCCCACGCGTAGAATCGGCGCGGCCGTGCGAGCAGGCCTGGACCCCAGCGTCCACCCCGAGCAGGACGAGGTGACAGCGTGACCCGGAGCCCCGGGATCGGCGAGTGCGCGCGCGAGCGGATCCTCGTCCTGGACGGCGCGTGGGGCACGATGCTCCAGGACGAGCACCTGGCAGAGGACGCGTTCCGGTTCGAGGGTGCCGAGCCGGGCCGCGCGTACCAGGGCAACTTCGACCTGCTGCAGCTGACGCGGCCGGAGCTCATCGCGCGGATCCACCGCGACTACCTCGCCGCGGGTGCCGACATCACGTGCACCAACACCTTCAACGCCAACGCGATCTCGCAGGCCGACTACGGCACCGAGCACCTCGTCGGCGCGATGAACGCGGCGGGCGCCCGGCTGGCGCGCGCGGAGGCCGACGCGGCGCAGGCCCGCGACGGCCGTCGCCGCTGGGTCGCGGGGGCCGTCGGCCCGACCAACCGGACCGCGTCGCTGTCCCCCGAGGTCGAGCGGCCGGGCTTCCGCAACGTGACGTTCGAGGACCTCGCGGCCGCCTACACCGAGCAGGTCACGGCACTGGTCGAGGGCGGGGTCGACCTGCTGCTCATCGAGACGGTGTTCGACACGCTCAACGCCAAGGCCGCGCTGTACGCGTGCGAGGAGGTCGCCCGCGCGACGGGGCGCCGGGTGCCGGTCATGCTCTCGGGCACCATCACCGATGCGAGCGGGCGCACGCTGTCCGGCCAGACGCCCGAGGCGTTCGTCATCTCCACCGAGCACGCCGAGCTGTTCTCGGTCGGCCTCAACTGCGCGCTCGGCCCCGAGCCCCTGCACCCGTACCTGCGGGAGATCGCCGGGGCCACCACGGCGCTGGTGTCCACGCACCCCAACGCCGGGCTGCCCAACGCCTTCGGGGAGTACGACGAGAGCCCGGAGCAGATGGCGGAGGTCCTCGGCCGGTTCGCCCGCGAGGGGCTGCTCAACATCGTCGGCGGCTGCTGCGGCACCACGCCGGACCACATCCGCGCGTTCGCCGCCGCGGTCGACGGCGTGCCGCCGCGCGTCGCGGGGCCGGCCTCGCCGCACCTGCGGCTCTCCGGGCTCGAGCCCTTCGAGCTGACCGCGACCATCCCGTTCGTCAACGTCGGCGAGCGCACCAACCTCGCGGGCAGCCCGCGCTTCAAGGCGACCATCGTCGCCAAGGACGACGCCGCGGCCGTCGCGATCGCGGCCCAGCAGGTGGCCGGTGGCGCGCAGGTCATCGACGTCAACGTCGACGACGGCATGATCGACGGGCCCGAGGCGATGAGCCACTTCCTCAACCTCCTGGCGGTCGAGCCCGACATCGCGCGCGTGCCGGTGATGATCGACTCCTCCGACTGGGCCGTGCTGGAGACAGGCCTGCGCCGCGTGCAGGGCAAGGCCGTCGTCAACTCGCTGTCCCTCAAGGACGGCGAGGCCGTCTTCCTCGAGCGGGCCCGGCGTGTGCGGCGCTACGGCGCGGCCGTCGTCGTCATGGCGTTCGACGAGGAGGGGCAGGCCGACACGCTCGAGCGCCGGGTCACGGTGTGCTCGCGCGCCTACCGGCTGCTCACCCAGGAGGCCGGCTACGCGCCGCAGGACATCATCTTCGACCCCAACGTGCTCACCGTCGCCACGGGGATGGCCGAGCACGACGCCTACGCGCGCGACTTCATCGAGGCGGTCCGCTGGATCAAGCAGAACCTGCCAGGAGCGCTGACCAGCGGCGGGATCTCCAACGTCTCGTTCGCCTTCCGCGGCAACAACCACGTGCGCGAGGCGATGCACGCCGTCTTCCTCTCGCACGCGATCGCCGCCGGCCTGGACATGGGGATCGTCAACGCCGGGATGCTCACGGTGGACGCGGACCTGGACCCGGAGCTCCGCTCGGCGGTCGAGGACGTCATCCTTGCGCGCCACCCCGAGGCCACCGAGCGGCTCATCGCGCTCGCGGAGAGCTACAAGGGCGTCGCCAAGGAGGCCAGGGGCGCCGAGGCGTGGCGCGAGCAGCCGGTCGCCGAGCGCCTGCGGCACGCGCTGGTGCACGGCATCGTCGAGCACGTCGCCGCCGACGCCGAGGAGGCGTTCCGCGAGCTCGGCTCGCCGCTGGCTGTCATCGAGGGCCCGCTCATGGCCGGGATGGACGTGGTCGGCGACCTGTTCGGCGCGGGCAAGATGTTCCTGCCCCAGGTGGTCAAGTCCGCGCGCGTCATGAAGGCCGCCGTGGCGCACCTGACGCCGTACCTCGAGGCCGAGAAGGCCGCGGCCGAGGCCGCCGGCCTGGTCGGGGCCCGCGGCAAGGGCACCGTGGTCATGGCGACGGTCAAGGGTGACGTCCACGACATCGGCAAGAACATCGTCGGCGTGGTGCTGGGCTGCAACGGCTACGTCGTCCACGACCTGGGGGTCATGGTCCCGGCGGAGAAGATCCTCGCGGCGGCGGAGGAGCTCGACGCCGACGTCATCGGCGTCTCGGGCCTCATCACGCCGTCGCTGCACGAGATGGTGGCCCTGGCCACCGAGATGACGCGCCGCGGGTTGACCACGCCGCTCATCGTCGGCGGCGCGACGACCAGCCGCGCGCACACCGCCGTGAAGATCGACCCGGCGTACGCGCACACGGTCGTGCACGTCGTGGACGCGAGCCGCGCCGTCGGCGTCGTCGCGGACCTGCTCGCCCGGCCGGCGGAGATCGCCGCCCGGGTCGAGGCCGACTACGCCGCCCTGCGCGCCCGGCACCGCGACCGGGACCACGTGCTCGTCCCGCTGGACGACGCCCGCGCGCGCGCCACCCGGCTGGCCCCGCCCACCGTGCCGGCTCCGCTGCGGCCCGGCCGGCACATCGTCACGCCGTCGATCGCCGAGCTCGCCGAGGTCATCGACTGGACCCCCCTGTTCACCAGCTGGGAGCTGCGCGGCACCTACCCGGCGATCCTGGCCGACCCGCGCCAGGGCGAGCAGGCCCGGATGCTCTTCGCCGACGCCCAGGCCCTGCTCGCCCAGGTGATCGACGAGGGTCTGCTCACCGCGCGCGGGGTGTGCGCCGTGTGGCCCGCGCGCCGCGTCGGCGACGACATCGAGGTGCACGCGGTCGCGCCGCCCGTGGGCCCGGCGCAGCCCCTCGCCGTGCTGCACACGCTGCGCCAGCAGCGCGAGCGCGCCGGGGACCTCACGGCGCTCGCCGACCACCTCGCCCCGGCGGGGGACCACCTCGGCGGTTTCGCCGTCGCCATCCACGGCGCCGAGGCGCTCGCGGCGACGCACGAGCTGGCCGGGGACGACTACACGGCGATCCTCGTCAAGGCCCTCGCCGACCGCCTCGCGGAGGCCTTCGCCGAGTGGCTGCACCGGCTGGTGCGGACCGAGATCTGGGGCTACGCGCCCGACGAGGCGCTCGACGTCCACGACCTCGTCAAGGAGCGCTACCAGGGGATCCGCCCCGCGGCGGGCTACCCGGCGCAGCCCGACCACACGGAGAAGGGCACGCTCTTCGCGCTGCTCGACGCGGGCGAGGTGGGTCTGGGGCTCACCGAGTCGTACGCGATGACCCCGCCGTCCGCGGTCGCGGGCCTCTACCTCGCCCACCCCGACGCGCGGTACTTCGCGCTGGGCCGGATCGGCCGCGACCAGGTGGTCGACTACGCCGCGCGCAAGGGCTGGGACCTGGCCACGGCCGAGCACTGGCTCGCCCCGAACCTCGCGTACGACCCGGCCGGGGACTGACCCCCGCTCCCCCGCACCCGCCCCTGCGGTCCTGGAACCGATCCGCGACCCCGGGGCCCTGATCCGTTCCAGAAGTCGGCGACGAGGGCGCGTAGGTTGGGTCCATGCGCTTCGGACTCTTCATCCCCCAGGGCTGGCGGCTCGACCTCGTCGGCATCGACCCCGCGGACCAGTGGGCCGCCATGAACGGCCTCGCCCGGCACGCCGACGCCGGCGACTGGGAGTCGATCTGGGTCTACGACCACTTCCACACCGTCCCGGCGCCCACCACCGAGGCCACCCACGAGGCGTGGACCCTCATGGCCGCCTTCGCCGCGAGCACCTCGCGCGTGCGTCTGGGGCAGATGTGCACGTGCATGGCCTACCGCAACCCCGCCTACCTCGCGAAGGTCGCCGCGACGGTCGACGTCATCTCCGGCGGCCGGGTCGAGATGGGCATCGGGGCCGGCTGGTACGAGCACGAGTGGCGCGCCTACGGGTACGGCTTCCCGGGGGCAGGGGACCGGATCGCAGCCCTCGACGAGGGCGTGCAGATCATGGAGCAGGCCTGGCGCACCGGCGAGGCCACGCTGGACGGCAGGTTCTACCAGGTCGACGGCGCCAGGGTGCACCCGCGGCCGCTGCAGGCTGGCGGCATCCCGTTCTGGATCGCCGGCGGCGGCGAGCGCAAGACGCTGCGGATCGCGGCCCGCTCGGCGCACTACACCAACTTCGTCGGGACGCTCGAGGGGTTCGCGCACAAGTCGTCGGTGCTCGAGGGGCACTGCCGTGACCTGGGCCGCGACTTCGGCGAGATCACGCGCTCGGCCAACTACAACGTCGTCATCGGCCGCGACCAGGCCGAGGTCGACGCGCGCCTCGCCTGGATCGACGCTCACTACCGGCCCGTCGTGCCGGAGAAGGTGGACAGCACGGTCGAGGACTTCCGCACCGGGCCGCTCGTCGGCACGCCCGAGCAGATCGTCGAGCGCCTGCGTGCGCTCGAGGCGATCGGCATGACCTACGCGATCACGTACTTCGCCGAGGCCGCCTACGACCGCTCCGGCATCGAGCTCTTCGAGCGCGAGGTCATCCCGGCCCTGCGCGGCTGAGCAGCCCTCCCTCAGTCCCGCTCCGCGACCACCATCGCCGAGGCGATCCCCGCGTCGTGCGAGATCGACAGGTGCAGCCGTGCGACGCCCAGCTCGGCGGCGCGCGCCGCGACCGTCCCGCTGATCTCGACCTCGGGCGGCCCGCCGACGACGCGGTGGACGGTCGCGTCCTGCCAGCTCATCGTCCCGGGGGCGCCGAGCGCCTTGGCGATGGCCTCCTTGGCGGCGAACCGTGCCGCGAGCGAGGAGGCGGGCAGGTCGCGCTCCGCGGGCGTGAAGAGCTTCTCGCGCAGGCCGGGCGCGCGCTCCAGGGTCGCCATGAACCGTGCGACGTCGACGACGTCGATCCCCACCCCGACGATCACGGGGTCACCCCGCCGTCACAGACCACCGCACGCCACCATCACGCGGCGGCCCTACTCGACCGTGACGGACTTGGCCAGGTTGCGCGGCTGGTCGACGTCGAGCCCCTTGGCCGTGGCGAGCTCCATCGCGAAGATCTGCAGCGGCACCACCGAGACGAGCGGCGCCAGCAGCACCGGGGTCTGCGGGACGAAGAAGACCTCGTCGGCGAAGGGCAGCACGTCCGTGTCGCCCTCCTCCGCGATGACGAGGGTCCGCGCCCCGCGGGCCCGGATCTCCTGGATGTTGGAGATCACCTTGGAGTGCAGCGAGTCGCGGCCACGCGGTGACGGGACGATGACGAAGGCGGCCTGCCCCTCCTCGATGAGCGCGATCGGCCCGTGCTTGAGCTCACCGGCGGCGAAGCCCTCGGCGTGGATGTAGGCGAGCTCCTTGAGCTTGAGCGCGCCCTCCATCGCCACCGGGAAGCCGACGTGGCGGCCGAGGAAGAGCACCGAGGTGACGTCGACCATGGAGCGGGCGACCTGCCGCACGTGCTCGGCGCCGTCGATGACGGCCTGGACCTTGTCCGGGATCTCGCGCAGGTCCTCCAGGATCTCGGCGATCTCGTCGGGGAACTTGGTGCCGCGCAGCTGGGCCAGGTACAGGCCCAGCAGGTACGCCGCGGTGATCTGGGCCAGGAAGGCCTTGGTGGACGCCACCGCGACCTCGGGGCCGGCGTGCGTGTAGAGCACGGCGTCGGACTCGCGCGGGATGGTCGAGCCGTGCGTGTTGACGATCGCCAGCACCGTGGCGCCCTGCTCGCGCGCGTGCCGCACGGCCATGAGCGTGTCCATCGTCTCGCCGGACTGGCTGACGGCCACGACGAGGGTCTTGGAGTTGACCACCGGGTCGCGGTAGCGGAACTCGTGGGCGAGCTCGACCTCCACCGGGATCCGGCACCAGTGCTCGATCGCGTACTTGGCGACCTGACCCGCGTACGCGGCCGTGCCGCACGCGATGACGATGATCTTGTCGATCTGCCGCAGCACGGCCTCGTCCACGCGCACCTCGTCGAGGATGAGGCGCCCCGACGGGTCGGTCCGACCCAGCAGCGTGTCGGCAACGGCGTGCGGCTGGTCGTGGATCTCCTTGTCCATGAAGGACGCGTAGCCGCCCTTCTCCGCGGCGGCGGCGTCCCAGTCGACGGTGAAGGTGCGCGGCGTGACGACGTTCCCGTCGAAGTCGACCACGTCGACGCTGCCCGGCGTGATCGTCACGACCTGGTCCTGGCCGAGCTCCATCGCCTCACGGGTGTGCGCGATGAAGGCCGCGACGTCCGAGCCGAGGAAGTTCTCCCCCACCCCGAGCCCGACCACCAGCGGCGAGTCGTGCCGCGTGCCGACGACGGTGTCCGGCGCGTCCGCGTGCACGGCCAGCAGGGTGAACGTGCCGTGCAGGCGCCGCGCGACGGTCCGCATCGCCTCGGTGAGGTTGCCGCAGTCGTCGTAGGCGGCCCCGAGCAGGTGGGCGACCACCTCGGTGTCCGTCTCGCTGAGCATGGTCACCCCGGCGGCCGCGAGCCCGGCCCGCAGCGTCGCGAAGTTCTCCACGATCCCGTTGTGGATGACGGCGAGGCGCCCGTCCGCCGACAGGTGCGGGTGGGCGTTGACGTCGTTGGGCGCACCGTGGGTCGCCCAACGGGTGTGCCCGATGCCGGCGGTCGAGGGCGCCATCGGGTGCGCGGCGACCTCGTCGGTGAGGTTCACCAGCTTGCCGGCCTTCTTGGCCGTCGCCAGGCCGTGGGGGGTCACGAGGGCGACGCCGGCCGAGTCGTAGCCGCGGTACTCGAGCCGGGCCAGACCCCCCAGTACGACCTCGAGCGGGCGACCGCCCGGCTGCTGACCTCCGACGTACCCGACGATTCCGCACATGGGGGCGAGTGTAGACCGGCGCCGCCCGCCGCCCGCCGGGCCGACGTGGCTCCGCCACCCCCGCCGATCCGGCAGACTGCACACCGTGGCACCGCACGAGACAGCGCCGTCGACGCCCTACGTCGACCTCGACCGTCAGGCCTGGAGCCGGCTCTCGGCGTCGACGCCGCTGCCGCTCACCGACCACGACGTCGAGCGCCTGCGCGGTCTGGGCGACCCCATCGACCTGGCCGAGGTGGACGCCGTCTACCGCCCGCTCTCGCGCCTGCTCAACCTCTACGTCTCGGCCACACGCGGGCTGCACGCCGCGTCCTCGACGTTCCTCGGCGAGGCGGCCGAGCGCACGCCCTACGTCATCGGCATCGCCGGCTCGGTCGCGGTGGGCAAGTCGACGACCGCCCGCGTGCTGCGCGAGCTCATGGCACGCTGGCCGGAGACCCCGCACGTCGAGCTCATCACCACGGACGGGTTCCTGCACCCCAACGCCGAGCTCGAGCGCCGCGGGCTCATGGAGCGCAAGGGGTTCCCCGAGTCCTACGACCGCCGCGCCCTGCTGCGCTTCCTCGCCGCGATCAAGGCGGGCCGCCGCGAGGTCAGGGCGCCCGTCTACTCGCACCTGTCCTACGACATCGTGCCCGGTGAGGCCGTCGTCGTGCGCCGCCCCGACGTGCTCATCGTCGAGGGGCTCAACGTGCTGCAGCCGGCGCGCGCGACCACCGTCGGCGGGTCCAGCCTGGCCGTGAGCGACTTCTTCGACTTCTCGATCTACGTCGACGCCCGCAACCGGGACGTGCGCCAGTGGTACGTCGACCGGTTCCTCGAGTTCCGCACGACGGCCTTCGCCCGGCCCGACTCCTTCTTCCACCGGTACGCAGGGCTCGACGACGACGCGGCACGCGCCCGTGCCGAGCACATCTGGGACACCATCAACGCACCCAACCTCGTGCAGAACATCGCACCCACCCGGGGCAGGGCGACGCTCGTGCTGCGCAAGGGCCCCGACCACGCCGTCGAGCGCGTGCGGCTGCGCAAGCTGTAGGACCCCGCCCCCGGCCGACGACCGTCGCGCGACCTCAGGCCGGGGTGCTGGGCGAGGCCGCCGGGTCGACGGGGTTCTCCGGTAGCGAGGGCGCAGCGGGCGCAGCGGCCGTGTCCCTGCCGCCGAAGCGGCGCTCGGCCACCCAGCTGAGCACCGGGTCGATGATCATCCCGAGCAGCAGGCCGCCGGCCACCCCCACCCCGACGGCCAGGAGCGGGTGCTCGCCGAGCCAGATGCCCGCGCCGATGCCCAGCATCACGGAGTAGATCGACCACGTGATGGCCGCGATGACGGCGAGCAGGGTGAACCGCGGCCGGTGGAACCGCACGGCCCCGGCGGTCATGTTGACCGCCACGCGCCCCACGGGGATGTAGCGCGCGGCGATGATGAACGCCGCGCCGCGCTCGGCCAGTGCGCGCTCGGCCCAGCCCAGCGCGCGCTGCTGGCGGGCCCCGCGCATGATCCGCAGGTCTCGGACGGTGAGCCTGCGCCCGATCGAGTACGCGATCTGGTCGCCGGTGAAGGCACCGGCCGCCGCGACCGCGCCGAGGACGTAGAAGTTGGGCTCGCCCGTGGACACCGCGAGGGACGCCAGCGCGATGATGACCGACTCGCTGGGGATGGGCGGGAAGAACCCGTCGATGGTCGCGAAGACGTAGAGCGCGACGAACACCCACGGCGACCCCGCCAGCGCGACGACCCACTCCTCGACCACGTGTCCTCAGATCTGCTCGGTCGTACGGCCGCTCGGCCGACGGGTCAACGCTAGGGCGGCCGGACCACCCCGGCACATCGGGGATCACCCCCATGCGACCCCGACCGGACCATCCTCGCCGATGCCCGGACGTGGGGCGTCCCCCGGACGGCGGACCCCGACGCGGTCGCGCTCCGCCGGGAGGGGGACCGGCGGGTGGACGGGCTACGGCAGCGGGAAGCCCAGCGCGGCGGCCGCCGCTTCGGGCGTGGCGTCACGCGACCAGCGCAGGGCCTCCCCCGGCGCGACGAGCGAGCGCATCTGCGCGACGTCGACGTACAGGCGCCCGGCGAGGTGGTCGGTCTCGTGCTGCACGATCCGCGCCGGCCAGCCGGTGAGGACCTCGTCCACGGCCCGGCCGAGCTCGTCCGTCCCCGTGAGCCGCACGGAGCGCCACCGAGCCGTCACGGCCTGCCAGCCGGGCACCGAGAGGCACCCCTCGTAGAACGCGACCCGCTCCGTGCCCACCGGCTCGTACCGCGGGTTGACGATCACCCGGAACGGGACCGAGGCACGCTCACGGGCGAGCGCGGCCTCGTCGTCGAGCACCCACGGGTCCTCCAGCACGGCGATGGCGACGCCGAGCCCGATCTGCGGTGCGGCCAGGCCCACCCCTGGCGCCGCGTGCATCGTCAGGCGCATCGCCTCGACGAGCGCCGCGAGCTGCCCGCCGGCCAGCTCGCCGTCGTAGGGCGCCGCCGGGGTGCGCAGCACGGGGTGCCCGGCCTGGAGGATCGCCAGCGGTCGCGGGCCGGCGAGCAGCAGCTCGACCTGCTCCCGCAGGGACGGCCGCAGCGGGGTGCCGGTCACGTCACAGGGCCAGGCGCTGCCGCACGACGTCGGCCAGCCGGTGCGCGACGCGGTCGGCCTCGGCCTGCTCGGCCGCCTCCACCATGACCCGCACCAGCGGCTCGGTGCCCGAGGGTCGCAGGAGCACCCGTCCGGTGCGCCCCAGGCCGGCCTCGGCCTCGGCGACGGCCGCGAGCACGCCCTCGTCCGTGGCCGCACGCGTGCGGTCCACGCCGGAGACGTTGACGAGCACCTGCGGCAGGCGCCGGACCGCGGCGGCGAGGTCGGCCAGCGAACGACCGGTGGCCGCGACGCGCGCCGCGAGCTGGATCGCCGTGAGGGTGCCGTCACCCGTGGTGGCGTGCCGGGAGAGGATGAGGTGGCCGGACTGCTCGCCGCCGAGCGTGTAGCCGCCGGCGCGCATCGCCTCGAGCACGTAGCGGTCCCCGACGCCCGTCTGCACGGTCCGGATGCCGGCGTCCGCCATCGCGAGCTGGAGGCCGAGGTTGCTCATCACCGTGGTGACGAGGGTGTCGGACGCTAGCTCGCCACGCTCGCGCAGGGCCACGGCGAGGATGCCCATGATCTGGTCGCCGTCCACGAGCGTGCCCTGCGCGTCCACGGCGAGGCAGCGGTCGGCGTCGCCGTCGAACGCGGCGCCCAGGTCGGCACCGGCGGCCACGACGGCGGCCTGGAGCTGCTCGGGGTGCGTGGAGCCGCACTTCTCGTTGATGTTGCGGCCGTCCGGCGAGGCGTTGATGACCACGACGTCGGCGCCCGCCGCGCGCAGCGCAGCCGGACCGACGGTGCTGGCGGCCCCGTTGGCGCAGTCCACGGCGATCCGCAGCCCCTGCAGGGTGCCGGCGGTGCCGTTGCCCGGCAGGCTCGCGACGAGGTGCTCGACGTAGGCCGCGGCGCCGCGAGCCGTGTCCTGGGTGATCCGGCCGACCTCGGCCCCGGTCGGCCGGTCCCACGGCTCGCCCATCCGCTGCTCGATGGCGTCCTCGACGTCGTCGGGCAGCTTGTGACCGCCGCGCGTGAAGAACTTGATCCCGTTGTCGGGCATCGGGTTGTGCGAGGCGGAGAGCATGACGCCCAGGTCGACGCCCAGCGCGCCCGTGAGGTGCGCCACTCCGGGCGTCGGCAGCACGCCGACGTCCAGCACGTCCACCCCCGCGCTGGCCAGGCCCGCCGCCACGGCCGCGGAGAGGAACTCCCCCGACGCGCGGGGGTCGCGGCCGACGACGGCGCGCGGCCGGTGGCCCTCGAACGCGCCAGAGGCCCCGAGCACGTGCGCCGCGGCGACCGACAGGTCGAGGGCGAGCTCCGCCGTGACGTCCCGGTTCGCGAGACCGCGCACCCCGTCAGTTCCGAACAACCGGCCCATCAGACCTCCTCGTCGTGGCACGACAGTGCCACATCCCGTCGCGGCGCGTGGCGCCTTGGCCCGAGACGGCCGACGGCCCCGATGGAGACCATCGGGGCCGTCGGACGGACGGATGTCAGCGCTTGGAGTACTGCGGGGCCTTGCGCGCCTTCTTCAGACCGGCCTTCTTGCGCTCGACGACGCGGGCGTCGCGGGTGAGGAAGCCGGCCTTCTTCAGTGCCGGGCGGTTGTGCTCGGCGTCGATCTCGTTGAGCGCACGGGCGATGCCCAGGCGGAGCGCGCCGGCCTGGCCGGAGACCCCGCCACCGTTGATCCGGGCGACGACGTCGAAGCGACCCTCGACGTCCACCAGGGCGAACGGGGAGTTGACCAGCTGCTGGTGCACCTTGTTGGGGAAGTAGTCCTCCAGGGTGCGGCCGTTGACCTTCCACTGGCCGGTGCCGGGCACGAGGCGCACGCGGGCGACCGCCTCCTTGCGCCGGCCCAGCGCGTTGGCGGGGGCGGTCAGGCTCTGGCCGCGACCCGTGGGGGCAGCGGTCTCGGAGGTGTAGCTCGTGGGCGTCTCGTCCTCGACGTCGACGGTGGTCTCAGCCACGTGTGTGTCCTCGCGTCCGTATGGGGTGTCTGCCAGCAGGCCGGGGCCTACTGGGCGACCTGGGTGATCTCGAAGGGCTTCGGCTGCTGGGCCGAGTGCGGGTGCTCGGAGCCCGAGTACACCTTGAGCTTGCTCAGCTGCGTGCGGGCGAGCGAGCTCTTGGGGAGCATGCCGCGGACGGCCTTCTCCACGGCGCGGTCGGGCCGCTTGGCGAGCAGCTCCGAGTACGGGACGGCGCGCAGGCCGCCCGGGTAGCCGGAGTGGCGGTAGGCCATCTTCTGCTCACGCTTGTTGCCGGTCAGGGCGACCTTGTCGGCGTTGATGACGATGACGAAGTCACCTCCGTCGACGTGCGGGGCGAACGTGGCCTTGTGCTTGCCGCGCAGCAGGATGGCGATCTGGGTGGCCAGGCGACCGAGCACGACGTCGGTCGCGTCGATGACGTGCCAGGTCCGCTCGACGTCGCCGGGCTTCGGGGTGTACGTGCGCACGGTCGTAGCCTTCGTCTCGTATCGCTGAATGAGGTGCATCGGTGCCCGGGCGGCGCTCTTGCGAGCTCCGATGGGCCCCGATGAGGTCGGGCGTCGGCGTCTGACGCGGCTCGTGAGGGCACGACGGGGACGCACAACGACATCCCAGAGTACCTGCCCGGCGGCGGGAGGGTCAAAACGCGGTGCTGCGGCCCTCGCTCAGCCCACCGCAGACCCCGTCCCGACACCCGCGACGACCCCCGCGACGGACCCCCGGACGTGCGCCGGCTGGAGCGCCGCGCCGGCCGCTGCGACGACCCGCGCCGTGAGGTCCAGCAGGGTGGGCGCCTCGACCTTCCAGTGCTGCCAGAACAGCGGCACGTCGAGGTGCCGGCCGGGCAGCACCTCGGCGAGCTCCCCCGCGTCGAGCAGCCCCTGCGCCGCCGTCGACGGCACCATCCCCCAGCCCAGGCCGGCGCGCACGACGGCGACGAACGCCTCCTGGGACGGGACGTGGTGGACCGGTGCCGGGCCGCGCGCACCGAGCGCCCGCGCGAAGGTCGCCTGCAGCGCGTCGTGCCGGTCGAACGCCACCTGGGGCGCCGCGGCGAGGGTCGCGCCGTCCACCCCGTCGGCGAACCACCGGGCAGACGGCGCCGCGACGGCGAGGTAGCGCATCGCGCCGAGCGGGCGCACCCGGCAGCCCTGGACGGCGCGCCCGTCCGCCGTGACGGCCGCCATCGCGGTGCCGTCGCGCAACAGGTCGGCCGAGCGGTCCTGGTCGGCCCGGCGCAGGTCCACCAGCACGCCGGCGGGCAGACCCGTCAGCGCCGCGGCGAACCACGAGTCCAGCGAGTCGGCGTTGACCGCGACGGTCACCGTCACCGGGCCGCCGTCGCCCGGGCCGCGCAGCAGCGCCCCGGCCTCGCGCTCGAGCAGGGCGAGCTGCCCCGCGAGCCGGACCAGCACCTCGCCGGCGCCGGTGGCCCGGCACGGCCGCGCGCGCCGCACCACCACCTGGCCGGTGCGCTGCTCGAGCGCCTTGATCCGCTGGCTCACCGCGGACGGCGTCAGGTGCAGCCGCTGGGCGGCGGCCTCGAACGAGCCGGCGTCGACGACGGCCGCGAGCGCGGCGAGCTGGGCACGGTCGAGCTCCATGATGAAGAGTATTTCATGGTTGGTGAAAATCATGAACTGGCCTTCAGCGATGCGGGTCCCTAGCCTCGAGCCGTGACCCCGACCGCACCGATGGCAGCGACCGCCGTGACGGTACTGACCACGGCACCCGCCCTGACCGCCCTGGCCGGCTTCGGCGCAGGGCTCTCGCTCATCGTCGCGATCGGGGCGCAGAACGCGTTCGTGCTGCGCCAGGGCATCCGACGCGAGCACGTCGCGGCCGTCGTCGCCGTCTGCGCCCTCGCCGACGCGCTGCTCATCGCCGCCGGCGTCGCCGGCCTCGGTGCCCTCGTGGGCGGCTCGCCCGTCGCGCTCGACGTGGTGCGCTGGGCCGGCGCGACCTTCCTGCTCGTCCTGGCCGTCGGCGCCCTGCGCCGGGCGCGCCGGCCCGAGCACCTCGACCCGGCCGATCGGGCGCCGGCCCGGCTCGGTCCGGTGGTGCTCACGACCCTGGGCCTGACCTTCCTCAACCCGCACGTGTACCTCGACACGGTCGTGCTGCTCGGCGGTCTGTCCAGCCAGTACGGCGACGAGGGTCGCTGGCTGTTCGGCGCCGGTGCCGTCGCGGCGAGCGTGGTCTGGTTCACCGCGCTCGGCTTCGGCGCGCGGCGCCTGGCCCCGCTCTTCGCCCGGCCGCGCGCCTGGCAGGTGCTCGACCTCCTCGTCGCCGTCGTCATGGCGGCGATAGCGCTCTCGCTGCTCCTGTGAGCCGCGGCGCACGCGGCCCGGGCGGGTCTCAGCGCGCGCGCTCCACCCGCGCCACGTCCCACACGGGCCCCGGGGTCTCCACGACGGCGCCGTCGGAGCCGAAGAGCAGGAACCGGTCGAACCCGCGCGCGAACCACCGGTCGTGGGTCACGGCCATCACGGTGCCCTCGAAGGCGGCCAGCCCGCGCTCGAGGGCCTCGGCCGAGTGCAGGTCGAGGTTGTCCGTCGGCTCGTCGAGCAGCAGGAGGGTGGCCCCGCCCAGCTCGAGCAGCAGGATCTGCATGCGCGCCTGCTGGCCGCCGGACAGCGTGCCGTAGGTCTGCTCCGCCGCCGCGACGAGCTCGTACCGGTCGAGCGCCTTGCTCGCCTGCTCGCGGCCCATCCCGTCGCGGCTGCCCTCGCCGCGGTGCAGGATCTGCAGCAGCGTGCGGTCGGCGAGCTCGGGATGGGTGTCGTTCTGAGCGAACCAGCCGGGCCGCACGCGCGAGCCGAGCGCGACCTTGCCGGTGTGGCGCACGGGCGGGACGGGGTGCGAGCCGTCCTCGAGGACCGGCGCGTGCTCGCGGTCCGGGTCGCTGCCCCCGGCGGCGAGCAGCCGCAGGAAGTGCGACTTGCCCGAGCCGTTGGAGCCCAGCACCGCCACCCGCTCGCCGAACCAGACCTCGAGGTCGAACGGCGCCATGAGCCCGGTGAGCTCGAGGCGCTCGGCGACGACGGCGCGCTTGGCCGTGCGGCCGCCGACGAGGCGCACCCGGACGTCCTGCTCGCGGGCCATCTCCGGCGGCGGGCCGGCCTCCTCGAACTTGCGCAGGCGCGTCTGGGCCGCCTGGTAGCGCGAGGCGAGGCCGTCGTTGAACGCCGACTTGGTCTTGAGCGTCAGGACCAGCTCTCGCAGCTTGGCGCGCTCCTCCTCCCACCGCCGGGTGAGCTCCTCCAGCCGCGAGCGCCGGTCGTCGCGCGCCTGGCCGAAGCTCGCGAACCCGCCCGGGTGCACCCACAGCACGGAGCCGGCCGCCGTCGGCTCGAGGCTCGCCACACGGGTGGCCGTGCGCGACAGCAGCTCGCGGTCGTGGCTCACGTAGAGCACCGTCTTGGGCGAGGCCGCCAGCTGGTCCTCGAGCCACCGCTTGGTGGGCACGTCGAGGTAGTTGTCGGGCTCGTCGAGCAGCAGCACCTCGTCGGGGCCGCGCAGCAGCGCCTCGAGCACGAGCCGCTTCTGCTCGCCCCCGGACAGCGTGCGCACCTCGCGGTGCTCGGCACGGTCGAACGGGATGGACAGCACGGCGTCGGTGATCCGGTCCCAGCCGGTCTCGGCGTCGTACCCACCCACGTCCGCCCAGTCCGCCAGTGCCTGGGCGTAGCGCATCTGGGTGGGCTCGTCGTCGGTGGTGAGCATCGCGAGCTCGGCGGCGGCGAGCTCGGCTGCGGCGGCACGGACGGCCGTCGGCGCGAGCGAGGCGAGCAGGTCGCGGATCGAGCGGTCGTCCTCGATGCGGCCCACGAACTGGCGCATGACGCCCAGGCCGCCGGAGCGCGCGACCGTCCCGGCGTGCGGCGCCTCGTCCCCGGCGACGATCCGCAGCAGGGTGGTCTTGCCGGCGCCGTTGGGCCCGACGAGGGCCACCTTGGCGCCGTCGCCGACGCGCAGGTCGACGCCGGCCAGCAGCGGCCGGCCGTCAGGCAGCACGTAGCCGATGCCGGTCAGGTCGATGTGTCCCACGCGGAGCATTCTCCCGGCCCGTGCGGGTGCAGGGCGACGTCATTGCCCGGCATCAGGTCCCGGGGCAGCCACCGGCTCGCCGGGCACGGGTGATGCGTGCACGCTCGGCGAGCGCGTCGTCCGCCGGGTAGGCCACGTGCTCGAGGGTCAGCCCGTGCGCCGGGGCGACGTGCGCCGCCGGGTCTCGGCGCCCCGAGACGAGCAGCTCTGCCGGCCAGCCGACGGCCCGCCTGCCCTCCCCGACGGCGAGCAGACCGCCCACCAGCGCCCGCACCATCGAGTGGCAGAACGCGTCGGCCCGCACGTCCAGCACCACCAGGCCCGCGTCCCCGCCGGCCGCCGGACGCGTGACGTCGAGCACCTGGAGCGTCCGGACGGTCGTCGCGCCCGGCCGCGGCTTGCAGAACGCGGCGAAGTCGTGCTCGCCGACCAGCCCGGCCGCGGCGAGCGCCATCGCCCCGACGTCGAGCGGCAGGCGGTGCCGCACCACCGTGGTCCGCCGCAGGGGGTCGACGAGCGCGACGTCGTCGGCCAGTCGGTAGGCGTACCGCCGGTGCAGCGCGCCGAACCGCGCGTCGAAGCCCGCCGGCGCCGGCTCGGCGCGGTGCACGACGACGTCCGGGGGCAGCACCCCGCCGAGCCGCCGCACCAGCCCCTCCTGCGGCGAGCCGGCCCGACCCCGCACCGCCAGCCAGGTCCCGCGGTCCAGGTCCACGTGCGCCACCTGCCCGCGCGCGTGCACACCGGCATCGGTGCGCCCGGCGACGGTCAGCCGGGGCGGCGGGCAGCGCAGCACCGTCCCCAGGGCGGCCTCGAGGGTGCCCTGGACGGTCCGCAGGCCCGGCTGGGTGGCCCAGCCGGAGAAGGCGGTGCCGTCGTAGCCGAGGTCGAGCCGGATCCGGACGTGGGGGGTGGCGTCGGCCGCACCGGGCGGCATCGCGGGTCCCGTGCCCTCCTCGACGGTCCCGTGGTCCGTGCTCATCCGGACAACGATAGGACCCCACGCGCCTTCGCCCTCACGGCACGGTGCGCCGCCGATAGGGTCGGCCGATGAGCCACTCCCCCGCACCGGTCGCCCCCGAGGACGAGCGCACGCTCGCGGTGGACTGCGGCGGGGGCGGGATCAAGGCCTCGGTGCTGGACGCCGCCGGCACGCTCCACGTGCCGCCGGTCCGGGTGCCGACGCCCTACCCGCTGCCGCCCGAGCGCCTGGTCGCCACCGTCGCCGCGATCGCGGCCGGTCTGCCCGCGGCGGACCGCGCCACGATCGGCATGCCGGGGATGCTGCGGCACGGCGTCGTCATCGCCACACCGCACTACGTGACCCGCTCCGGGCCCCGCTCGCGGGTGGACCCCGAGCTCTTCGCCGCCTGGGCGGGCAAGGACATGGCCGCGGCCTTCTCCGCGAGCCTCGGCTACCCGGTCCTCGTCCTCAACGACGCCGAGGTGCACGGCGCGGGGGTCGTGTCCGGCAGCGGGCTGGAGCTGGTGCTCACCCTCGGCACCGGCCTGGGCTCCGCGCTCTTCGACGGCGGGACGTTGGCCCCGCACCTCGAGCTCTCGCACGCTCCCGTGCGCTGGAACGTCACGTACGACGCGTACCTCGGCGAGCACGAGCGCCGCCGGCTCGGCGACGGCGCGTGGTCGCGGCGCGTACGCCGGGCGGTCGAGGGCCTGCGCCCGGTCTTCCACTGGGACCGGCTCTACCTCGGTGGCGGCAACGCCCGGCGGATCCGTCCTGCGACGCTCGACGCCCTGGGTGACGACGTCGTCGTGGTGCCCAACTCCGCCGGGATCGTCGGCGGCGTGCGGGCGTGGTCGCTGCGCACCCCGAGGCCGTCGGCCGGCTGAGCCCCGCCGGCCTCGACCCGGTCGACCTCGTCGAGCGCCGCGAGCAGCGTCCGCGTGAACGCGACCGGGCGCACGAGGTTGACCAGGTGCGTCGCCCCGGGCACCACGACCAGCCGCGCACCGGGCGCGGCCCGCAGGTAGGCCCGCTCCTGGCCCCGGAAGTGGTCCCAGCGGCCGTTGACGAGCCACACCGGGCACCGGAGCAGCGGCAGGTCCTCCAGGGGCCGTACGGCCGGCATCCGGGTCAGCACGTCGGTCATGACGTCGAGCGCGAAGCCCCCGGCCGCGAGGTCGGCCGCGCCGGTCGGCGGCAGCGCGGCGCGCACCAGGGCGGCGTTGAGCCCCGCACCGCGGTCCGGCAGCCGTTCGATGACCCGGACGGCCTGGCGCCAGGCCCGCACGGCGGGCACGTCGGGGCGTGTGCTGCACCCGGCCGCGAGCAGCCCGGCGACCCGCTCGGGGTGGCGCGCGGCGTAGGCGATCGCGAGGTACCCGCCCAGGGACAGCCCCACGAGCACGGCCCGGCCGCCGAGGTCGTCCACCGCGGAGCCGATGCGCGCCATGGCGCCCTCGACGTCGAAGCGCTCGGCCATCCGCTCGCCGTGGCCCGGCAGGTCGATCGCCACGGCCCGCCTGCCGGTGGCCTGCACGGCCTCGACCTGGGCGCGCCACATGGTCCGCGACGTGCGTGCGCCGTGCAGGAACAGCACCGGTGCGGCGCCGGCGTGCGACGGCTCGACCACACGGACCACGCTACGCGCCGTCGTGCGCCGCCGCAGACGGCACGAGCCGGGTCCCGCCCGTGAGGGCGGGACCCGGCTCGTCCGTCGGTGGTGCTCAGGCCTTGTCGGCCTCGGTGGCGTCGGCCTCGACGACCGGCGTCTCCTCGACGACCTCGACGACCGGGGTCTCCTCGGCCGGCGCGGCGGCCTTCTCGGCCTTGGCGGCCTTCGGGGCGGCGGCCCGCTTGGTCGCAGCGGCGGCCTCACGGACGACGGCCTGCTTGGGGCTCACGGGCTCCATGACGAGCTCGATGACCGCCATGGGGGCGTTGTCGCCCTTGCGCGGGCCGATCTTGGTGATCCGCGTGTAGCCACCCTGACGCTCGGCCATGGCCGGGGCGATCTCGGTGAACAGCTCGTGGACCACGCCCTTGTCCCGCACGACCGTCAGCACGCGACGGCGGGCGTGCAGGTCCCCGCGCTTGGCGAAGGTGACCATGCGCTCGGCGAGCGGACGCAGCCGCTTCGCCTTGGCCTCGGTCGTGGTGATCCGGCGGTGCTCGAAGAGGCTCGTCGCCAGGTTGGCGAGGATGTGGCGCTCGTGCGCCGGGCCGCCTCCGAGCCGCGGACCCTTGGTGGGGGTAGGCATGTCGTGCTCCTAGTTCTCGTCAGATGAAGGACCGGACGGGCGGACCGTCGGTGCCGGAAGCGTCAGGACAGCTCGTCGTCGGCGAAGTCGCTGTCGTCGTAGTACGTCGCCGGGTCGAAGTCCACCGGGCTGTCCTTGAGCGAGAGCCCCAGGCCGACGAGCTTCTCCTTGACCTCGGTGATCGACTTCGCACCGAAGTTGCGGATGTCGAGCAGGTCGGCCTCGCTGCGCGCCACGAGCTCACCCACGGAGTGGATGCCCTCGCGCTTGAGGCAGTTGTACGACCGGATCGTCAGCTGCAGCTCCTCGATCGGCAGCGCGAGGTCGGCGGCGAGCGCGGCGTCCGTCGGGGACGGGCCGATCTCGATGCCCTCGGCCTCGACGTTGAGCTCGCGGGCCAGGCCGAAGAGCTCGACCAGGGTCTTGCCGGCCGAGGCCAGCGCGTCCCGCGGGGTCATGCCCGGCTTGGTCTCGACGTCGACGATGAGCTTGTCGAAGTCCGTGCGCTGCTCGACGCGGGTGGCCTCGACCTTGTAGGTCACCTTGAGGACCGGCGAGTAGATCGAGTCGACCGGCACGCGGCCGATCTCGGCGTCGTAGGCCTTGTTCTGCTGGGCAGAGACGTAGCCGCGGCCGCGCTCGACCGTGAGCTCGATCTCGAGCTTGCCCTTGCCGTTGAGCGTGGCGATGTGCAGCTCGGGGTTGTGCACCTCGACGCCGGCCGGCGGGGTGATGTCCCCGGCGGTGACGGCACCCGGGCCCTGCTTGCGCAGGTACATCACGACGGGCTCGTCGTTCTCCGAGGAGACGACGATCTCCTTGATGTTGAGGATGATCTCGGTGACGTCCTCCTTCGCGCCGACGATGGTGCTGAACTCGTGCAGCACGCCGTCGATGCGGATGGAGGTGACCGCCGCGCCCGGGATGGACGACAGCAGGGTGCGACGCAGGGAGTTGCCGAGGGTGTAGCCGAAGCCGGGCTCCAGGGGCTCGATGACGAACCTGGAGCGGTGCTCGGCGATGACCTCTTCGGTCAGGGTGGGGCGCTGTGCGATGAGCACGGTGGGGTTCCTCTCAGTGTGCGTCCGCCATATGACGCATCACGCGGTGCCGCCGCCGGGTATCGGTCCACCCGGCGGCGTCCAGCAGGGACGGGGGAGGTCAGACGCGGCGGCGCTTGGGCGGACGGCAGCCGTTGTGCGCCTGGGGCGTGACGTCCTGGATCGAGCCGACCTCGAGGCCGGTCGCCTGCAGGGAGCGGATCGCGGTCTCGCGGCCCGAGCCCGGACCCTTGACGAGAACGTCGACCTTCTTCATGCCGTGCTCCTGGGCGCGACGGGCCGCGGCCTCGGCCGCGAGCTGCGCCGCGAACGGGGTCGACTTGCGCGAGCCCTTGAAGCCGACCTGGCCCGAGGAGGCCCAGGCGATGACGGCGCCCGACGGGTCGGTGATCGACACGATCGTGTTGTTGAACGTGCTCTTGATGTGGGCGACGCCCACGGCGATGTTCTTCTTCTCCTTGCGCCGCGGCTTGCGCGCGGCGCCGGCGGTGCGGGTCTTGGGAGGCATTGCGGTTCCTTCGCTGGTCTGAGGTCGTCGGACCGCCGGCTGCGTGGTCGCGCCGGCGGACTGCTGCTACTTGCGCCCGGCCTTCTTCTTGCCGGCCACGGTGCGCTTGGGGCCCTTGCGGGTACGCGCGTTGGTCTTGGTCCGCTGACCGCGCACGGGCAGCCCGCGGCGGTGCCGGATGCCCTCGTAGCTCCCGATCTCGACCTTGCGGCGGATGTCTGCCGCCACCTCGCGGCGGAGGTCACCCTCGAGCTTGTAGCTGCCCTCGAGGTGGTCGCGCAGGGCGACCAGCTCGGCGTCGCCGAGGTCCTTGACGCGCAGGTCCGGGCTGATCCCGGTCGCGGCCAGCGTCTGCTGGGCGCGGGTACGGCCGACGCCGTAGATGTAGGTGAGCGCAACCTCGAGCCGCTTGTCGCGGGGGAGGTCGACGCCGACGAGACGTGCCATCTTCAACTCCTGTACTGCGTCGGAGGTCCTCCGCGCGGTCGTCCCGCTGAAGCAGGCCCCGGCCTCCGACCGGGGGTTGCACCGTGGCCCCGAGGGGCCGCCCTGGGAACCAGGGGTGCTGACCGTGCGCTGGTCCGGTCACCGCTGCGCGGTGCCGGTGGTCGTGCGTGAGCTCCCGGCCGTGGCCGGGACGCCGGGGCTCAGCCCTGGCGCTGCTTGTGCCGCAGGTTCTCGCAGATGACCATGACGCGACCGTGCCGGCGGATCACCTTGCACTTGTCGCAGATCTTCTTGACGCTGGGCTTGACCTTCATGCTCGTTCCTCCGCCGCCGCACGCGCACACGAGCGTGCAACGGGCGGCAGTGTCGATGGTGGGTGGGGCTTACTTGTAGCGGTAGACGATCCGGCCGCGGGACAGGTCGTACGGGCTCAGCTCCACCACGACCCGGTCCTCGGGGAGGATCCGGATGTAGTGCTGACGCATCTTGCCCGAGATGTGCGCGAGAACACGGTGGCCGTTGGCGAGCTCCACGCGGAACATCGCGTTCGGCAGTGCCTCGACCACGCTGCCCTCGATCTCGATGACACCGTCCTTCTTTGCCATTTCCTCCGCTAACTGTTCGGTGACACGACACCCCCCACCACGCAGCCACGGGCGAGCCCGTGGTGTCCGGTCGGGGATCAGGTGGCCGCCCACCCGCTGGGGGCCCGCGCCGGCGAGCCGGACGGACAGCGAACAGGGCACACGCACCCAACGGAGGATCATACGCCATCGCGCACGATGCTGACGCGTCAGGCCGGGGTGGATCCCTCGGGCAGCCACGGTGCGACGGTGACCCCCAGCTCCGCGAGCCGGGCGGCGCCGCCGTCGTGCGCCGTGAGCACCCAGACACCCTCCGGCCCGATGGCGACCGTGTGCTCCCAGTGGGCGGCCCGCGAGCCGTCCTGGGTGACGACGGTCCAGTCGTCCTCGAGGACGCGGGTGTGCCGCTTGCCGCGCGTGAGCATCGGCTCGACGGCGACGCACAGCCCGGCGCGCAGCCGGGCGCCCTTCTCGCGCGTGCGGTAGTTGAGCACCTCGGGCGGCTGGTGCATCGCGCTGCCGATCCCGTGACCGACGTACTCCTGGACGATGCCGTACCGCACGCCGCTCGCCTCGACGACGTCCTCGACGGCCTCCCCCACACCACCCAGCCGCTCACCGGTCGCGAGCGCTGCGATCCCGGCCCACAGGGCGGCCTCGGTCGCCTCGCTCAGCGCGACGTCAGCGGGGTCGGCGTCGGGCAGCACCATCGTGAAGGCTGCGTCGCCGTGCCAGCCGTCGACGATCGCACCGCAGTCCACGGAGACGACGTCGCCGGGCTCCAGCACGCGGTCACCGGGGATCCCGTGCACGATCTCCTCGTTGACCGAGACGCACAGCACGGCCGGGTAGCCGTGGTAGCCGAGGAAGGACGGCGTTGCCCCGGCCTCCGCGATGACCCGGGCCGCCACGGCGTCGAGGTCGGCCGTGGTGGCACCCGGGCGCAGTGCGGCCCGGACCGCGGCGTGCGCGTCGGCCACGACGATCCCGGCCCGGCGCATGCCGGCCACCTGGGCTGCCGTCTTGTACTCGATCTTCTCCCGGCCGAAGGCCATGGGGCTCCCCTCAGGCGAGCGCGGCGAGGAGCCGGTCGGCGACCTCGTCGATCTCGCCGATGCCGTCCACCTGCACCAGCAGGCCGCGGGCGGCGTAGGCGTCGGTCAGCGGTGCGGTCTGCTCCGCGTAGATGTCCAGCCGACGCGCGATCGCGTCGTGGGTGTCGTCCTCGCGTCCCTCGCGCACGGCCCGCAGCTCGATCCGCGCGAGCAGCTCGTCCCGGTCGGCGACGAGCTCGATGACCTTGTCGAGCGCCACGTCGTGGTCCGCGAGGATGCGGTCGAGCGCCGCCACCTGGGCGGCGTTGCGCGGGTACCCGTCGAGGATGAACCCCTCCGCCGCGTCCGCCTGGTCGAGGCGCTCGCGCACCATCGCGTCGGTGACCTCGTCCGGCACGAGCTCGCCGCGCAGGGTGTACGACCTGGCGAGGGTGCCGAGCTCGGTACCCAGGGTGGTCGCCGCGCGGAAGATGTCCCCCGTCGAGATGGCCGGGATCCCGTAGTGCCGGGCCAGCCGACACGCCTGGGTCCCCTTGCCCGAGCCCTGCGGCCCCATGACGACGAACCGCGGGCTCATCGCAGGAAGCCCTCGTAGTGCCGCTGCTGCAGCTGGGACTCGATCTGCTTGACCGTCTCCATGCCGACGCCGACGACGATGAGGATCGACGTGCCGCCGAACGGGATGTTGGTGCCGACGTCGAGCAGGATGAAGGCGATGAGCGGGATCATCGCGACGAGCGCGAGGTACAGCGAGCCCGGGGCCGTGATCCGCGAGATGACGTAGTCGAGGTACTCCGCCGTCGGCCGGCCGGCCCGGATGCCCGGGATGAAGCCGCCGTACTTCTTCATGTTGTCCGCGACCTCGTCCGGGTTGAACGTGATCGCGGTGTAGAAGTACGCGAAGAAGATGATGAGCACCATGTAGAGCCCGATGTTGATGGGGCTCGACGGGCTCGCGACGTACTGCGTCAGCCAGATCACCCAGCCGGCGGTCTGGTCGCCGAACTGTGCGATGAGGCCGGGGATCGCGAGCAGGGACGAGGCGAAGATCACCGGGATGACGCCCGCCATGTTGATCTTGATCGGGATGTAGGTGCTCGTGCCCCCGTACATCTTGCGACCGACCATGCGCTTGGCGTACTGCACCGGGATGCGCCGCTGGGACTGCTCGACGAAGACCACCAGGCCGACGACGAGCACGATGATCGCGAGCACGATGGTGAACTTCGTGGCGCCGTTCTGCCCGCCGGCGATGGACCACATCGCCACGGGGAAGGTGGCGGCGATCTGCGTGAAGATGAGCAACGACATGCCGTTGCCGATGCCCCGCTCGGTGATGAGCTCGCCCAGCCACATGATGAGGGCGGTGCCGGCTGTCATCGTGATGATCATGATGAGGATCGTCACGATGTCATCGTTCGGGATCACCGGCACGGTGCAGCCGGAGAAGAGCAGGCCGTTGCGGGCGACCGTGATGATGGTGGTCGACTGCAGGATCGCCAGGCCGATCGTCAGGTACCGCGTGTACTGGGTCAGCTTGGTCGTGCCCGACTGGCCCTCCTGGTGCAGGGCCTCGAAGCGGGGGATGACCACGCGCAGCAGCTGGATGATGATGCTCGCCGTGATGTACGGCATGATCCCCAGCGCGAACACCGCCAGCTGGAGCAGCGCACCGCCGCTGAAGAGGTTGATGAGGCCGAGCAGGTCGTTGGCGCCGGCGGTCTGCGCCACGCAGGCCTGCACGTTGCCGTAGTCGACCCCGGGGGTCGGCAGGAACGAGCCGAACCGGAACACCACCATGATCGCGATGGTGAAGAGCAGCTTGCGCCGCAGGTCTGGCGTCCGGAAAGCCCGAACGAATGCGCTGAGCACCTGTCCTCCTGCTCCGCCGTGGGCGGTACGTCGTCCTGCGCGTGCGGGCCCGATCGGGGAACCGCCGTGGGAACCCTAACCGAGATCTGCCATGGGACGGCACAGGGGCCGGGTCGCAGTGCGCCCCGGCCCCTGGTCCGACTCAGTCCTGGTCGATCGACCCGCCGGCCGCGACGATCTTCTCCGCGGCGGTGGCCGAGACCTTGTCCACGGAGACCGCGAGCTTGACGCCCAGGTCGCCGTCGCCGAGCACCTTGACCGGCTGGCCCTTGCGGACCGCGCCCTTGGCCACGAGGTCCTCGACCGTCACCGCACCACCCTGGGGGTAGAGCAGCTGGAGCTTGTCGAGGTTGACCACCTGGTACTCGGTGCGGAACGGGTTCTTGAACCCGCGCAGCTTCGGCAGACGCATGTGCATCGGCATCTGGCCACCCTCGAACCGGCTCGGCACCTGGTAGCGGGCCTTGGTGCCCTTGGTGCCACGACCGGCCGTCTTGCCCTTGGACGCCTCGCCACGACCCACGCGGGTCTTGGCGGTGTGCGCACCGGGGGCCGGACGCAGGTGGTGGAGCTTCAGCGTGCCACCGGCACCCGAGACGGGCGCCTTGGCCTTGGCCGGCGCCTTGTCGGCGGCGGCCTTGGTCGAGGCTGCCTTGGGGGCCTTCTCGGCGGCAGCCTTGGCCGGCGCCTTGTCGGCAGCGGCCTTGGCCGGCGCCTTGTCGGCAGCGGCCTTGGTCGAGGCGGCCTTGGGAGCCTTCTCGGCTGCGGGCTTCTTCTCGGCCGC
>Ga0073905_10000117_pt1 | contig 31541 bp, 33 predicted proteins | sample KloWWTupernatant_FD_65482 | JGI IMG/M metagenome (GOLD analysis project Ga0073905, IMG submission 65482) | Active sludge microbial communities from Klosterneuburg, Austria, studying microevolution and ecology of nitrifiers - Klosterneuburg... | ecosystem: Engineered > WWTP > Aerobic digester >... | reverse complement strand
TGCTTGTATACTGGTTTCTCTTCTCTGGTTTTTGGGACTTGCGTTAGCAGGCAATTTTGTGCAGAGATTTGATAAAAAAGCATTTTGGTTAAATTATGTTAATAAGGTTTCCGCGCTAGTCATTTGGGGCGTTGGTTTTTATATTTTTTGGCAAATAATTTTAATATTAGAAAATATATAGCTTTTTAGATCATGTTATTTTATAACACAAAAAGCCTGAGAAAATTTAAAGCACTGATCAGATATACGGTTGACTTGCATCGCTTAAACGATTACCTTGCTTAGTAATACATAATTATAGGTAATTTTGATGGTCAACTTTAAACAACGCAATAATTTTGCGGTTAAAATAACGCTTGTCGCATTGATGATCTACACATTCAGCATTAATACCGGATCTGTATCTACATTATGCGTAAATGCCCCGGATATTCATTATCATTTAAATCTACTCCCGCAAACTAAACAGGCAAAAATACAAAAAAATAATGTGGCCTGCAAGCAAGTTCCTCTTTTTGGAAGGTTGCGTAAAAACTTTAATCTTACAACGCAATTTACGGGGATGCAGAATACACCGGAAGTTCAAAAACATTTTAAAAAATTCAATCAGTCAAAAAGCTTGTTTCTAAAAACAACAATGCTTGCAAGCTCGGATTTGTGTTACATTCTTGAACAAGTCGAAAAACGTAAGTTGCCCGCTGAGCTTGTGTTGTTGCCCATGCTCGAGAGCAATTTTCAATCACAAGCGATTTCGAATCGAGGTGCCGTTGGATTATGGCAATTTATGCCCGCTACAGGTAGACAATTTGGTTTAAAACAACGCTCAGGATACGATGGTCGCAAAGATGTTAAGGCTTCCACGCATGCCGCTTTAAACTACCTGGAATATTTACATAAAAAATTCAATCGCGATTGGATGCTGACACTGGCGGCCTACAATGCAGGAGAAGGCACTGTTGAACGCGCCATTAAACGTAATAAAAAGGCAGGGAAACCGACGTCTTTTTGGTTTCTAGCGCTTCCAAAGCAAACACGCGAGTATGTGCCAAAATTTCTTGCATTAACGCAAATGATACGCTAGTTTAATCAGGTTAGATTTTTTTTCCGAAAGATAGGAAGTTGAATACCGTTATGTCGATCAAAACAATCGATCCAAGAACCCTTAAAGCCTGGCTAGAAAAAGATGAAGCATTTGTGATAGATGTACGAGAACCACATGAGTATCATCTTGCACACATTCCTGGCGCTACTTTAATCCCACTTGCGACATTATCTGCAGAGGGGTTACCCGATCATGGGGGAAAAAAAAGAGTGCTGCATTGTCAGCATGGTAAGCGAGGAGCTTTGGCGTGTGAGAGGCTTGTTATCGTAGATCCCAGGTTGGAAATCTATCACCTGGAAGGTGGGTTGGCCGCCTGGCTAAATGCGGGATATGAAGTATCACAAAGCTCTTAGCATTGTTCTTGAGTGAGCGGCAAAAATTGTCGTGTTGTTTGATCAAAATAATCAATGGTTCCATTGGATAAATTAAAATACCATCCGTGCAGGATTATTTTGTTTTCTTTTACTCTTTTTTGAATCCATGGGAAAGTCATTAAGTTATCGAGTGAGCCTGAGATCGACTCTTTTTCGCAAAGTTCAGCTTGATGTGCGATAGGCAGAAAATCGTCGGACATTTGTATACGAGTGGAGAGTTTAGCTAATTGCATCCATTTAGCGATAAAGCCGTTTGGATCAACTGTATTTGTTTCTAAGAGAGACTGTATTCCGCCACATTGACTATGACCTAATACAATAATATGTGCAATTTTTAAATGACAGACACCAAATTCTAAGGCGGCGCTGGTTCCATGGTAATGGTGATCATCTTCATAAGGGGGAACTAAATTTGCGACGTTTCTTATCATAAATAAATCACCCGGATCGCAGTCTAGAATCATCGCGGGATCTACGCGAGAATCAGAACAAGCAATCACAATTGCGCTTGGGCGTTGACCTTGTTCTGATAAGTGCTTGTATAATAAATGAGAGCCGCTTTTAAATTTTTCTCGAAAACGAGAATACCCTGCAATTAATTTCTCAAATTCAACAGACATATTCTATCCTATATTGATTCTGTCATTTCGTTGGGCCAAAGGCCGATATTTTAGCACAGTTCAGGAGCCTAAGTTATTGCTTTTATATGACCGTCTAGATAAGATATGCCCAATGAACGCCATCCTAGTTGAAAATTTACGAAAATGCTTTTTAACACCCTTACCTTCAGAAGGGTCTTTTTTACAAAAAATGAAAAACACTTTGCGTCCGCGTTATCAGACGATCATGGCGGTTAACGACATTTCCTTTCAGGTGAAGGCAGGAGAGCGTGTTGCCTTTATTGGGCCGAATGGAGCGGGGAAATCCACGACGATTAAAATTTTAACAGGCATTATGCAGTCGACCAGTGGACGCGTTAAAGTATTAGGTAGCGATCCTGCGGCAGACAGAAAATGCCTGGCTTATCAAATTGGAGCAGTGTTTGGACAACGTTCTCAATTATGGTATCACTTACCCGTCCAAGAGACTTTAACATTGTTAGCCGCCATTTATGATATTCCTAAAAGCGAATATCAGCAGCGCTTAAAGATACTGGCTGAAAAATTTAATGTTACTTCACTATTGACCAAGCCGGTGCGCCAATTATCATTGGGTGAACGTATGCGTTGTGAAATTATCGCTAGTTTTTTACATAAGCCTGCAGTTTTGTTTTTAGATGAACCCACGATTGGTTTGGATATTACAGCCAAAGCGATTATTCGTGATTTGATACTCAAGCAATCTGAGCAAGAAGGCGTCACATTGCTATTAACCTCGCATGATACTGATGATATTGAAAAAGTCTGTGATAGGGTTATTATTATTGATCAAGGACAATTACTGCTGGATAACAGTCTGCATAATTTAAAAACACAATATATTAAAAAAAGAGTGCTTTCTATTGTAACTGAAGAAGAAAGAATTATTTGTAAATTACCCGGTATATTAGTATTAGAGCAATCTCCACATCATTTAAAAATTGAAATAGATATCGCTCAGCATGCCGTCGAGTCGGTTGTTGCCGACTTGTTAGAAAATTATACCCTCCGAGACCTCACGATCGAAGGACCACCGTTAGAAGCCATCATTCAGATGCTATATGCGAATGGCAAAAACAAGTAATAAATATTGGGCTAGCATCGATATTGCTATACGGCATCAATTGGCGCAACGTGGTCAATTGGTGGGTCGTTTTTTCTTATACGTTGTGATTGTCTATTTGTTTCATCAAGTCTTTAGTAGTGTGCAAGCGCCCGCCTCTCGATTATGGTATTTGGCGATTACAGAGTGGATTGTTTTATCGGCACCTCCCTTGGCCTTTCAGCTTGCCGATGATATCAATAGCGGACAAATTGCATATTTTATGTTAAGACCCATGCATTTTTTAAATTTGCGGCTAATGGCATGTATTGGCGCTTTTACGGTTCGTTTTGTTTTATTGGGGCTGAGCTGCGTTGGTTTGGGTATTTGTTTGACAGGCTATTTTCCAACGGATGTTTTAACCTGGCTCATTGGGATCTGCTTCGGTATACTGAGTGTACTGCTTTATAACGCAATACTCATATTAATAGGATTATGTGCTTTTTGGCTGAGAGACATTAAAACGCTCATTTATTTAAACCTAACCGCAACATTATGTTTGGGTGGATTAATTGTTCCACTTTCATTTTATTCTCCCTTAGTTAAAACCATTAGTTTTTGTACGCCGTATCCTTGGATATTATGGTGGCCAGCGGAATTTATGACGGGTGGACATGTGAATGTGTCTTTGGCGTTGACGAGTTGGAGCGTTTGGATGCTGTTGTTATGGAGCGTGATTCTTTTCTTGTATAAAAAAGGCATTCAATCATTTGTGCTAGAAGGAGGATAAATGTTTCTGTTAAAGTTTGTATGGTTGACCATCTGTACGAATCTTAAGCTTTCTTTTGCCTTGCGAGGCGCTTTTTTTATTACATTAGTTGTGACGATTACAAAACAATTACTTTTTTTGATAGCGTGGAGTTTTTTTTTCGGTAGATATAAAGTGGTCCAAGGCTGGACTTTCGAACACATGATTTTAGCGTATGGGATTTTATGTTTTGCAATGGGGTTTGTCGAAGCTTTTTTTTATGGCATAAAAGAGCTGCCGCAGCTTATCGAAACCGGCCACTTAGATACTTTTTTGCTGCAACCCAAAAGCATTATATTGAATATTGCCTTATCTAAAGGTGATGTTTCGGCATTGGGAGAGGTTGTTACAGGTATTTTATTAGTCGCATATTCAGGATATTTTAGATCGGATTTACTGATTGTGGTGTTATTGATGGTTGTTTCGACATTTTGTATGTTTGCATTATTGTTGTATTTAAGTTGCATTGCCTTTTTTATGCGAAACGCCTCTGATTTTATTAAAGAGCTGAATTTAAACGCGATTATTGTGGCAACACAACCCAATGCAGCATATAGCGGTGCGTTTAAAATATTTACCTTAACTATTTTGCCTGTCGCATTTTTAAGTTATTTTCCTGTTGAGTATTTTAGAACGGGGCTTTGGTATTATTTATTGATAACGTTTGTTGGTACAGGTGTATTTTTTGGCGTAGCCTATGGGTTATTTACATGCGGCTTAAAGCGTTATGAATCGGGAAACATGATGTTTACGCGTCAATGAGTGTGTGGATTATTTTAAATCCCCCTTTTTTCAAAGGGGAGGCTTAACTTTTTTCGTCTGTGCTACTTGTCGGGAATACAAACACGAATACGATGACCATCGGGATCTAGGGCGACGAAAGTTAATCCAAATACTGCCTCATGCAGATCTTGCTCTATAACCACGCCCAATTTTCCCCAACGATCACGAAGAGAACGCACTTTATTCTCATCTGAAACCATAAAAGCCAATTCTGATCGATTGCCCGATCCAAGCGAAACAAAATCCTTTGCTTGTGTCGACCAGAGGCTAAATGTGAAATCATTAGAGAACCTGAAGGCAACATAGGTTGGAAAAGCGGCCACTGGTTGTTGTTCAAAAATTTTTTCATAAAAAGATGCGCTTTCTATCGGATCTTTTACATAAAAGAGCACAAGATTTGGATTTAACATGACTATATTCTCCTGCCATTAAGGTATCATCGTAATAATATACAATATGACACTGCCAAAAAATGGCAGTATCATATATTTATGAATCGAACAGAACGCCTTTTGACATTACTCAAAATCCTAAGAAGATATAGAAAGCCAGTTAGTGGGCAAAAACTTGCGGATGAGTTAAATATCAGTATTCGCACCCTTTATCGCGATATAGTGACGCTTCAATTGCAAGGTGCTGACATCGAAGGAGAACCTGGCGTTGGCTACATACTTCGGCCAGGCTTTTTTTTACCACCATTGATGTTCTCGCAAACAGAAATGGAAGCACTGATGCTTGGGATTCTTTGGGTATCTACATTTGCCGATCGTCCGTTGGCCAAGGCAGCTTCGGAAGCTTTAAGTAAAATCAAAGAGGTTTTACCGCCTAACATACGAAACGGTATGGGCGCAGTCCCCTTGCGGGTTGGGCCACCCAGATTAGGCAATATTGAAAATGAAGACCTTTCAGCATTGCGAGATGCCATTAGGCGTGAATCTAAAATAGATATTATTTACCGTTCAAAAAAGGGTCAACAGAGTCCGTGCGTCATATGGCCATTTGCGATTGGTTACTTTACCGAGGGTCGCATTCTCGTCGGTTGGTGCGAGAAGGAAAAAAATTATCGTCATTTTCGCACTGACGGCATAATATCTTTCACAGTTCTTAATGAAAGATATACGCGTCGACGCGAAAGCCTTTTTCGTGAATGGCACTCGTTTCAGATGGAAAGTCGTTCCCCCACTTTGAAAAAGGGGGGAAAGCCGTGAGAGCTTTGCTCTCATCGGCAGGGGGGATTTTAATCGGCGATCACTTTTGCTTTGCTTCTTGAATTTACCGTGCGCTTGTTGCAATCGTAATGTGAAATGGCACCAAAAGACCACGGTAATTCAACTTGGTTGGAAGGTTATACCTTAGTCGCAATTTTTTTAATGCAGGTGAAGAAACGGCGAGTGCAAAAAAAGTTTTATTAAAAACAGAAACACTCAGCAATCCGGTAGGTTCAAAAGAAAAAGTTTCTGCAAGCTCCTCAATGTTAATTTTTTCTGAGAATATCTCTTCTGGATATATAACGCTAATATGAGCCCCAGTGTCGTATCTGGGTGGAAAGTAATCTGGAATAGATAAACCAGGTTCTTTGATGAATGGAAATAATTCGAAAATAAAATTATCCTGTATTTTTAGATAACAATAAGATCCAGAATCATCCTGTTTTAAAATACCTTGTGGCGACAGCTTGTTTTTGGCATATTCAAGTAGTGTGGGGTTACAGATTTCTTTGTAAGAAAAAGAAATTTCTTTGGGGTTGGTGCATTCAATGATCATGCTAAATCTTTCCCGTCACTTTTTTTGCTTTGTTCCAATAATCCAACAAAATATCCAAAGGTTTGTTTTTTAAGTGCGAAAGCCCATCTTGATTGACAAGCTTAACTAACGCGTCATAACGTTGTTGGAATTTTTCAACGCTCTCGCTTAATGTCTCAAAGGGGTCAAGTTTTAAAAAAATGCATAAACTGAGGGTAGCATTGATAAGATCACCGACTTCCTCTTTTAGGTGCGCATTGTCTTGGTTTAACCAGGCTTCTTTTACTTCAGCGCATTCGCTTTGAATTTGTTCCAGAAGTTGTTCGATATTTTCCCAATAGAAGCCAAATTCAGCAGCCGTCTTTTCTTGATTAATAATTTTTTGTAATAAATCATTTGTTGTTTTTGGCATTATGATTCTCCGCTATTGTCCCCCATGCTTTTGTAGCATCTGTGCGATATCAAAGTGATTGTTTTGATTCGCGATCGCTAGTGGGGTTGATTTGTGGGTTTTATCCAGCAAATTAAGTTCAGCTTTATGTTCAACCAGCATCTCTGCAATAACGGGGTCGCCGTTTTGTGCAACAAAGTGTAGTGCTGTAAAGCCCTCGTCGTCAGCATGGTTAACGTCCGTCTTATTTTCTAATAGTAATTGAACAATTTGGGCATGTTTAAATTGAGACGCGACTAAGAGTGGTGTAATGCCAAATTTCATAACCGCATTTACATTGGCACCTTTTTGAATTAATAGATTTGCAATATTTTCCCGTCCATAAAGTGCAGCTAAATGAAGAGGAGTTGCTTTGGTCGAAGTGTCTTCTGCATCTATTTTTGCACCATTTTGGATCAGTATGGTGGCAATATTTTCTTGATTATTAATGACGGCAGAATGTAAGGGTGTAATACCTTGATCGAACGGCTGGTTAACATCGATACCTCCTTGTTCCAATAAAATGCGCACATCATCCAACTGCCCTGCCTTGATTGCATTCTGGAGTAGCATTTGTGAAGTAAATGCACTTTCAGTTTGAATGTCAGCGACACAGCAGAAGCTGTAAAACATTAAAACAAAAGAAGCAATAATAACTGAGGTTAGCGATTTTTTATTAAAAGGCATAAAATTTCTCCTGTAAGGCGCATAGATAAAAAAACTATTCCCACAGTGGATAATGTTTCAGTTCAATTTTTCCTGGGAAGAACAGTTTTGCAATGGTTTCAAAAAATTCGTTGTGATCAGATACATAAAAAGTTCTTTTAGAGGCGTCGCCGTTGACCGTGGTTTCTTTAGAGACGGTCCCGGGATTCAAAAGATTATGTAAAGTCAGATGCTCTTTTAAAATCTTAGCGGTCATTTCGGACGCATCAATAATATCAACCTTATTTTTATAAAAATTCTGAATCATGGGCTTTAAAAGAGGGTAATGTGTACATCCTAAAATCAGCGCTTCAATATTTTCTAAATTGGGATGCGCTAGGTATTCTTGCATAATTGTTGTCGTTACATGTTTCTCGCCAAACCCTTCTTCAATCAATGGCGCCAGCAAGGGGGTCGCAAGAGAAGCGAGCTCAATATTTTGATCGAGTCGATCAACCCGTCTTTTGTATGTGTTCGACCGAATCGTTTGTTTGGTGCCAATTAAACCAATTTTTTTGTTGCTATGGTGTTGTTGTATATGTTTGATAACGGGATCAACAACATTAATCACAAAAGCCTTGTTGCCAACATATTCCGCAATCAGCTCATATGCAGCAGTAGAGGCAGTATGACAAGCAATCACAATCAATTTACATTGGTGTTGTAAAAGGACATCGCAGATTTTAATGGCATAAGCTTGAATAGCCGCCGTTGATTTATCACCCCAAGGCGTGTGTGCAGTATCGCCGAAATAAACGATGTTTTCATTTGGCATGTATTCGGTAATGGTCTTTGCGACTGTCAGGCCGCCCATGCCACTGTCGAAGATACCAATTGGATGCGTTGATGATTGCAACATAGGGTTACAGTCTATCACATTATTGGGATAAGCGTGTCCTATACTTAAGGATATAAAATAGGTTATTGATATTGTCGGAAGGGGGTTCTGATGTGGCATTTAAAAACCAGGTTAGGCGTCTTTTGGGTGGTTCCAATGTCTTCCAGCGCAAATAAATTCTTGTTAGGCGTAAATGATGAAGAGCTGGGTCTTTATACAGATGTTGAGCGAGCAGCCAAAGACGTACATGATCAAGCAACCGGATTTTTGAAGTGGGACATTCAGTCTACTGTGCGAGCGCCCGAGCACATTCGAGAGTGGGCAGAGGGAGAGCCCAAAAGTTGGGATAAGCATTAGTTTAATGACTTATGTTTAAGTAGGTTGCAGCGATGACCTAATTTCGGTATGATCCTTGACAAGTACTTTTGATCGAGGGTAGACATTATGAAACCAGATATTCATCCACAATATGCTTCAATTCAGATTACATGTAGTTGTGGGCATGTATTTAACACAGGTTCTGCCTTAGGCAAAGATCTTAACGTAGAAGTCTGCAATAAATGCCATCCATTTTATACGGGTAAAACGAAGATCGTTGATACCGCAGGTCGCGTTGATAAATTCAGTAAAAAATTTGGTGGTTTTGCTTTAAATAAAAATCAATCCAGCGATGATAAAAAATCAGGCGAGAACGCCGAAGACTAAGCTTGATGTGTTATTTCCTTTTTTTATTTGGTGGATTTTTAATATGGTTGAAGCATTAAAAGCTACAGATGAAGCTTTAAGCAAAGCGGCAGAGGACGCATTCAATAAAGCCGCTTTGGATTATCATGAAAAACCAACACCGGGTAAATTAAGCATTAATATCACAAAATCCACAGAATCTCAGAGAGATTTAGCGCTTGCTTATACGCCAGGTGTTGCAGTACCCGTACTAGCGATTGCAGCTAATCCCACAGATGCGTATAAATATACAGCCAAAGGAAATCTGGTTGCGGTCATAACAGACGGAACCGCTATTTTAGGTCTTGGGAATTTAGGTGCTTTGGCAAGCAAACCGGTGATGGAAGGCAAAGCGGTTTTATTTAAACGATTTGCAGATGTGGATGTTTTTGATATTGAAGTAGACGCGAAAACCCCAGAGACCTTTATCGAAACTGTTGTGAATATTGCGCCTACTTTTGGTGGCATTAACCTCGAAGATATCAAAGGTCCTGAATGTTTTGAGATTGAGAGAGCGCTTACCGAACGTCTCAATATTCCTGTGTTTCATGATGATCAACATGGTACGGCTGTTATTGTTGCCGCAGCATTATTAAACGCTCTGGAATTGCAAAAAAAATCTCTGCAAGATATCAAATTGGTTTGTTTAGGCGCAGGTGCTGCAGGCATTGCAACGATGCGATTATTAGTATCGTTGGGCTTACATCGAACATCGATTACTATGGTCGATACGCAAGGTATTATCCATGTTGGGCGCGAAGATTTAAATCCCTATAAATTCGCCTTTGCGCAAGAAACAGAAAAACGCACTTTAACAGAAGCGATGACCGGTGCTGACGTCTTTATCGGGGTATCTGGTCCCAATGCAGTAACCGGCGAAATGTTACAGTTGATGGCGCCTAATCCGGTGGTGTTTGCCTTATCAAATCCCGATCCCGAAATTAAACCAGAAATTGCGCATCAAGCCAGGCACGATTTAGTCATGGCAACGGGTCGAAGTGATTATCCAAATCAAGTGAATAATGTGTTGTGTTTTCCTTACATTTTTAGAGGTGCATTAGATGTGCGTGCGCGTTGTATTAACCAAGCCATGCTAATTGCTGTTGTACACGCTATTCGATCGTTGGTACATGGTGTAACACCAGAATCCGTTGTTAAAGCTTATGCTGATACAGAAAATTTAACATTCGGTCCTCAATATATTTTGCCGAAACCGATGGATCCCCGTTTGTTACAAACAGTACCTGCAGCAGTTGCGAGGGCAGCCATAGAAAGTGGGGTAGCACAAATGCCATATCCGGATCATTATCCTATACTATAAATTGTTTGAGTAAAATTGTTTTAGCAAGGAGTGCAACATGCGTAAACCAAAAATTGCATTAATTGGAGCTGGCAATATTGGAGGGACCCTCGCGCATTTAGCGTTGATGAAAGGATTAGGCGATGTGGTATTGTTTGATGTTGCCGAAGGTGTTCCACAAGGAAAAGCCTTAGATCTTTTGCAGTGCGGCCCGATTGAAGGATTTGATGCTCGCATTACCGGTACGAATGATTACAAAACAATCGAAGGCGCGGATGTTGCCATTGTAACTGCGGGTGTCGCTAGAAAACCAGGGATGAGTCGAGATGATCTGCTGTCTATTAATGCCAAGGTGATGAAGTCTGTTGGCGAGGGCATTAAGCAATTTTGTCCAAATGCCTTTACTATTTGTGTTACCAATCCGCTAGATATCATGGTTCGTTTATTACAGGATTTTTCGGGTGTTGCCGATAATCGCATTGTCGGTATGGCCGGTGTTTTAGATTCTGCGCGATTTAGAACTTTTTTAGCAGAAGAATTTAAAGTGTCTATTCATGAAGTGCAAGCCTATGTATTAGGCGGGCATGGCGATAGCATGGTGCCCTTAACAGGTCTTAGCAATGTCGCTGGCGTGACTTTAGAAAAATTGGTTTCAGAAAAGAAAATTACGCGCGAGCGTTTAAATGCAATCGTGGATCGCACGCGCAAAGGCGGTGGCGAAATTATTAATCTTTTAAAGACAGGCTCTGCTTTTTATGCGCCCGCCTCTTCTGCAATTTCTATGGCAAAATCGTATTTGATGGATGAAAAACGCATACTTCCTTGCGCTGCCAAATTAAAGCCAGGTCAGTATGGTATTAAAGAGCCCTTGTTTGTAGGCGCACCCGTTAAAATTGGCAGCAAAGGCATTGAAGAAATTATTGAGGTTGAATTAACCACAGAAGAACGTGCCAATTTGCAAGTCTCCATTCAAGCAGTGATTGAGCTTAACCGAGCGGTTGCGGCACTTAATCTCTAAACTTGTTTTCTGTTGACAAATGATAGCTTGTTTACGAGACGCTTCCATTGATCCCTGATTTATGACTAATTGTTGGGAATTAAGGTATGGATACACAAAAATACGTAAAAAGACCAATGCTTGCTAAACCCTGGATTTATTTTTTAGCCACTTACATATGGACATGGTCATTCTTTGGGATTGCATACAAAATGGGGGTCAGCGCCGAGAGCGGTCATGCACTGGGCGTGGTTTTAGTTTTATTGGCTTTAGCTGGCCCAGCAGTAATGGGCATTGCTTTTACGTATCTAACACTCAACAAAGAAGGCCAAAAAGACTATTGGAAGAGAATACTAGATTTTAAACGAATATCTTTTAAATGGTATTTAGTTATTTTTTTTCTTATACCCGCTGTCAGTATTCTAGCAGCAATGCTAAATGGCTATTGGGATACGTATTCATTTTCGCACAAACTTCCATCGCTATATTTAACACTATTATCGGTTCCGCTTGTGCCTATTCTGGAGGAACTGGGTTGGCGGGGTTATGTGCTGGATCGTCTACAAGAAAAATATAGTGCGCTGACATCCAGTCTAATTTTAGGTGCTTTGTGGGGACCATGGCATCTGCCAGTATTTTTTTTACATGGCTCTATTTTTGGGCTCATGCCTTTCGCGTCACTGACATTCTGGCTATACATGTATCATGAAATTGTGATCTCTGTTTGTTTTACTTGGATTTATAACAATACCGCTCGCAGCACATTATCAGCTATCTTATTTCATATCGTACTTGAATTTTGCGCCAATACCGGTCTTATCCCCTGGGACAAAGCAGAACACCGTTACAATGTGTCGTTATGGACTCTCTTTGCAATTGTTATAGCCATTATTTATGGTACTAAAACACTAGCTCGTAAGGAAGAGCATTAGAGGCCAGATCTTGATTATGTATTATTTAGGGTGCAGAATAACTCTAAAGAATGGGTAAAAAGTATAGAATCAAGATCTGACCTCTTAAACTGGCTTACTTGGTCTAGAATTAAGAGAAGACCTAAGTAGATATCCAAGGAAAGGAATGGCTATGATGCAATGCAAACTCGGTAGAATTGTTTTGTTTATGGTCCTAAGCGCTTGTTATACGGAAGCCAATGCTGTTGAACTCACAATTTATAGCAGTGCGGCACCTGGAACCCTTTCTTCTAATAATCCTAATTTGAATGAGGCTTTACCCGGGTATGCCTATGTGATCGATCGCAGGGATTTGACATTACAATCGGGTCAAAATGAAGTACGTTACACCCATATTCCGAGTTATATAGATCCGACGACGGTGCAATTTAGATCTTTAACCGACGTGGCAGGTACAGAAATTTTGCAACAAAAATATCGCTTTGATTTATTGAATAATCAAACATTATTAGAGAGTTATTTAGGAAAAGAAATAACCGTTGAGCAAGGTCATGGCTCCGATTTGGGTTCTTTTACAGGCATATTATTAAATACTCAAAATGGTCTTACTTTACAAGATAAAAATAAGCAAATTGTCACAGTAAATAATTATTCTGCCATTCGATTGTCTTTGATAGAAGATGAAGGATTCAAGCAACCCACGTTGTTCTGGAATATTGTTGCAAAAAAACAAGGGTTACATCAAACGGAAACTCGTTATCAAACCAAAGGAATCACGTGGTGGGCAGATTACAATGCACTTTTTGAAGAGAAAGGAGATCCGAATTCAGGAACATTAGAACTGAATTCTTGGGTCACTGTTATGAACAAAACGGGGCTGAATTTTGATAGCGCGGATCTTAAATTAGTCGCCGGAGATGTGAATACTGCCCCGCCCCAGCAGCTACCCAGAGCGAATCTTATGATGGCTGCTAAAGTGGGATATAGTGGATCTGCAGGCTTTACAGAAAAGCCTTTTTTTGAATATCATGTTTATGCGCTCAATGGTAAGATTAGCCTTGCAAATAATGCCACACAACAAATTAAATTTTTGCCAAAAATCTCGAAAATACCGGTTGAAAAGCTTTATATTTATAATAGCAATCCGGGGATGTTATACACGGGATATAACAATACAGAAAGATATGTTAATACCAGCGTGCCTGCGAAGGTGGATGTTTATTTAAAATGGAAAAATACCAGTAGAGCAGGGCTGGGAATACCGTTGCCCGTGGGTCGTGTTCGGATCTCTGCCATCAGCAAATCAAATAAGAGTCCAGAATTTATTGGGGAAGATGTTATTGATCATACTGCTCGCGATGAAGAAATCCAAATTAAAATGGGTAGCGCTTTTGATGTGTCTGTAGAAAAAAAACAAACGGATTTTAGCTTAGATGAGAATCGACATATCCTGGAAGAATCTTTTGAAATTGTGATTAAAAATCATAAAGATCAGGATGTGAAAGTTTTTATTCAGGAAAATTTCTATAGAACAGCCAATTGGGAAATTCTAAAAAATTCCAACCCGTTTGAAAAAATCAATTCAGGTACCATAAAATTTCCGTTAGTCGTAAAGGCAAGCGGTGAGGCAAAAGTGCAATATACTGCACGATACACGTGGTAATTTTTAAAACAACGCCTCTACGCTGGTGCCATAACCACCGTCACTGCCTCCGCCATTCTCTTCATCAAACATTCCTGCTGAGGATCCTCTTCCGGTGGGTAAGGTATCTTCCGTAAAAAATTCAGCCACAGCGCCAGGTTGATCTTCGTGTGCGAGCAATCCCGTATTGGGATCAATTTTAACGCTTACAATGCCCGGAGGCGGTTCTAAAGTGTGCTCTGGTTTATCTTTAAGGACTATTTCCATAAAAGACATCCACATCGGCAAGGCGACAACTCCACCGAACTCTTTTTCGCCTAAGGTACGGGGATCATCAAATCCTACCCAAGTTGTTACAACGACATCGCGATTAAAGCCAGAGTACCAGGCATCAAACCATTCATTGGTTGTACCTGTTTTTCCTGCTAAATCGGCGCGTCCTAGGCTTTTGGCGCGTTGTCCTGTACCGACACTGCTTTGAATCGTATCTTGCAATGCAGCTGTCATTAAATAGGCAATTTGAGGACCAATGCTAACCGTACTGGTTGGAGAAGGCGCTTCATACACTAAATTGCCTTGATAGTCTTTTATTCTTGTAATTAAATTGGGTGTTACAAGATTGCCACCATTCGCAAATACACAATAGCCAGCCGCAACCTCGAGCGGCGTTAATTCGCCAGCGCCGAGTGCCAAGGGTAAATAGGGTGGGAATTTTTCAGGATTAAATCCAAAATTCTTTGAAAATTCTAGAAATTTTTTAACACCCACGGCTTGTAATAATCGAATCGCTACCATGTTTTGTGAGCGTGCAAGACTTTTACGCAAACTCGTTGGACCATAAAATTTGTTGGTAGAATTGTGTGGGCGCCAAACAACGCCAGAAACAGGATCAGTAAACGACAAAGGTGCATCATTAATCTTGGTTGCCAAGGTATAGCCTTGTGCTAAGGCGGCAGCCCAAAGGAAGGGTTTAAAGCCTGAACCGGGTTGTCTTTCTGCTTGTGTAACGCGATTAAAACTACTGAGTCTATAATCAAATCCACCGACCATGGCGAGTATAGAACCCGTATCGGGCGCTAATGCGACAATTGCACCGCCCACTTCTGGGATTTGAACCATTTTCCAAGTTTGATCTTGTGTGGCTTCCGTATAGATCACATCACCTATTGCGACAACATCAGAAGGTTTTTTAGGCGAAGCGCCAACGCGAGCGCCTTTCAATTGTGGTCTTGCCCACGATAATCCCGCCCACGGGATTTCAATATACCTGCCATCTTGCAGTAGAACCGAAATGTTTGCATTATCGATGCGTGTAACAACGCCTGGTAAAATATCGCCATAGGCAGGGATGTCTCTCAGTTCTTGAGTCCAATTCTCGAGTTCTTGTTCAGGTGTTTTGTTGCGCGATAATTTAAAATGAATTTTGGTTTTGCGATAACCATGACGTTGATCATATTTTAACAGTGCTTTTTTTAAGGCCAAATTTGCTGCTAATTGTTGTTGGCTATCTATCGTGGTATAGACTTCGTAACCTAGAGTATAGATTGCGTTACCATAACGAGCATAGAGATCTTGTCGTACCATTTCTGCAACATATGGCGCTTCAATTTCGGGCGTATGCGCATGTGATTTTGTCGGCAGTGGTGCGTCAACGGCGGTTTTAAATTGTTCTGGCGTAATAAAGTTATACGATAACATGCGTTCTAAAACGTGTTTTCGACGCTTGAAAGCGGCATCGGGATCATGTAACGGGTTAATGCTAGAAGGCGCTTGTGGCAGTCCCGCTAACATGGCAATTTGATCTAACGAGAGTTTATCAACTGTGGTGCCATAATAAACAGCTGCCGCGGAAGCGATGCCATAGGCACGTTTTCCAAAATAAATTTTGTTCAAATAGAGTTCCAATATCTCATCTTTTGTGAGTCCCTTTTCAATTTTAAGTGCAAGCAATATTTCAGAAAGCTTTCTAATAAATGTCTTCTGTCGTGTTAAGAAAAAGTTTCGAGCAACTTGCATGGTGATAGTGCTACCACCTTGTTTAATAGATGAATTGGTCAGTAAAGTAACACCTGCACGTAATAAACCTCGAAAATCGACACCCGGATGTTCATAAAAACGCCTGTCTTCTGTCGCGAGAACCGCATGAATAAGATCTTTCGGCACTTGGGTTAGGGGAATAGGCGTACGTCGCTCTTCTCCAAATTCAGAAATCAGTTTTCCGTCATTCGCGTAGATTTTAAGCGGTACAGCAAGACGCATGTCTTTTAGCATATCAACCGAAGGGAGGGTCGATTCTAAGTAAAGAACCGCTATAATCCCAACCACCACCAGTAAAGCTAGGGTTCCCAATAGTGAACGCCGTATGATTTGAAATAATGTTTCCATAAGTTATCCATTTAAATAAAAAATAGGCGTCTCTTTATATTAGTATAATACCAAACATAAAACGCACTTTGCCACTGAAAGGTTAGTAGAATTATTGGCCTTTTTACCAGCTAAGACTAGTCTTAAGTTGGACCGCTCTTTTATTTTCGGTCACAATCTTGCTTCTTGATGATAGGGGTTTCCTGTGTTTGGTTTTTTAAAGACTAAGATAACGCCATTGGTTGGGGTGGATATCAGTTCATCTGCCATCAAGATATTAGAGCTCAGTCGAGCGCATGGTCGCTACGTGGTCGAAAATTACGGTATTGAATTTTTGCCTTCGCAAAGTGTTGTCGAAAGAAATATTAAAGACGTCAATAAAGTCGGTGAAGCCATTCGGAATCTGATGAAGCGCATGGGGTGTAAGCTGCCATTTGCAGCAGTTGCTGTTGCGGGATCTTCTGTATTAACACGCGTCATTCAACTCAATGCAGATCTCAACGAGCTTGAGATGGCAGATCAAATTGAAGTGGAAGCAGATCGGTATATTCCTTATCCACTGGAAGAAGTGTATTACGATTTCGAGGTGTTGGATCCTGTGCTCAAACGTCCCGAATTTGTAAATGTTTTGTTAGCTGTAACCCGAATTGAAACCCTCGACATGCGGGTGGCAGCTATTGTAGATGCAGGATTGCAGGCAACTGTCGTGGATGTTGAGGCATTAGCGATGGAGAGAGCCTTTGGATTAATTGGCGAACATTTGCCCACAAAAGGAGCAGGGAGCAATGTTGCCGTGATTGATCTAGGATCCACCAATTCGACGCTGTATGTTTTTAAAGATAGACGTTTAATATACAGTCGAGATCAGGCGTTTGGCGGCAAGCATCTAAGCGACGAAATTCAAAGACGATATGGATTATCCGCGGAAGAAGCGGTTGCTGCACAAAAGTATGGTGGTTTACCCGAAGATTATACAACAGAGGTATTAACGCTATTTAAAGAAACGGTGATTCAACAGATTGGGCGTGCATTACAGGTCTTTTTCTCTTCGAGCGAAGAGGAAGAAATTGATTATATTGTATTAGCAGGCGGTGTTGCCATGTTGCCTAGCTTAGACGCATTAATTCAAGAAAAATTAAATATTAAAACATCTATTGCTAATCCATTTGTGGATATGGAAATAGCAGAGCGTGTAAATAAAAATAATTTAATGGAAGAAGCTTCAGCATTAATGTTGACGTGTGGACTTGCCTTAAGGACTTTCGACAATGAGTAAAATTAATTTATTACCTTGGCGGGAAGGGTTAAAAAAAGTCAGAAATCGGATTTTTTATCTCATTTTGTGCAGTTTAATTGCCGTCAACGTATTAGTGACAGTACTGATTGGTCGATTTCTTAATTATAAAGTGGCTATCGAAAATACAAACATTCAATACATCAATAGAGAGTTAAAAAGAGCAAAAGAAGATGTGGTGGAGGTTAAATCACTACAGCACAATAAAAAAGCGCTTTTAGAGCGGATGAAGATTATTCAATCCCTTCAAGCAGACAGGCCATCTGCCGTTAAATTGTTGGATTTGGTACCCAGAGTGTTACCGGATGGCTTGTATCTTGTTAATTTATCACGGAAAGATGCTGTGCCAGAAATAGAGGCAATGTCTACAAATGAAAAAGAAAAAACCAGGCTGGGTAATAAAAAATATAGTGTAGTTATTCAAGGGGTCGCTTTAACGAACGGGAGCATTTCTATTTTTCTGAAAAACTTAGAAAAAATAAAATGGGTTTCAGAAGTTAAGTTAAATGAAGTCGCTATTAGTAAAGATGGTGATGGTCTTAATTTTAATCTTGGTTTTACCCAAGATTTGATCGAAGGGGAGTAGCGCGTGGAAATCGCTGGCGTTAAGATTGATGAACTTGATTTTGAAGAAGTTGGAAGTTGGCCCGCAATGTTGCGATGGATTGTTATTGCTTTTGCGTGCGGTATAACAATTTTTTTGGGGTATTTGTTAGATTGGAGCGATAAAATAGTGTCTTTAAGTGCGGCACAAGACAAAGAAGCGGCAGTTAGAATTTCATTTAGTGATACACAGCTGCAGGTTGCAAATTTAGAGACTTATAAAGCAGAAATAAAAGAAGTCGAAAAAAATCTGAATAAATTAACAGAACAATTACCATCCAAAAATGAAGAGGCAGGATTATTGGAGGATATTTCACAAGAAGCGGCGAGTAATGGATTGCAATTAGTGACGATCAGACCTGGAAAACAAGAAAACAAAGCGTTTTACGAAGAGAAGCCGATTGAGCTAACTTTAACGGGCAATATGAATGGTTTTGGTGCATTTGTGAGTAAAGTCTCAAATATGAATAGAATTGTTACTTTTCATGACTTCTCAATTAAGAAGAACGATACCGGTGGGAAGGGGGCGTTAATGATGGTTGTCGTTGCAAAAACCTATTGGATGACAGGACAGAGGTCGTTGGAATAATGAGATTGACAAGCAGATTTATTTTAATAGTTATTTCAGTAATGCTGAGCGGGTGTGCACCCCAAGTTGATGAAGATGTTGTTGAGTTTGTTAAAGAAATAAAAGAACGAAAATCAAAGTATGTCAGTAAAATTCCGAAGATTCCAGAGAAGGTTTTTTTTCAGTATAAAGCTTTTGAGTTTCGAGATCCTTTTGTGCCTTATTCAACACCGAGTGCCGAAACCAGCGTTTCGTCATTGCAGGGGGGGCCTGATTTGAATCGGCCTCGCGAGGCCTTAGAGGCATTTCCTTTAGATTCCTTACAAATGGTTGGAACAATAGAACGCGATGGGATATTTTTTGCATTGTTAAAAAATACATCTGACAATATTTATCGTGTTAGTGTGGGTAATTATGTGGGGCAAAATTCAGGAAAAATTGAAAAAATAAATGCGATAGAAATAGGAATTAAAGAATGGTTGTCTAATGGAAAAGGTGGATGGCGCGAGCATGTTTTGACTATTCCACTGCGCAGTAAAAGCAGTGTGACGAAGGGAGCATAGTATATGGATAGAAAACACCTGTTTATGAAAAGATTTAGAGGAATTTTTATTTGCTTGTCGATGGGATTATTATGTGCGACATACCATAATAGTGTGTCGGCAGTTGCAATAAATCCGTTGATGAATCTCGAGGTACACTCACAAAGTGCTAATAAAACACAGGTGGTATTAGAGTTTGCTGGGCCCGCCGTTTCTCCTAAAAGTTTTTCAGTAGAAAACCCTCCCACCGTTGTTTTTGATTTTCCTTTCGTTAAAAATAAGCTTTCTAAATTATTAAGCAATCAAACGTTGTCAGACAGTATTTTAAAAAAAATAAATGTTATAGAAACCGATTCTAAAACCCGGGTGGTTGTCGACATGAAACAGCTCAGTTCTTTTGAGACTGAAATAACAGGCAATATTCTAAAAGTTACATTTGAAGACAGTATGTTAGGCAAAAGTGCACAGAAAAAAAGAGGGTGTAATAATTCGGGTTACCAAATAAATTCTATTGATTTTAGAAGAGGCGAACATGGAGAAGGAAGACTTGAAGTTGATTTGTCAACAGCCAAAGCATTGATTGATTTTAAAGAAGAGAGCGGAAAAATCAATATTGAATTTATAGGCGCCACGTTGCGAGATAGTTTAGCCAAGCATTATGATGTTGTCGATTTTGCCACGCCTATTCAAACGATAGCTGTTTCGAAAATGGGCTCAAGTGTAGAAATGCAAATTGATGCAACTGGAGATTATGATAATATTGCCTATCAACTCGATAATAAATTTATTGTAGAAGTTCGTAATGTTACAAAAGCAGAAAAAGATACTTTTAAAAAATTAACTGGAAAATATGCGGGGGATAAAATATCTTTAAACTTTCAAGACATTGAGATTCGAGCAATCTTACAAATTATTGCGGATTTTTCGGGGTTTAATATTATTGCCAGTGATAGTGTTAAGGGTAATGTTACATTACGTCTTCAAAGCGTTCCTTGGGATCAAGCTTTAGATATTATTTTGAAAAGTGAAGGGTTGGATAAAAGACAATATGGAAATGTTATGCTGGTAGGGCCCGCAGCAGAAATAGCCTCCAGAGAAAAAGTCGAGCTAGATAGTCAAAAGCAAATGGAAGAATTGGGTTCTTTGAAATCTGAATTAGTCCAAATTAATTATGCAAGCGCAGAGGATTTGTCAAAATTATTAAACGAAAAAAGCAATTCATTAATGACATCACGTGGAACGGTTTCAGTTGATAAGCGAACCAATACCTTGTTGATACAAGATATTCCCGATCGGTTGGATGAGATTAAAGCATTGTTAAAAAAGTTGGATGTTGCGGTTAGACAAGTAGAGATTTCAACTCAAATTGTTACCGCGGATAATACACTTGCAAGTACATTAGGTATGCGGTTTGGTGGTGGCGCTAATGCAGGGATTGGCCATCGTCGCTTGGGGGTTGGCAGTAACATAGATAGAGCAAGAGCGATAGGTGATTTTAGGAACGGCGCAGGGCAATCAGGCATGCCACCTTCTAATGCAGCTGTATCGAATGCCAATCTGGGGATTATAGGTACAGCTGGACCTAATCCGGGACCAACTGTCAGTAATACGGAAGGCTTATTTAGTGATTTAGCGGCAACATCGGCAGGGGCTCCAACAGCGACTATAGGCTTAGCTTTAGCAAAATTGCCGAACGGTACATTGTTGGATTTAGAGTTACAGGCGATGGAATTCGAAAGCACAAGCAAAACGATTGCAAGACCAAATCTAATCACCATGGATCAAAATAAAGCCAGTATGGAAAAAGGTGTTGAGATCCCTTATCAGGAAGCCAGTTCAAGTGGTGCTACAAGCGTCGCCTTCAAAACAGCAGCGCTAAAATTAGACGTAACGCCCCATATTACGCCAGATGATAAAATTACCTTAGATTTAGAGATTTCAAATGATTCTAAAGGCGACAGTATTTCAACTGGAACTAGCACTATTCCAGCGATTAACACGAATCGATTAAAAACTAAAGTGTTGGTTGATAATGGCGAAACCGTGGCGTTAGGTGGTGTGTTACAGGTTGATGATCAAAAAACAGTTGCTAAAGTACCGTTTTTTGGAGATTTGCCTATTATCGGTGGTTTATTTAGAAACAAATTTTCGCAACATAAACCGAGAGAGCTAATTATTTTCCTAACACCCAGAATCATTAATCCACTGCTTAAAAATCAACGTTCGAGATCATCAGATTATCAAAGCGAAAAGCATGATGATTGCTATGTTCCGTGTGAGAACAAAAAAGTAGAAAATAGCAATTACCGTATTTCGTCTGAAAACGAATGTAAAGATCGTTGATTTGATTTTTTCATGGTTTGTCGTTTAAAAATTCATAAAAGCTGATTTTATAGTCAGTGCTTAAAAGGGTCTGGCTCCATCATTTTGTCATGATATAATCTCCGTTTTAGAAAACAGGATGGGATTTTACATGGCAGGAAGTGGACATCGGCTGATCCGTGCGTTATTTCGACAACCTGTTGATCGCACGCCTGTGTGGATCATGCGGCAAGCAGGGCGCTATCTGCCCGAGTATCTTGAAGTTCGAAAAAAGGCTAAAGATTTTTTAGTTCTGTGTAAAACACCCGAACTCGCTTGTCAGGTTACCTTGCAACCTCTCGCGCGTTTTCCCTTAGACGCGGCAATTATTTTTTCGGATATCCTGACTATTCCCGATGCTTTTAATATGGGTTTGTATTTTGCAGAAGGGGAAGGCCCACGTTTTTTAAAACCAATTTGTAGCGCTGCTGATATTTCAAAATTACCAGATCTGGATCCCGAAATTGAATTACGGTATGTGATGGATGCCATTCGAATGGCAAAACGCGAATTGAACAACAAAGTGCCGCTTATTGGATTTGCCGGTAGTCCTTGGACGATTGCAACGTATATGATCGAAGGACAATCTTCAAAAAGTTTTTCAAAAATTAAAAAAATGTTGTATAGCGAGCCCAAATTATTACATCAATTGCTCTTAAAGTTAAGCACTAACATTACACAGTATATTAATGCGCAAATTATGGCGGGTGCCGATGCAGTGATGCTATTTGATACATGGGGTGGCATTTTGTCTCATGAAAATTATCTAGAATTTTCTTTGCAGTATATGGAGATTATTATAAAAAATACCCTCCGCAGTCAGGGGGATAAAAAAATACCCATTATTTTATTTACCAAAAACAGTGGACAAGTCTTAGAAGCTATGGCAGCTACGGGGTGTGATGCATTAGGCATAGACTGGACAACCTCGTTAGGTCGAGCGCGTCGGTTGGTTGGAGCGAAAGTTGCATTGCAAGGAAACCTTGATCCCGCGGTTTTATATGCAGAATCGGGCTGTATCCAAGAAGAGGTGAAGCGAGTATTGGCTGAATATGGCCGTGGCTCTGGGCATATTTTTAATTTGGGGCATGGTATTAATCCGGATACAGATCCCGAAAAGCTTGCAACAATGATTAACGCCGTTCACACTGAGAGCATGCGGTATCATAAAAATAGTGGAGTGTGAAATGAAAACGAAGGTTATTTTCCCTGGTACCTTTGATCCCATGACCGATGGACATCGAGATCTGATAGAACGAGCGACAAGATTATTTGGAACGGTTATTGTAGGCATTGCAGAAAATAAACGAAAGTCACCTTTTTTCTCTTTAAGCGAACGGGTTAGCATGGCAGAAACGATTTTAGCGCATCTCGATAATGTCGAAGTGTGTGGTTTTAGTACGTTATTGATGGATTTTGCTAAAAAAAATGGTGCAACTGCCATTATTCGAGGCTTGCGAGTGGTGTCTGATTTTGAGTATGAGTTTCAATTAGCCAATATGAATAGACGCTTGGATGCAGATATTGAAACCTTATTTTTAACCCCTGCTGAACAATATTCTTATATTTCTTCCAGTTTGGTGCGAGAGATTGCGTCCTTGGGGGGTGATGTATCTTATTTTGTGCACGAAACGGTTTCAGATGCACTTAAGGCGCGCTTTAAAACACATCGTTAGAGGTTATTGGTATGGCATTGATGATAACAGCAGAATGTATTAATTGTGATGTTTGCGAACCCGCTTGTCCAAATCAGGCCATCTCATCGGGCGCAGAGTATTATATGATTGATCCGAATCTTTGTACAGAGTGTGTAGGCCATTTTGGTGAACCACAATGTAGACTGGTTTGTCCGGTCGATTGTATTCCCGCCGATCCAGATTACATCGAAACAGAAACGGATTTGTTAGCTAAATTTAATCGTTTAACAGTTCCGTCGTAGTGTAATTTTCAAGTATCGTTAAAACAGTTTTATTCGCCTGTTCCATGGTAGCGTTAATTTTTTCTTGTGCCGCCTTTCTCGTGTTTTCTCCAATCATTTGCAACTTTTCTGCGTCTTTTCGTAGAGATTTTTCAGACTCAAGCATGGTTTCAAGTTCAGAAATTCTTGCGGTAAGTTTGTTATACATTTCCTTCATGTTTGTCTTTTCTCTTTCTATCCGTTCTTTTTGTTTTATTAAAATAACCAATTTTTTTTCTAGATTTGTAGAAATTGATTTTTCGGAATCAAGTTTAATTTCAAGTTGGTTTGTATGGAGAAGTATTGTATTGTGTTGTTCTTCAATTAACGCTTGTTCCATTTCGAGATGTTGTTTTTTGGAAATCAGTTCAGAAATTTTATAATTTGCTGCATCTTTTTCATCCTTCTCTTTTTGTTTGGCACGCTCTAGGTCGTAGATTTGTGCCATGAGTATTTTGTTTTTCTCTGCCAGAGATTTTTTAATGGTCATTTCCGAAGCCATTAAAATTTCAATTTTATGTGCTTGTTCAAGTGCATTATCCTGTTGTTCTTGGCTCTTTGCTTTTTCTATCTCCAGTGCGCTAATTTTCTCTGCCAGTTCAAGGACTTTATTTTCAAAAAGCTTTTTGTTAATCTCTGTTTTTCTCAGTGTCGATCCGCTTAATTTTTCTTCAAGAATGATCCTTAATTGTCGTTCATTGCTTGCAATAGATTGTAAAATTTTCGACTTGCCAAGCGTGTCTGTAAACAGTGTTGTTAATTCGGTTTTTTCGTTTTCAATTGCAATAGATTTTTTAGTCAATTGTTGAATTTGTAGGTTTAGAGACTCTATGAGCGTTGTGGTATCTCTTTCTACCTCAGTTTTTTCAATTTTAATTTGACGAGTGGTTTCCTGAGATTTCTGAAGCCAGTTTTGAGCTTCAATTTTTGCCTTTTCATAAAGGTGCATTTTTTCTTCAGCTTCGGCGATCCTGAGCTCTGTCTCGCATTGAATTTTAAGTGTTTGTTCTTTGTGTTCATTCTGAAGATTATTTATGCGTTCTTCGAGTTTTTTTTCAATATTTTTTTCTCTTTCGATAGAGTCACGCAAATTATCCCGAATGATTTTTTCTGCCTCGAGACGAATACGATGTTCTTTTTCAGAAAGAGATCTTAGCGTTTCGTTTAGTTTTTCTTCAGTAATCCGTCTGATTTCGATTTCCCGTGCAATTGTATTTTCATTGTCTTCTATAGCATGTAGGACATTTTTAATTTCTGTTTCTAAGGATTTTCGAATGGATTCTTCTTTGGCTTTTAATTGTTGTTCGGTTTGGAGCTGCTGTTTGGTTTTTTGTAGTGCTGTTTCGGTTAGGTTGAGTTGTTGTGTTGCATTTAAAGCTTTTTCTTCGGCGATTGTTCTGGCGAGCACTTCTTTTTTTCGAGAAAATTCTATTTTCTCTGCATGCTCTAAAGCATTTGCGATTTTTAAGTTAGTAGACAGGGTTTGGATTTCCTGTTCTTTCGATTTAAGTTCATCCATGAGAGCGGTTGATTTTTGACTCTGTTCCGATTCACAAGGTATTCTCGGTATATTTGGAAATGAAAACCCACCGATCAATAAACGATCATTATCAAAACGATTTAATTCATTATCAGGTTCAAATAATGTTTTGGTTTCTTCTTGAACTGGGGTGTTCCAAGGTCGGTAGTTTTGCTTTTTAAACACGATTTTATTGCTGGCTGAATCCAAAGAATCCATTCTTTGCATTGTAAACTCCCTTATTGGAACTTTTAAAAGGCTATTTTAAAAGTGTAAGACGCAATAGAGGTATTATCAACTGTAGTTCCTGAAAATCCACATTAAGTTTTTTAGCTAGCAAGCATGACTTTTAAGCAGGTATTCTGCAAGATCGTTGTCGTCGTGCTCTTTTAAGTTGCCATCCAATTAACAAATAAACCAACGGTAGACAAAACGGAAAGACGAATTGGATGGTTGTTTTTGTGAACGCACTTTGAGTAAAAGATAAATCAACTCTGGGCTTTGTTGTTGTATTTAATAAGAAATCAGCGCCCATTAACCAATTAAAAAGATTGCTAGCCAACTGTAAATTGCCATAATTGTGGATGCTGGCATTGCTCAGAAAATGCGTGTTTCCAATAACTATCATTCGCTGATTATTTTTTTCTAGCGCAATACCAATTGTAAAAGGGCCCGTTGGGGTTTGTTGTGCTTTTTTTGTTGGATGCACTTCTAGTGTTGTAGAAGCATTGGTTACCAGTAGAGGGGATGCCTGCCAACCTAGCGTTGAGGCAGCCTTATATTGCAATGGTCGTGCCCATGGAAAAACCGTGAGGATATTCAGCTGTTCTGTTACCGTGTGTGCTGGGTACTTTGTCAGAATACTCATTGCCGGATGAGGAGTGCCCATCACGTGCGATTTTTGATCTAAAATGGTTCCGGGTTGCCAGGTAATGCCGAGATGCTTTGCGAGTTTGTCTAAACGAGGTGTGGCGTTTGGATTAACTAGCCATAATAAGTTTCCGCCTTGGTTGACATAATTTAAAATGTGATTGATTTCTTGTGGTAAAAAGGCAACCTTTGGGTCGGCGATGACGAGCATTTTGGTATTGCCTGGAATGCTACCAATTTCTCCTAAATTCAATGACGCAATATTGATACCCGTGGTTTTGAGTTCATGGGTTAATTGGCTCAAGTCTTGATTTGCATCGCTCAAGGGATCGCGTTCGCCATGACCCGATAAAAAGACCACCCAGTCTTCTTTCACGCGGATTATCTGCTGTATCAGTTTGCTAAACGCCGCTTCGTTCCATTTTGAAGGATTAATGTCAATGGCTCTTTTGCGATCATCATAAGTCAGCAGTAAGTTATTATTGGTTTTTAATCTTAACCGGGTTTTATCTAAGGTGTTCAGTGGTTCTTGATGTAGACTAAGTACAACATGAGTGCTTTCTTTTTGGAACAAAGAGAGTATGGTTTGAACCTGTTCAATGATATTTTGTTGTGTAGAATATAGCTCGACTTTGAGAGGTTTATCTAAGGTAGAGAGTAATGTGCGATTAGATTCACTTAGGCTATTAATTTTGTTTGCAGTTACATCTAAGGATAGTGGAAATCGATAAGCAATGGTGGATATTAAAAAGAGCGAAAAAATTAAAAAAGTGCCTTTAAGATGGATGCTTCTTTTCATAATTTTTGGCTAAAATACGGTGCTTTTCCCAAGCAGCGTATACTGGAATATAGGAAAATAAAAGAGACTAAGGCATAGTAGAGAATATCTTGCGTATTGATAATGCCAGACAAAAAGTTTTTGCAGTGATATAGCAATGCGAATTCCGTAACCCAGCTAAAGGCGGGAGAAAGAAAATGTGTTACCCATTCTAGTAATGATAACAAAATCAATGTGATAAAAATTACGAATGATGCGATCAGCGGTTCTTTAGAGAGCGTTGCGATAAATAGCGCTATGCTTAAGTTGGTACCCAAAAGTAAGATTAATCCAAAAGAACCGGATATAAATTGCCCGAAATCTAAACTGTCTTCGACGGCAATTAATAAAGGCATTAAGAGAATGGGCAGCAGCAAAAAAAGCTGAGCGCAAAAAACACCGAAAAATTTACCTAAAATAATTTTTGTGGTCGTAAGAGGGGCGATTAAATAGATTTCTAAAGTGCGAGATTTTTTTTCTTGGGTGAGGCAGTTTGTCGCAAGTAGTGGCGTTATAAAGAAAAAAAAGAGCGCTGCCCATGCAAACAAAGGGTGAATAATTTCTTCTGTTGCCCCAAGCGATAGTTCATTCTCAATTAAAAGATTTTGATTTTTTAATAAAAACTCTGTCATATATCGATAGAAGATTAAGCCAAAAACACATTGACATAAAGCAAGAAGCTTCCAAATTGTTCCTGTTTTAAATAGTTTTAGGAATTCATGTCGCGCAATCGTTAAAATCATAAGTTTTGATCTCTTCCGTGCCGAATTGTAACGCGTGATCGCAAATAGATTTTACTTCGTTTAAATAGTGGGTTGATAAAATAATCGCAGCATTTTTTTTATATTGGCTTAAGAGCAGCTGAAAATTTTCTATTTGGTTTTGATCTAAGCCTTGTGTGGGTTCATCTAATAAAAGCACAGAAGGACGATGCAGTATGGCACTGGCAAGACCGACTCTTTGTTTGAGACCTTTAGAAAGAATGCCAATTAAGTGATGTTGATGTCGTTTTAGATTAAGCTTTTCCAACGCTTCTTCTACGTGATCAGCGATGTCGGGTTTTGAAATTTGTCGTAGTTTAGCAAAAAAACTTAAATATTCTCTAACCGTTAATTCAACATACAGTGGACATTGATCCGGTAGAAAGCCAATAAATTGTTTGGCTAAAATGGGTAAGGTGTGAATATTAAACCCTTGGATTAAAATGCGTCCGGCATGTGGCTTAATGAGTCCGGCGATTAGATTGAGCGTGGTTGTCTTTCCGGTACCATTTTTGCCAATGAATGCCATGCATTCGCCGCGATTAACAGTAAAGCTTAAATCTTGCATCGCCCATTGTGGGCGTGTATAGCTAAGGTTTTCGACAGAGATCAGGGGGAGTGCTTGCATATTGAAAAGTATAGCTGGGGATATGGAACGTGCACGTTTCTACAAAGTTATGTTAGTTGGATGCATCTCTAGTAAAGACTTTCTCTTTTGCGTAAACTGTTTACAGGTAATCGCTATACAGAAGAGGTCTCTATATGTTTTACGGTATTTTAGATTTGTCATGGTGGGGTTACATTGTTGCTACCCTAATTCTTACCCATATTACCATTGCCAGTGTCACTATTTTTTTGCATCGCGCCCAAGCACATAGAGCGCTCGTTTTACATCCAGCCATTAGCCACTTTTTTCGTTTATGGCTCTGGTTAACGACTGGAATGGAAACAAAAGCATGGGCAGCTATTCATCGTAAGCACCATGCTAAATGCGAAACGGTAGAAGATCCACACAGTCCTCAAATTCTGGGTTTGTCAACAGTCTTGTGGGGAGGTGCAGAGTTATACCGTAAAGAAGGTAAAAATAAAGAAACCTTAGAGCGTTATGGCCAAGGAACACCGGACGATTGGTTAGAAAAAAACATCTATACGCCGCACTCAGCTAAAGGTGTCGTATTGATGCTAGCCATTAATCTCTTTTTATTCGGTGTCCCCGGTTTAACCATCTGGGCTGTTCAAATGGCCTGGATTCCTTTCTTTGCGGCAGGCATTATCAATGGTGTTGGGCATTATTACGGTTATCGTAGCTTTGAATGTTCTGACGCTGCAACCAATGTTTTTCCTTGGGGACTCTTAATTGGTGGGGAAGAATTGCATAACAATCACCATACTTATCCGGCTTCCGCTAAACTGTCGGTTAAGTGGTGGGAATTTGATATTGGTTGGTTGTATATTCGAAGTTTAATGGCTCTAGGGCTTGCAAAAGTGAAGCGTACGGTGCCTAAACCTAAAATTATACAGGGAAAACAATTTATCGATGCCGAATCACTGCATGCATTGTTAAACAATCAAGTGCAAGTCATGACTACCTACGGCAAAGCGGTGATTTTGCCTTTATTTAGACAAGAAAAACAAAAAGCATTGCCTGCAGAGCGACGTCTTTTGCAGCGCGTAAAAGCAGCTTTAATTCGTCCAGATATATTGGTTGATGAAACAGGGCGACAAAATTTAAAAGTGGTTTTAGAACAAAATCGCGCTTTGCAAATCGTTTATCATTTTAGAGAGCAGTTAAAAGTCATCTGGAATAGAACAACCGCGACGCAAAAGGAATTATTGGATGCTTTGCAAGAGTGGTGCCAACAAGCAGAAGCAACAGGCATACAGAAACTCCAAGACTTTTCGAGCTATTTGAAAGGGTATACGATTTTACATTGTTAAAACGTACAAAAATTATCGTAACGCTCGGCCCGTCTACCGACAGGCCGGGGATGTTACATCGAGTGCTCGGATCGGGGGTTGATCTCGTTCGTGTCAATTTATCTCATGGAACACTCGACTCACATAAAGAACGTATTGAAGCAACTCGTGTTTGTGCGCTAGCGCTCGGTAAAATAGTCGGTATTATTATCGATCTGCAAGGACCTAAGATTCGCATTGCGCGGTTTAAAAAGGGTTCTATTCATTTACAAGTTGATGCAAAGTTTATTATCGATGCGGATCTCGCGATAGACGCTGGTACCGAACAAGCGGTCGGTATTGACTATAAAAGCTTACCCAAAGAAGTATACCCTGGTGATATTTTACTACTCGATGATGGATTGATTATGTTGTCCGTTGAAAAAGTAGAAGGTCAAAAAATCCATTGCGTTGTAAAATTAGGAGGAAAGTTATCCAATAATAAAGGCATTAATCGACGGGGTGGCGGATTAAGTGCCGAACCTTTAACACACAAAGATAGAGAAGATATACAATTTGCGGCAAAAATGAATGTCGATTATGTGGCCGTGTCTTTTCCGCGATCGGCAAGCGATATACAACAAGCACGTTTGTTATTGGAGCAGGCGGGGAGTTTTGCTGGAATATTAGCCAAAATTGAGCGTGTAGAGGCTGTAAACGATCTGGATAATATTATAGAAAGCGCCGATGGGGTTATGGTTGCACGCGGTGACCTTGGTATAGAAATCGGGTATGCCGAATTACCTGCCATTCAGAAGCGTATTATTGATCGCTCGCGTGCGTTGAATCGTGCAGTAATAACAGCAACGCAAATGATGGAATCTATGGTGCATAATCCTATTCCGACGCGCGCAGAAGTCTCTGATATTGCGAATGCCATATTGGATGGCACAGATGCTGTTATGCTTTCTGCTGAAACTGCAACAGGGAATTTTCCAGATAAGGCGGTTGAAGCGATGGTTGAAATCTGTTTAGCAGCGGAGCGCCAGCGGGTGATGAAAGTTTCACATCATCGCTTAGAATCTCGTTTTGCACACGTTAATGAAACCATCGCGATGGCAGCCATGTATGCAGCGAATCATATTGATACACGTGCGATTGTGGCGTTAACCGAAACAGGATTAACGCCTTTATGGATGTCACGTATTCGTTCGAGTATTCCCATTTATGGATTAAGTCGACACGCGAGTACGCGTGGTCGTATGACACTTTATCGCGGCGTATACCCAATTAATTTCGATGTGACACGTTCACTTAAAGATCAGGTGACATTCGATGCTTTAGCTGAATTATTACGATTGGGCGCAATTACGATTGGGGATCGCGTGATTGTTACCAAAGGCGATACCATGGGGGATAGCGTGGGCACAAGTACTTTACAAATTATTACGGTATCAGGAGATAAATAATGGCTTTAATTACTTTGCGTCAATTGTTAGATCATGCTGCGGAACATGATTACGGTGTTCCTGCTTTTAATGTCAATAATTTAGAACAATTACGCGCTATTATGGAAGCAGCCAATACAACGGATAGTCCTGTCATTGTGCAGGCATCGGCAGGCGCTCGGCAGTATGCCGGTCCACGCTTTTTAAAGCACCTTATGTTAGCGGCGGTTGAAGAGTTTCCGCATATTCCGATTTGTATGCATCAAGATCATGGCGCTTCGCCCGCGGTCTGTCAGCGTTCGATTCAATTGGGATTTACATCGGTGATGATGGATGGCTCCCTGAAAGATGATATGAAAACCCCTTCAAATTATGAGTATAATGTAGCGATTACGGCTGAAGCTGTACAGATGGCACATGCGTGTGGGATTTCAGTGGAAGGCGAACTAGGGTGTTTAGGTTCGCTGGAATCTGGACTGGCTGCAGAAGAAGATGGTTCGGGCGC
>Ga0073905_10000109_pt1 | contig 31989 bp, 28 predicted proteins | sample KloWWTupernatant_FD_65482 | JGI IMG/M metagenome (GOLD analysis project Ga0073905, IMG submission 65482) | Active sludge microbial communities from Klosterneuburg, Austria, studying microevolution and ecology of nitrifiers - Klosterneuburg... | ecosystem: Engineered > WWTP > Aerobic digester >... | reverse complement strand
CGTGGGCGCCGGGGCCGTCGCCCGGCAGCAGCACGGCGTCCGTCCCGGCGGGCGTCGCGGGCTCGCCCGCGAGGGTCTCGAGGCGGTCGGCGTGCGAAAGCCCGAGCGCGCGCAGCGGGAGGCGCAGGGCCGTACCGCTCCGTCGCACGACGTGCACGAGGACGCGCTGGTGCGGGTGCTCGCGCAGGAAGGTCATCGAGTCCTCGTCGGCGTGCACCCAGCGCAGGCCGCCGCGGCGCAGCGCGACGGACGCGTTCCGCAGGCCGATCCACCGGGCGTAGGCCGCAAGGGTCTGCTGGTCCCAGGACTCGGGCCGCTCCCACGGGAACGGCGTGCGGGAGTGCTCGCCGTCGGTGCCGGTCAGCCCGATCTCGTCGCCCTGGAACACCGTCGGCACGCCGGGCAGCGTCATCTGCAGCGCCAGCCCGAGCAGGTGCAGGTCCCGGCCGCGCCCGGCGAGGTCGACGCCCCCGTCGGTGCCTCCGCCGGTGACCGTGCGGAACCGCGGGGTGTCGTGCGAGTCGAGGTGCAGCGTCGAGGCGTTCTGCGACCGCCACGGCATGGCCGCGTGGACCTCGCGCATGGTCGCGACCGCCGCGGCCCCGCCGAGCACCGGGATCGCCAGCGGCAGGCCGAGGAAGGCCAGGCCGTGCGGCAGCCCCGGTCCGGCTGCCGAGCCGCCGTTGAGCCACGCCCACACCGGCCGGGTGAACCCCGCGTAGTCCATCGTGCCGTGCCAGCCGTCGCCCGCCAGGTCGGCGGAGGCGTCGTGGCCGTGCTCGGCGAGCAGCCAGCGCGGCTCGTCGAACCGCGCGAACGTGCGCCGCACGGCCCGCGCGACCTCGTGCGCGAGGTCGACGGCGCCCAGCCGCCCGGTCATGTTCGCGACGTCGATCCGCCAGCCGTCCAGGCCCTCGCGGAGCCAGCGGGCCACGACGGAGTCCTCCCCCTCGTACAGGCGCCGGCGCAGCTCCGGCGAGCTGTGGTCGAGCTTGGGCAGGCTGGGGATGTCGAGCCAGGACACGTACTCGTCCGGCGTCGCGCCGAAGGTGTAGAAGCCCGCCTCGGGGGTGGTCCGGTCCCCCTGGGCCCGCGTGAACCACTCGTGGGCGTCCCCGGTGTGGTTGAGCGTGAGGTCCCCGACCACCCGGACGCCACGCGCGTGCGCCGCGCCGATGAGCCGCGCCAACGCCTCGTCGCCGCCGAGCACGGGGTCCACGCGGTCGAAGCTCACGGCGTCGTAGCGGTGGTTGGACCGCGCCTCGAAGACGGGCGTGAGGTACAGCGCCGTCGCGCCCAGTCGCTGGAGGTGGTCGAGCCGTGCCGCGACCCCGTCGAGGTCGCCGCCGAACCACTGGCGCGGGGTGTCGGGGCCGGTGTGCACCACCGGGTCGTCCCACCCCGCGGCGTAGCCCCACGGCGGGGTGGGCCGGTCCTGACCCGAGCGCGCGAACCGGTCGGGGAACACCTGGTAGGCGACCTGGTCGGTCACCCATGCGGGCGGCGGCGGGTGCGCGACGAGCCGGAAGTCGCCGGCGTCCGTGACGTCCCGGCGGTGCACCCCCGCGGCGTTGAGCCACCGGTAGCCGCCGTCTGCCCCGCCCGTGCCGAGCAGGAAGCGGTAGGTCGTCACCGGCTGGTCGACCGGGACGTCCACCGCCCACCACGCGCCGACGTCATCGGTCGACTCGACCTCGCCGCGGGTCCAGGCGGGCTCGCCGTCCCTGACCCGTCGCGCTGCGACCTGGACCTCGGCGCCGGAGCCCCCCGGGCCGTGGGGGACGAACACGCGAGCGCGTGCCACGTCCCCCATGGCCGGGGACTGGTCGTCGAGGTACAGCGGCGAGCCGTCGTGGTGCGGGTGCTGCCAGAGGTGGTGCGTCGAGCTCATCCCTTGACCGCGCCGGCGGTGATCCCTCCGACGATGTACTTCTGCAGGTACTGGAAGAGCAGCACCACGGGGATGGCCGTCAGCACGGCCGCCGCGGCGAACCAGCCCATGTTGTTGGACCGGTCCGCGTCGAGCACGCCGTACATGCCCACCGCGAGCGTCTTGACGCCGGTCTCCCGCAGGAAGATCGACGCGAGCAGGAACTCGCCGATGACCCCGACGAAGGCCAGCAGCCCGGTGACCGCGAGGATCGGGCGCACCAGCGGCAGGATGATCTTGAAGTAGACCTGCGCGTGGCCGGCGCCGTCGATCTTGGCCGCCTCGTCGAGCTCCTTGGGCACCGAGTCGAAGAAGCCCTTGATGAGCCACACCTGGCCGAGCGCGCCACCCATGAGCAGCACGATGTAGCCGAGGATCGTGTTGAGGCCGATCGACGGGATCACCTCGCCGAGCATCGTGAACATCTGGAACAGGGCGACGGTGGCCAGGAACTGCGGGAACATCTGGATGAGCAGCAGGGCCAGGAGTCCGCCGCGACGGCCGCGGAAGCGGAAGCGCGAGAAGGCGTACGCCGCGAGCGCCGAGAAGAAGATCTGACCCAGCACGACGACGGTCGCGATGAGCATCGTGTTGGTGAACCAGCGGACGAACGGACGGCTCGGGTTGGTGAAGAGCTCGTTGTAGTTGACGAAGCTGATCTCAGACGGGATGAGCGAGGTCGAGGACACCGAGCCGAGCGGGTTGAGCGATGCCGAGATGATGTAGAGCACCGGGATGAGCGCGTACACGATGGCGAGGATGCCGACGACGTGCCGCCAGCCGAGCTCGGTCCACCAGCGCATGCCGCGCAGCTTGGTGTCGTTGGCGGCGGGCTTGAGGGCGGTGGCGGTGGTCGCCACGGACTGCTGGGTCGGGTTGCTCATGTCAGTTCACGTCCTCCAGCGCGCGGGTGCCACGGAACTGGAGCGCGGCCAGCACCCCGGTGATGATGAAGAGGATGACCGAGATCGCTGACGCGAACCCGATCTGCTGGGCTGCTGTACCGAAGGCCAGTCGGTAGGTGTAGCTGATGAGGATGTCCGTGCCGCCGGCCGTGGGGTTGGCCGGGGTGAACGGGCCGCCCTCGGTGAGCAGCTGGATCGCGTTGAAGTTGTTGAAGTTGAACGCGAAGGACGCCACCAGCAAGGGGGCCACCGACACGAGCACCAGCGGCAGAACCACGGTGCGGAACTGGGTGAACCCGTTGGCTCCGTCGATGGACGCCGCCTCCTTGAGCTCGGTGGGCACGGCCTGCAGGGCGCCCGTCGCCACGAGGAACATGTACGGGAAGCCCATCCACAGGTTGGTCATGAGCACGGCGATCTTGGCCGTCGTCGGGTTGGTGAGCCAGGCGATGTTGGTGCCGAGCAGGTCGTTGACCAGCCCGAAGTCCGTGTTCCAGAAGCTCGACCACACCAGCAGCGAGATGAAGCCGGGGATCGCGTACGGCAGCAGGAGCACCGAGCGGTAGATCTTCTGGCCCTTGAGCCGGGTGTCGTTGAGCACGACCGCCAGGACGAGGCCGAAGAGGAACGTCAGCGCCACCGTCGAGACGGCGAAGACCACCGTCCAGACGAAGATGCCGAGGAAGTTCGAGCTGATCCGCTCGTCGGTGAAGATCCGGACGTAGTTGGCCCACCCGACGGACTCGCCCCACGACTGGTCGGAGATCCGGTTGCCGTCCTCGTCGGCGAAGTAGGAGCGGTCACCGAACTGCTGGACGGTGTAGACCGTGCCGGTGCGGGTGTCGGTGATCGTGTCCTCGACCTCGTCGTAGACGAGCGGGGTCTCGAGCTCGACCGCCTTGAAGCCCTGGGCCTTGATGATGCCGCCGGTGTCCGTCGGCACCGCGAACCCGTCGAGGCCGCCGCCTGCCTTGCTCGCATCGTTGATGTCGGTGCGCGAGAGCATCTCGAAGCCGTCGGCCGCGGTGACGACGCCGTCGTTGACGGTGGCGTCGCCCTCCTCGAGCGCGACGAGCCCGTCCTCGTCACCGCGGTAGATGTCGCCGCTCGCCTCGTCGACGAGGAAGAACGTGAACGGCCCGTCGATCAGGGTGCCCGTGGTGCCCACGGCCAGCCCGAACGACCGGGCCCCCTCGACCTGCGTCGCGGAGGTGCCGAGGATCCGGGTGATCGTCACCTCCTTGGAGTTCCGGGTGCCGTCGCCGTAGTTGGTCGTCGACAGCTGGAACGTCATGAGGATGGGGTAGACCACGAAGAGCACGAGGAACAGCGCGCCGGGCACCAGGTACTTGGCGGGGACGGCTCGACCCGTGGCGTAGACGGCCACGAGGAGCGCGATGATCCCCCAGAAGATCGCCAGGAACGCCCAGCGCTGCTGGGCGATGAGGGGCGGGGTGATGGCCACGGCGAGACCGGCGAGCGCCCCGGCCCCGAGGACCTTCACCACGAGGGGGAGGATGGCGGTGGTTCCGGTGGCCCTGCGGCTGAGCCGTGGCTCGGGGGGTGCGGTGGACAGGGTGGGCTTCGACACGGTGGCTCCCGAGGTCGCGGCGACGGCTTCTGAGTCGGACCGCACGGCGTGGCACAGCCGTCGAGGCGCCACGCTGCGCGTCGGAGACGAGCCCCGAGGCCCGGGCACCTTGGGGTGCCCGGGCCTCGGGAGGGTCTGTCAGGAACCAGCGATGGCCGTGGCGATGGCCGTGGCCGCGTCGGTGATCGACGCCGTCGGGTCGGCACCGCCGACGATGGCTGCGTACGCGACGCCCAGCGGGGTCCAGACCTCGGCCATGGCCGGGATGGCCGGCATGGGGGCGCCGGCCTCGGCGGCCGCCGCGATGATCTCGAAGTCGGGGTTGCCCGACGCGGTGGCCTCACGGACGGCGATCATGGCCGGCGGGAGGTTGGCCAGCTCGTAGAGCGTGGTCATGGCCTCGGTCGAGTTGACGCCGTTGGCGACGAACTCCTGCGCGAAGGTCTTGTTGAGGCCGTTCGAGGCGACGTAGAAGGCCTGGGCGCCCATGAACGGGACGGCCGGGGCCATGCCCGCGAAGCCGGGGATCGGCTGGACGGTGTAGCCGCCCTCACCGAGGCCCGCGCGGACGTCGTTGAGGGCCCACGGACCGGAGATCATGCAGCCGGCCTTGCCCTCGGCGAACAGCGAGATGTTGTTGTCGCCCGAGATGGAGCGACGCAGGACGTTCGAGCCGGCCTCGCCGAGCGAGGCGATCTTCGCCGCGGCCGCGATGCCACCCGGGGAGGCGACGCCGAGGTCCTCGGCGACGTAGTTGCCGTCGGCGTCGGTGCCGAAGAGGTAGCCACCGGCCGAGGTGAACAGGGGCTGCATGTGGTACGGGTCACCCTGCTCGCCGACCGGCAGGTTGAGGGCGGACTCGGCGGTGCCGGCGTCCACGGCGGCCTGGCCGGCGGCGATCGCGTCGTCGAGCGTCGCGAACGGGCCGGGGCCCGTGAGGGCGGGGTTGCAGTAGAGCACGATGGCCTCGACGCCGTACGGCAGGCCGTAGACCTGGCTGTCGTAGGTCACGGCGCGCACCGCGGTGGGCGAGTACGCGGCGAGCTGGTCAGCGGACAGCTGCACGGGCTCGACGGAGCCGTTCTGCACCATCTGGCCGATCCAGTCGTGCGCACCCACGACGACGTCGGGGCCGTTGCCCGCGGCGTTCGCGGTGATGAAGGAGGCACGGGTGTCGACGACGGCCTGGACGCCGACGGTGATGCCGTTCTCCTCGGCGAAGACGTCGGCCACGGCCTTGATCGCGTCGTACTTGATGTCATCGGTCCAGATGACGAGGTCCTCGGAGCCGCGGACGGGTGCCCCGGACTCCTCGGCCGTGGGCTCCTCCGTGGCCGACTCGGTGGCCTCGGGCTCGGCGTCGCCGCCGCCGCACGCGGCCAGCAAGAGGCTGGCTCCGACGGCGACCGCAAGGCCGCGCGAGATCCTGCGCATGGGTACTCCTCCATCATCGAGTGGGTCGCCGCGCCGGCGGCCCCCGGAGGAACCCTGGCAGCGACGGCAGTGCCCCGAAACTAGCAACCTCTTCCAAACCCTGCAAGAACTTTCAGGATCACGATTTGGCCACTATGCTCGCCGTCGTGAGGCTTCGGCTGGTGGACATCGCCGCCCGCGCCGGCGTGAGCGAGGCGACGGTGTCGCGCGTCCTCAACGACAAGCCGGTCACGGAGCTGACGCGCGAGCGCGTGCTGACGGCGATCGACGTGCTGGGCTACGAGCGGCCGGCGCGACTGCGCCGCAAGCCGGCCGGACTGGTCGGCCTGGTGGTCCCCGAGCTCGTCAACCCCGTGTTCCCGCTCTTCGCCCAGCTCATCGAGACGGCGCTGGTCAAGCACGGGTACACGCCCGTGCTGTGCACCCAGACCCCCGGCGGGGTCCACGAGGACGACTACGTCCAGATGCTGCTGGAGCGCGGCGCGGCCGGGATCATCTTCGTCTCGGGCATCCATGCGATCACCCAGACGGACACCGAGCGCTACTCCCGTCTGCTCAGCCAAGGCGTGCCGATCGTGCTCGTCAACGGCTTCCAGGCGGACGTCAGGGCGCCCAACCTCTCGCAGGACGACACGGTCGCCGTCGACCTCGCCGTGCGGCACCTCTACCAGCTGGGCCACCGCCGGATCGGCCTGGCGCTGGGACCACGCCGCTACACCCCGGTCTCGCGGCGCATCGCGGCCTTCGACCGGCTCGCCCTCGAGCTCACCGACATGGTCCCGCTCGTCGAGTGCAGCCAGTACAGCGTCGAGGGCGGCGCGTCGGCGGCCCACGCGCTCATCGACCAGCACGCGACGGGCATCGTGTGCGGCTCGGACCTCATGGCGCTCGGCGCCATCCGGTCCGCCCGGCTCCGCGGCCTGCGCGTCCCCCAGGACGTCTCGGTCGTGGGCAGCGACGACGGCCTGCTCGCGCAGTTCGCCGACCCGCCGCTGACCACCGTGCGCCAGGACGTCGCCGGGATGAGCGCCGCTGCGGTGCGCGCGCTGCTCGAGGAGATCACCGGCACCCCGTCCCCCCACAACGAGCTGCTCTTCCCGCCGGAGCTCGTGGTGCGCGCGTCGACGGCGGCACCGGGTACCGCCCGGCGCGGAACCGTCGGGGGACCGGTCACGCACACGGCTTGAGGTTGGTGTGCGCGCCGCAGTTCTGGCACCGTCGAGGCATGGCCATCGCACCGCCCGTCCGGCGCCACATCGCGCTCGTCGCGCACGACAACATGAAGGTCGCGCTGCTCGCCTGGGCCGAGCACAACCGCGACACCCTCGCGGAGCACGACCTCTACGCCACCGGCACCACCGGCACGATGCTCGAGTACGAGCTGGGCCTGGTGAACCACCGGTTCCTCTCAGGCCCCATCGGGGGCGACCAGCAGATCGGCGCGAAGATCGCCGAGGGCGTCATCGACATGCTGATCTTCTTCTGGGACCCCCTCGAGGCCCAGCCGCACGACCCGGACGTCAAGGCCCTGCTGCGGCTGTGCGGCGTGTGGAACGTGCCGACGGCCACCAACCTGGCGACGGCCGACTTCCTCATCACCTCACCGCTGATGCACGACGGCTACGAGCGCCGGCTGCCCGACGTCGGCCCGCGGGGCTGGGACGGCACCGCGCCGACACCCGGCTGAGCGGACCGGGCCCACCGGCGCCCCGGCGCGTCGACCTCCCCCTTGCGGCGTGGGCGGGCGCGAGCCTCGCTACGCTCCGCAGGTCCGGACATCCCGCCGGACCGCGCACCCGCATGCCGAGGAGACCCCGATGTCGCAGATCCACCTCGCCGCCCGCCGCACCGGATGGGACATCGCCCTGGGGGTGCTGCTCGTCATCGGCGGGTTCGTGGTGCTCGGTGACGTCGTCATCGCCACCGTCATCTCGATCTTCTTCATCGGCTGGACCACCCTCATCTCGGGTGTGATGCTCCTCGTGGGCTCGCTGCTGCGGATCGGCAAGGCGGGCTTCTGGTCCGCAGCCCTCGGCGGCGCGCTGCTGACCGTGCTGGGACTGTTCATCCTGCGCAACCCCGCGATCGGCGCGCTGTCCCTCACGCTCATGGCCGGTGCGCTGTTCTTCACCAGCGGCCTGACGCGCATCGTCGTGGCCTTCGTCCAGCCGGGCCACCGGCTGGTCCTCGTGCTCTCCGGCCTGCTGTCGCTCGCGCTGGGCCTGTGGGTGCTCATCAACCCGGTCGAGGCGACCCTCCAGATGCTCGGCATCCTCCTGGGCGTGCAGATCCTCACCGAGGGCCTCACGCTCATCGCCATCGGCCGCCTGCGCCCGGTGCCCGCGGGCGCCGGGGCCACCGCCTGACATCCGCTCGCGTCGGGCTCGGCGATCAGCCGAGCCCGACGACGACCGTGGGCCCGACCCCCAGCACCAGGCCGTCGATCGCGACGACGCCCGAGAGGTCCTGCGGTGCCCGGACCGTCCACAGCAGAGCCCCGTCGCGCAGCGCGTAGGCCGTCAGCGCCGGCGGCGCGCCGGGCGCCTGCCGGTACGTGACCACCCGCACGCCGTCCGTGAGCAGCCCGGCACCGCCGACCCCGACGGGGTTGTCGTCCTGGGGCGGCAGGTCCGTCGACCACCCCGCACGCCCCGTCGCGACGTCGAGGGCGAGCAGCCTGCGGTCCTCGAGGACCACGAGCCGGCCGCCGACGCGCAGCCGGGTGTCACCGGCGGCCGCCGTGCGGCTCCACAGCTCCTCGCCGGTGCGCGCCGCCAGGGCGGCCAGGGCGTCCCCCTCCGGCTGCTGCACCAGCAGCACGTCGCCCGGCTGGCCGTCCGAGACCACGAGCCGTGCCGGAGCCGCCGACCCCTCGTGGAGCAGCACCCCGCCGCTGCTGAACCACGCAGAGGGCGCACCGTCGGCGCCCGAGACCCAGAAGCCGTCTGGCCCCACCGTCACCGAGGCGACGACACCCACGTCGGCCCCGCTCCACCCGTCTGCCGCGGCGGCGAGCACGCGCCCGTCGTCGGCGTCCAGGACGCCCGCGACAGCTCCGAGGGCCGCGACCAGGCCGTCCGCCCCGTCGAGCTCCACGCCACGGCTCGGCCGCACCGCCCCGACGGTCAGCCGCTGGGACCACCGGACCGCGCCCGTCAGGGCGTCCGTGCGACGTACCGTGACCCGACCGTCGCGCTCCTCGGCCAGCAGGAGGTCGCCGTCGACGGCCCCGACCCCGACCGTCCCCGCCGCCAGACGGCGGTCGCCGACCAGGGCGCCGTCGGCCAGGTCGACGAGCACGAGGCGACCCGGACCCGGGTTCGCGGCCGAGAGGTCCACCGCGCCCCGCCCGTCGCCCGCCGTCACCCGGCAGCCCAGCAGCCGCGCCTCCGGCGGACCGAGCTCCAGGTCACAGGCCAGGTCGGTGAGGCGGCTGACGCCCGGCAGGACGGCCGTCCACAGCACCTCGCCCGAGCGGCCGTCGCGGCCGAGGAGCTCCCGCCGGTCGGTGGTCCCCGCGAGCTCGACGAGCACGCCGTCCGCGAGCGCCAGCACCCGGCCGGAGGTGCGCCAGACCTCCCGGAGAGGCCGCTCGAGGGACGGTGCCAACCCGGGCACCCCGGCAGCCGCCGCCAGCGCGGCCGCCTCGGCGCGCTCCGCCCGGTCGGTCGCGACCCGCGATCCGCCGGCGACGACCGCCGCCAGGACGAGCGCCGCGGCGAGGACGCGCCGCCACCGGAGCCACGCGGGCGGGCGCCACGACACGCGGGTCGGGGCGCGGGCACCGGTCCCGGAGCCAGCGCCGTGCTCCGGTGGCGCGTCGTCCTCGACGAGCAGCACCTCGACGCTGTCGTCGTGCCGGCGCCGCACCATCCTTCGAGGCTAACCGGCGGTCCCCCGGCCGCCAGCGGGGCCGTCGCGGGCGGCCGCACGGGGCCGTCGCCCGGCCGACGGCTACCATCGAGGCCCTGTGAACCTCGTCGAGCGCCTCGTCCCCGCACGCCTCGGCGTGGGCTTCCGCTGGCTGCTCGCGTCCTCGTGGACGAGCAACCTCGGCGACGGGATCTCGCTCGCCGCCGGACCCCTGCTCGTCGCGTCGCTCACCACCGACGCGCGGCTCGTGGCGCTCGCCGCCACCCTCCAGTGGCTGCCGCCGCTGCTCTTCGGGCTGTTCGCCGGCGCGCTGGCCGACCGCCTCGACCGCCGCCGCCTCGTCGTCGCCGTCGACCTCGCCCGGGCCGCGGTGCTCGCGGTCCTCGCCACCGCCGTGCTGACCGACCGCGTGTCGATCACCGTCGTGCTCGTGGCGCTCTTCGTCGTCGGCACCGCCGAGGTCTTCGCCGACTCCGCCTCGCAGACCCTGCTGCCGATGCTCGTCGCGCGCGGGGACCTCGCCGTCGCCAACGCGCGGCTGCAGACCGGCTTCCTCACCGTCAACCAGCTCGCCGGGCCGCCGATCGGCGCAGCGCTGTTCGCCGCCGGGTCCGTGTGGCCGTTCGCCACCCAGGCGCTCGTCGTCGCGGCGGGGGCGCTGCTCATGTCCCGGATCGTGCTGCCGGCGCACGGCCGCGCGCCCGGCGAGCGCACGCACCTGCGGCACGACATCGCCGAGGGCTTCCGGTGGGTGCGCCACCACGCGGCGGTCCGCACCCTCGTGCTGACCATCTTCACGTTCAACATCACCTTCGGCGCCGCGTGGTCCGTGCTCGTGCTCTACGCCACCCAGCGGCTGGGCATGGGCGAGATCGGCTTCGGGCTGCTCACCACCGTCAGCGCCGTGGGCGGGCTGGCCGGCACCGCGTCCTACGGCTGGATCACCCGACGGGTGAGCCTGGGCGACCTCATGCGGATCGGGCTGATCGTGGAGACGCTGACCCACCTGGGGCTGGCGCTGACCCGCCAGGCATGGGTGGCGATGGTGATCTTCTTCGCGTTCGGCGCGCACGCGTTCATCTGGGGCACCACGTCGGTCACCGTGCGTCAGCGCGCCGTCCCCCTGCCGCTGCAGGGCCGGGTGGGCAGCGTCAACCTCGTCGGGGTGTTCGGCGGGCTGGTCATCGGCTCGGGCATCGGCGGCCTGCTGGCCCATCGCTGGGGGGTCACCGCGCCGTTCTGGTTCGCGTTCGCGGGCTCCGCGGTGTTCGTGGTGCTCATCTGGCGCGAGCTCGCGCACATCGCGCACGCCGACGACGAGCCGGATCCGCCGGGCGCGCCGGAACCGGCCGCCGAGGCCGCGCTGACCGCCGAGCCCGCCGGCGAGGCCGACCGTGACGACTGACCCGACGCTCGAGATCGCCCTGCTGCGCCTCGCAGCCCAGCGGGTGGTGGGTCCGCCGGCGAGCGACCCGGCCGCCACCGTCGAGCACCTGCTCGCGCTGCAGGCGCAGGACCTCCCGGGCGCCGTCGCCTCGATCGCGCTGCGCACGGCCGGCCGCTCGACGGCCCAGGTCAGGGCCGCGTTCGACGCCGGCGCCGTGGTGCGGACGTGGCCGATGCGCGGCACGCTGCACGCGGTCGCGGCGGTGGACGCGGTGTGGATGGGCGAGCTCATGACGGCGCGACCGCGCGTCGCCGCCGCGCGCCGGCAGGCGCAGCTCGGGCTGGACGACGACGCCCTGCGCGTCGGTGGGACCACGGCGCGGGCCGCGCTCGCCGCCGCGGACCCGGGCCTGACCCGGGCGGAGCTCCTTGCGGTGTGGCGGGCGGCCGGCCTGCCCACCGACGCCGGGCGGGGCTACCACCTCATCGTGCACCTGGCCCACGCCGGGGTGCTGTGCCAGGGTCCGTTCCGTGGGGCCGAGCAGCTCTTCGTCCTCGTCGAGCGCTGGGTGCCGGCGCCCAGGCGCCTCGACCGCGAGCACGCGCTGGCCGAGCTGACGCTGCGCTACCTGCGCGGCCACGGCCCCGCGACCGTGCCGGACCTCGCCCGCTGGTCAGGGCTTCCGCTCGGCGAGGTCCGCACGGGCCTGGCACTCGTCGCGGACCGGCTCGACACGCTCGAGGTCGCGGGGGCGACCTACCACCTCGACCCCGGTACGCCCGCGCTGCTGGCCGCGCACCGCGACGCCGCGATGGCCACGCACCTGCTGCCCGGGTTCGACGAGATGGTGCTCGGGTACGCCGACCGCACCGCGACCGTGCCCGCCGCGTACGCGGACCGCGTGGTCCCCGGCGGCAACGGGGTGTTCCGCCCCACCGTGCTCCGCGGCGGTCGCGCCGTGGGCACCTGGCGCGTGGTGGGCCGGGGCGGGGCGCGGCGGGTCGAGCTCGAGGCGTTCGACGGCGCGCCGTCGGCCGAGCTGCTCGCTGACGTCACCCGGTTGGCCGCCGCGCCGGGGTGAGGGACCGGGACGCAGAACGGCCCCGATCCACCGGACCGGGGCCGTTCGCCTGTGCGCGAGGGGGGACTTGAACCCCCACGTCCTTACGGACACTGGCACCTGAAGCCAGCGCGTCTGCCATTTCGCCACTCGCGCGCGCCGGAGAAGGCTAGCACGGGGCCGCAGGCGCGCGGCCCGGGTGCGCGGCCATGACCTGCCACGCCGGATACGATCGGCACGGACGCGCCGCGGGCCTCGGGCCCGGCGCTGCGCAGCCGCCGACGGATCCCCCCGTCGCCGGCCCTGCCCGGCGACGAACGGAGGTGGCATGGCATTCCTCGACAAGTTCGAGAAGGGCGTCGAGCGCGTGGTCTCCTCGGCCTTCGCCAAGGCCTTCCGCAGCGAGGTCAAGCCGGTCGAGCTGGCCAGCGCCCTGCGCCGCGAGGTGGACGACCGTGCCGCCGTCGTCGGCCGCGACCGCACCGTGGTGCCCAACGAGTTCACCATCGAGCTGTCCCCCGGCGACCTCCAGCAGATCGAGGACTGGGGCGCCGAGGCCCTCGCGGACGAGCTCGCCGCCAACGTCACGGACTACGCCACCACGCAGCGGTACGCGTTCGTCGGCCCCGTCGCGGTGATGTTCGTCGAGGACGACGCCCTGGAGACCGGCCGGTTCCTCGTGCGCAGCGCGACCGTGCGCGGCGCCGTCGCCCCGGCCACCAGCGTCGCGGCGAGCGCACGCCACCCCCTCGTGGACATCGACGGCCAGCGCTACCTGCTCACCGGCCCCGTGACCGTCATCGGTCGGGGCAGCGAGGCCGACATCATCGTCGACGACCCGGGCATCTCCCGGCGCCACCTGGAGATCCGGGTCACGCCGGACGGCGTGGTCGCGAGCGACCTGGGCTCCACCAACGGCACGTTCGTCGAGGGCCACCAGGTGCCGGCCGCGACGCTGGTCGACGGCAACACCATCACCATCGGACGCACCCGGATCCTCTTCTGGACGGGCTCCGACGACCCCGAGGACCAGTGACCGCCGGCCATGAGTGAGCTGACGATCACCCTGCTGCGGCTGGGCTACCTCGTGCTGCTGTGGCTGTTCGTCCTGCTCGCCATCGGTGTGCTGCGCCGCGACCTGTACGGCACCCGGATCGTGCGCCGCCGGCTGCGCCGCTCGGCCGGCGCCCCGGCTCCCGTGGGCGCGGCCGGCCGGCCGGCCCCCGCCGCACCCTCTGTCCCGCGGCGCGAGGTGCCGCGACGCCTCGTCGTGACAGCCGGCCCCCTGCGCGGCACCACCCTGCCGCTCGGCGCCTCGGCGATCCTCATCGGCCGTGCGCCGTCGTGCACCCTCGTGCTCGACGACGACTACTCGTCCTCACGGCACGCACGCGTCTTCCCGCAGGACGGCCAGTGGTACGTCGAGGACCTCGGCTCGACCAACGGCACGTTCGTGGGCCGCGAGCGCATCGAGGCGCCCACGCCCGTCGAGGTCGGCGCCCAGCTGCGCGTCGGCCAGTCCACCCTCGAGCTGCAGCGTTGAGGCGCCACCCGTGACCATCGCCCTGAGGTACGCCGCGCGCTCGGACGTCGGCCTGGTGCGCGCCAACAACCAGGACTCCGCGTACGCCGGGCCGCACCTGCTCGTGGTCGCCGACGGGATGGGCGGCCACGCGGGCGGGGACGTCGCCTCCTCGGTGGCCGTGGCGCACCTCGCGCCCCTGGACGACGAGGCGCACGGGCCGGACGACGTGCTGGCGGAGCTGACCCGCGCGCTGACGTCCGCGCACGACGAGCTGCTGGCCCGCGCCGAGGAGAACCCCGAGCTGTCCGGCCTCGGCACCACGGTCACGGCGCTGCTGCGCTCGGGCAACAAGCTGGCGATGGCGCACATCGGGGACTCGCGCGCGTATCTGCTGCGCGACGGCGAGCTCACCCAGGTGAGCACCGACCACACCTTCGTCCAGCACCTCGTCAACACGGGCAAGATCACCGCGGAGGAGGCCGAGCGGCACCCGCAGCGCTCGGTGCTGCTGCGCGTGCTCGGCGACTTCGACATGGACATCCTGCCGGACATGTCCGTGCGGGAGGCCGTGCCGGGGGACCGCTGGCTGCTGTGCTCCGACGGCCTGTCGGGCGTGGTGAGCCACGACACGATGGCCCACACGCTGCGCACCGAGCGGGACATCGACGCGTGCGCCGACCACCTCGTGGCGCTGGCCCTGCGCGGCGGGGCGCCGGACAACGTCACCGTGGTGCTCGGCGACGTCGTCGAGGTCGACACCCTGCCCGACGGCGCCGCACCGGGCACCACCTCGCACATCGTCGGTGCGGCGGCGCTCGACCGCCACCGGCCCACCGTCGGTGGGGCAGGGGCCGCGGCGCGCGCGGCCGAGCACGCAGCGAGCGTCCGGGCCGCGGAGTCCGCCGCCCCGCCGGAGCCGCTGGACGAGGACGAGCCCACGCCGCGCCGCACGGGCCGCCGCATCGCCTGGGCCGTGGCGCTGCTCCTCGTGCTGGGCGGGCTGGGCGCCGCCGGGTGGTGGGGCTACGGCTGGACGCAGCAGCAGTACTTCCTCGGGGTGGACGACGGTCGGATCGCCGTCTTCCGCGGGATCCCGCAGTCCATCGGCTCGTTCGAGCTGTCCCACGTCGTCGAGATCAGCGACACCCGGGTGACCGACCTGCCCGGATACGTCCAGGACCGCCTCGACCAGACGCTGCCGGCCGACAGCCTCGAGGACGCCCGCGCCACGGTCGACGAGCTCGAGCTCCAGGCGGACGGGGCGACGTGACCCGTACCGCACCGACGACCGACCGCCCCGGCCGGGGGCGGTGATGGCGACCGTCGCGCCGCACGCGGTGCGTGCCGGCCGCGGGATCGAGCTGGCGCTGCTCGCCGTGGCGCTGCTGCTGGGCATCGGCGCCTACGCCCAGGTGGGGCTGGCGACGTCCGGCACCCTGCCGGTGGACATCGTCGGCTACTCCGCCGGCCTGGTGGTGCTCGCCCTCGGCCTGCACGTCGTGCTGCGGTGGCGCGCGCCCTACGCGGACCCGGTCATGCTGCCCGTGGCCGTCGCGCTCAACGGCGTGGGGCTGGCGATGATCTACCGGATCGACCTCGCCTACGCGCTGCGCGGCCGCGAGACGTCCTTCGCCGAGCGCCAGCTCGCCTGGACCGCCCTGGGCGTCGTCCTGGCCGGCCTCGTGCTGGTGCTGCTGCGCGACCACCGGACGCTGCGCCGCTACACCTACACCGCGATGGTCGTCGGGCTGGGCCTGCTCGTGCTGCCCCTGGTTCCGGGCCTGGGCGAGGAGGTCAACGGGGCGCGGATCTGGATCTTCGTCGCCGGCAACTCGTTCCAGCCGGCCGAGATCGGCAAGATCGTGCTGGCGATCTTCTTCGCCGGCTACCTCGTCACGACGCGGGACACCCTCGCGCTGGCGGGCCCGCGCGTGCTGGGCCTGCAGCTGCCGCGCCCGCGCGACCTCGGGCCGATCATCGTCGCGTGGGCCGTCTCCCTCGGCGTGCTCGTCTTCGAGCGGGACCTCGGCACGTCGCTGCTGTTCTTCGGGCTGTTCGTCGCGATGCTCTACCTCGCCACCGAGAGGCTCAGCTGGGTGGTCATCGGCCTGCTGCTGTTCGGCGGCGGTGCCTTCGTCGCGTCGCAGGTGTTCAGCCACGTCGGCGCGCGGTTCGACGCCTGGCTGCACGCGTTCGACAACGACGTCTTCGAGGCCTCGCCCGGCGGCTCGGGGCAGCTGGTGCGCGGGCTGTTCGGGATGGCCAGCGGCGGGCTGTTCGGCACCGGGCTGGGCCGCGGCCGGCCGGACCTCGTGCCGTACGCCGAGTCGGACTTCATCGTCGCGTCGCTCGGCGAGGAGCTGGGCCTCACGGGCCTGCTCGCCCTGCTCACCCTGTACCTCGTGCTGGCCCAGCGCGGCCTGCGCACCGCGATCGGCGTGCGCGACGGGTTCGGCAAGCTCTTCGCGGGCGGGATGGCCTTCGTCGTGGCGTTCCAGTGCTTCGTCGTGGTGGGCGGCGTCACCCGGCTCATCCCGCTCACCGGTCTGACGATGCCGTTCCTCGCGTACGGCGGCTCGTCCCTGCTGGCCAACTGGGTGATCGTCGCGCTGCTGCTGCGGATCTCCGACAGCGCGCGCCGCCCGGCCGGGGCCGCCCGCCCCGGCGCCCCGGACGACCTGCCGGACGACGACGCCCTCGCGGCCCTCGTCACGCCGGAGCCGGAGCCCGCGCCGGCCCCGGCGCTGCCCGCGGGCGACGACCACGCCACCGAGCTCATCGACGTGCGCGAGGTGCCCCGGTGAACACCCCGGCACGCCGGCTCGCGACCGTCGTCATCGCGATGTTCCTTGCCCTCATGGGCGGGGCGACGTGGGTGCAGTTCTTCCAGGCGCCCACGCTCAACAACGACAACCGCAACGTCCGCACGCTGTACCGCGAGTTCGGCAACGCGCGCGGGCCGATCGTCGTGGGCGGCGAGTCGATCGCGTCCTCGACGGCGGTGGACGACCCGTTCGGCTACCAGCGCAGCTACGCCAACGGTGCGCTCTACGCCCCGGTCACCGGCTTCTACTCCATCGTCTTCAGCCGCAGCGGCATCGAGGACGCGATGAACACCGAGCTCAACGGCACGGCCGACTCGCTGTTCTACAACCGCCTGCAGGACCTCATCACCGGGCGCCAGCCGCAGGGCGCGATCGTCGAGCTCACCATCGACCCCGTGATCCAGCAGGCCGCGTGGGACGCGCTCGGCGACCAGCGCGGCGCCGTCGTCGCGCTGGACCCGCGCACCGGGGCGATCCTGGCGATGGTGTCCAAGCCGTCCTTCGACCCGAACCTGCTCGCGAGCCACGACACCGCGGCCGTCAACGAGGCCTGGGCAGCACTCAACGCCGACGAGGGCGACCCGATGGTCAACCGCGCCATCGCCGGCACCACCTACCCGCCGGGCTCGACGTTCAAGCTCGTCACGGCGGCGGCCGCGCTCGAGGCCGGCATGACCCCGGCGACGCAGATCGCGGCGCCGGACGTGCTCGACCTGCCGCAGAGCAGCGCGACGCTGGGCAACTTCGGCGGCTCGTCGTGCAGCCCCACCGGCACGGCCACGCTGCTCGACGCGCTGCGGATCTCGTGCAACACGGCCTTCGGTCAGCTGGGCATGGACCTCGGCGCTGACGCGCTGCGCGAGCAGGCCGAGGCCTTCGGCTTCGACACGCCCCTCGACGTGCCGCTGACGGTCACCGAGAGCCACTTCCCCGACGCCGAGGCGATCGACGCCCCGCAGACCGCCATCGCGGCGATCGGGCAGTACGACGTCCGCGTCACGCCCCTGCAGATGGCCATGGTCAGCGCGGCGATCGCGAACGGCGGGGAGCAGATGGCCCCCTACCTCGTCGCCGCCGTGCGCAGCGCCGATCTCACGGTCGTCGACCAGGCAGCGCCGAGCACCCTCGGCCGGCCCGTCTCCGCCGCCACCGCCGCTGCCCTGCGCGACATGATGGTCGCCGTCGTCGCGAGCGGCACCGGCACCTCGGCCCAGATCAGCGGCGTCACGGTGGCCGGCAAGACGGGCACGGCCCAGACGACGGCCGACGCCGCCCCGCACGCCTGGTTCACCGCGTTCGCCCCGGCGGAGAACCCCACCATCGCGATCGCCGTCATCGTCGAGAACGGCGGCAGCGCCGGCAGCGAGGCGACCGGCGGTCGGGTCGCCGCGCCCGTCGCGCGGGCCGTCATCGAGGCGGCGCTGCGATGAAGCCGATGGCCGACATCGCCCTGGGGGGCCGCTACCGCCTCGTCTCGCGCATCGCCGTGGGCGGGATGGGCGAGGTGTGGGTGGGGCACGACGAGGCGCTGGCACGGGACGTGGCGGTCAAGGTGCTGCGCGCCGAGTTCGCGGGCGACGTCGGGTTCCTCGAGCGGTTCCGCACCGAGGCGCGCAACAGCGCGGGCCTGTCCCACCCCAACATCGCCGCGCTCTACGACTACGGCGAGCAGGACGGCTCGGCCTTCCTCGTCATGGAGCTCGTGGTCGGCGAGCCGATGTCCGACCTGCTCGACCGCGAGCCCGTGCTGCCCCCGCGCCGCCTGCTGCCGATCCTGGCCCAGACGGCGCGCGCGCTGCACGCCGCGCACCTCGGCGGCGTGGTGCACCGCGACGTCAAGCCGGGCAACATCCTGCTGGCGCGGTCCGGACGGGTGAAGATCACCGACTTCGGCATCTCGATGGCGACCAACCAGGTGCCGATGACGGCCTCCGGCATGGTCATGGGCACCGCGCAGTACCTGTCCCCCGAGCAGGCCGTCGGCGGCGCGGCGACCGGTGCGTCCGACGTCTACTCGCTGGGCATCGTCGCGTACGAGTCGCTCGTCGGGCACCGGCCCTTCACCGGGCCGACCGCCGTCGACATCGCCGTCGCGCATGTCAACACGCCCGTGCCGCCGCTGCCGGACAGCGTCGACCCGCAGCTCGCCGCCCTGGTGATGCGGATGCTCGCCAAGGACCCGGAGAAGCGCCCGCGCTCGGCGGCGTCGCTGGCCAGGACGCTCGACGCGTTGGCAGAACGCACCCCGCCCGGCGGCGTCCCGCAGCCCTCCGGCCGCCACGCCGGCTCTGGCTCTGCGATCCAGGCCGCCGTCGTGCCCGGGCGCCCGCTGGAGGACGCGGTCTCGCCCACCCCGACGGAGCTGCCGCCCGTCATCGCGCCCGGGCCGTCGCCCGCGCCGCGCCCCGACATCAGCGGCGGTGCTGCCGCAGCCGCACCGGGCCGCTGGCGCCGGAGCAGGCTGGTCCAGCCCCTGCTCGCCCTCGCGCTGGTGGTGGTCTTCGCCCTGCTGGGCGCGGCCTTCGCCGATAGGCTCTGGGGGCCGTCGCGCGCGTCCGGACCGGAGGATGCACACCAGATCGTGACGGGCGCCTCCGGCGGCTCGACGCCCGTCGGTGCGATGATCTGGCCAGACCGCGACGAGGGCCGGGATCCTCCGCCCGCACCGCAGACGACGACAGCGAGGGACGAGCAGTGGTGAACGACGCTCCGCGGATACTCGGCGGCCGGTACGAGGTCGGTGAGCTCATCGGGCGCGGCGGGATGGCCGAGGTCCACATCGGCCATGACACGCGGCTCGGGCGCACCGTCGCCATCAAGATCCTGCGCTCCGACCTGGCGCGGGACCCGTCCTTCCAGGCGCGGTTCCGCCGCGAGGCGCAGGCCGCGGCCTCGCTCAACCACCCGGCGGTCGTCGCCGTGTACGACACCGGCGAGGACGTCACCACCGAGCAGGGCGGCGCCCTGGCGCACGTGCCCTTCATCGTCATGGAGTACGTCGAGGGCCACACGGTGCGCGACATCCTGCGCGACGGCGCGGCGGTGCCCATCGAGGAGGCCATCGAGATCACCGCCGGCGTGCTCTCGGCGCTGGAGTACTCCCACCACGCGGGGATCGTGCACCGCGACATCAAGCCGGCCAACGTCATGCTCACGCCCACGGGCGCGGTCAAGGTGATGGACTTCGGCATCGCGCGTGCCATGGCGGACGCCGCTGGCACCATGACCCAGACCCAGGCCGTCATCGGCACCGCGCAGTACCTGTCCCCGGAGCAGGCGCGCGGCGAGCAGGTGGACACCCGCTCCGACCTGTACTCCACCGGCTGCCTGCTGTTCGAGCTGCTCACCGGGCGCCCGCCGTTCATCGGCGACTCCCCGGTCGCGGTGGCGTACCAGCACGCGCGCGAGGAGGCCCAGCCGCCGAGCACCTTCGCGGCGGACGTGCCGGAGACGCTCGACCGGATCACGATGAAGGCGCTGGCCAAGGCGCGCGAGAACCGCTACTCCACCGCGGCGGAGTTCCGCTCCGACCTCGAGGCCGTGCTGCGCGGCGGGCACGTCGCCGCCCCGGCGCTCGGCGCGACGGCGGCGCTCGGCGCAGCCGCAGCGCTCGGCGCGGCAGCGGCACTGGCCGACCCGGGCCCGGCCACGGCCGCGACCCAGGTGATGGGTGCGCAGCCCGCCGCTCCGCCGGCGGTCTCGCCGTGGGGTCCCGTCGGCGCACCGACCTCCCGGCACGACCTCGTCGACGAGGAGGAGCCCAAGTCCCGCAAGGGCCTCATGTGGGCGCTCATCGGCGTCGCACTCGCGGCCATCGCCGGGATCGCGCTCATCCTCAGCCTGGGCAACCCGACGGGGCCCGAGGAGCCCGGCACCTTCGAGCTGCCGGACGTCGCCACGATGACGGAGGGTGCCGCGACCGCGGAGCTCGTCGCCCTGGGCCTCGAGGTCGTCCCGCTGCCCGAGCCCAGCCTCGACGTGCCCGCCGGCAGCGTCACGCGCACGGACCCAGACGCCGGGACGCTCGTCGCCGAGGGCGACTCGATCGACCTCTACGTGTCCTCCGGCGCGGATGCCGTGACCATCCCGGACATGTCGAACTTCACGGAGAGCCAGGCCAGGGGAGCCCTCACAGCCCTGGGCTTCACGGACATCGCGCTGGGCGCCACCGAGAACAGCCCGGACGTCGCCAAGGACCGCGTCATGCGCACCGAGCCCGTCGCGGGTGAGTCCGTCGACCCGGGCGCGACGGTGACGATCTTCCTGTCCACCGGTCAGGTCCTGGTCCCCGACTTCGTCGGCACCGCGGCCACGCGCGCGGCGGCGGAGCAGGCGCTCATCGATCTCGGGCTGGTGCCCGTGGTCGAGGAGGAGGAGTCCAACGCAGCCCCCGGCACGGTCATCGGGCAGAGCCGCGGCCCTGGCCCGGTGCCGCAGCAGATCAGCGTGACGATCACCGTGGCGATCGCCCGGCCGGTCGAGCTGGTCACCGTCCCGGACGTCATCGGGATGACCTCGAGCGAGGCGTCCGCTGCGCTGGGCGCGGCCGGCCTCAACGCCGCGTTCGGGCCGGACGAGCCGAGCACCGAGCCGGACCAGCGGGTGGCCCGCACCGACCCGGACACCGGGACCGAGGTCGAGGCGGGCAGCACCGTGACGATCTTCCTGTCGAACGGGACCCCGCCGGCCCCCTGACGTCAGGCGGTGTGGCGGACCAGCGGCGCCATGCCGGCCGAGCGCTCGACCGCGCCTTCGAGGCCGCACACCTCGAGCCAGTTGGCCAGCAGCCGGTGACCGCCCTCGGTGAGCACGGACTCGGGGTGGAACTGCACGCCGTGCAGCGGCAGCTCGCGGTGCTGCAGGCCCATGATGACGCCCGGGCCGTCCTCGGACTGCGTGCGCGACGTGACGACGAGCTCGTCCGGCACCGTCCCGTCGACGACGGCGAGCGAGTGGTACCGCGTCGCCCGGAACGGCGTGGCCAGCCCGGCCAGCACGCCGGCGCCCTCGTGCACCACCTGGCTCGTCTTGCCGTGCATGAGCTCCGGAGCGTGCGTCACCGTGGCGCCGAACACCTCGGCGAGCGCCTGGTGGCCCAGGCACACCCCGAGCATCGGCTGACCCGCCGCGGCGCAGTCCCGGATGACGTCCATGCTCTGCCCAGCGGCGCGCGGGGTGCCGGGCCCGGGGGAGATGACGACACCGTCGTACGCCGAGCGCTCCTCGAGCGATGGCACGGCGTCGTTGCGCACCACGACCGTCTCGGCACCCAGCTGGTCGAGGTACCCGACGATCGTGTAGACGAACGAGTCGTAGTTGTCGACGACGAGGATCCGGGTCATCTCACTCCACGGTGATGTCGTTGAAGGGCATGAACGGGGCGATCGCGGGGAACACCCAGGTGAAGCAGACCGCGACGACCGCCAGGGCCAGCACGGCGAGCAGCGCCACCCGCGCACCCGCCGGACCGGGCAGCGCCCGCCACAACCACCCGTACATCATGCGCCAGCCCCGAGCTCCGCCGGGGTGCCGTCCACCACGGGAAGCCAGTGGTCGAGCACGGCGTGCACCACGTAGCGCTCCCTGGCGCTGAACATCGGGTGGCACGTGGTGAGCGTCATCATCGCCTGGGTCGGCACGGCCGCGAGGTCGCCGGGGACGGGGGCGATGACCTCGACCTGCTGCGGGCCGACCACCTCTGCGGCCGTGACGCGGTAGACGTACCAGGTGTCGGCCGTGCGGACCACGAGCGGGTCCCCCACCACGAGCTCCGCGACGCGGTGGAAGGGCTTGCCGTAGGTGGTGCGGTGCCCCGCGACGGCGAAGTTGCCGACCGCCCCGGGCATCGCTGTGCCCTCGTAGTGCCCGATGCCGAGCGCGTCGAGGACCTCGCGCTTGGCGGTGCCCTGCGAGATCGGCCGTGCGACGTCGTCCCAGCGCGGCACCTGGAGCGTCGCGAACGTCGTGCGGAACGCGGGCTCGACGAGCACCGGGGCCGGGTCCCGGCGCAGCACGGGCTCCGGCGCGGCGTCCGCGTCCGGAGGCGTGAACCCCAGCTCGGCGACCACGGCGGCCTGGGCGCGCTCGCCGACGACGTCCGTCCACCACAGCTGCCACACGAGGAACAGCCCCAGCAGCACGCCGAGCGTGACGAGCAGCTCGCCGAGCACGCCGACCGCCACCGCAGAGCGCCGGGCCGGCCGGCGGACGTCCGGCAGGCTGTCGACGGGGCTCACCGCTCGTCCACGACGCCCGGCACCTCGACACCGTCGGGCACCTGCGCGAACTGCAGGTCGACCGACGCCTCGTACGCGGCGAGCTGGAGCGACTCCTCGGAGTCCACCGACCAGCCGAGGCCGACCGCGTCGACGTAGTCGAGGTAGGTCTGGACGGCCGGGGAGTCGAGCAGGGCCTCGCGCAGGTCGTCCGGGTCGCCGATCGCCTCGACGACGTACGGCGGGGAGTAGTGCTGCCCGTGCAGCAGCAGGACGTTGCCCACGCAGCGGAACGCGGAGGTGGAGACCACACGCTCGCCCTGCAGGGTCATCGCCTCGGCGCCGCCGGTCCACAGCGCGTTGATCACGGCCTGGAGGTCCTGCTGGTGCACGACGAGGTCGTCGTTGGTCACCCAGTCCGGGCGGGGGGCGTTGGCCGACGCATCCGTCAGACGCACCGTGAGACCCGGTCCGCTCACGGGCACCCGGCCCGCGGCGATCTCGATGAGGGCGACCTCGGGGTCCACCTGCGGGGCGACGTCGGTCTGCGCGTCCGTGAGGGCGTCGACCTCCGCGCGCAGCGCCGAGACCTCCTCGGCGGCCCGCGCGGACTGGTCGAGCTCCGCCTGGACCAGCTGGAGCAGGTCCTGGGGCTGGCGGGCGTCCGCACCCCCCTGCAGGTGGGCGTTGGCGGCGAAGAGGTAGCCGGCCGTGACGAGCACGGCGGCGACGCCGAGGGCGCCCCAGGCGTGCGCGCGCGACGCGCTGTGCAGCCGTTCCATCACCCCTCCCGCCCCGTCGGCCGCGCTCCTCGCGACGCCCACTACGCTAGATGACGAACGACCGGCGTCGTAGGTGCCGGCCCGCACCCCGTACAGGAGAGCCCCGTGCCCGAGTCCAGGTCGCGCAAGAAGCCTTCCTACGTGCCACCACCGGCATCGTCCGCCCCCAAGACCAACCCGGCGTGGCTCGTCCCGACGATGATCGGCCTCATGGTCAGCGGCCTGCTCTGGGTGGTCGTCACCTACATCTCCCAGACGCGCTACCCCATCCCGGGGATCGAGAACTGGAACCTGGCGGTCGGGTTCGTGCTCATCCTGGCCGGGTTCGGCCTGACCACCCGCTGGCACTGACGGGACGCGTCATCCCCAGAGGTGGACATCTCTGTGGATAACTACACCGGTGTAGTTCCACAGGTGTGAGTAAGCCTGGGGACGGCCCTCCGGGTCAGGCTCCGGCGTACTTGAGGACGGCGAGGGCGACGAGCAGCGCCGTCGTCGCCACCACCCCCGCGACGCCGAGCCGCACACGGCGAGACTTCGGGGCGTAGGCGAACACCGCACCGAGGAGCAGGCCGACGAGCAGGCCGCCCGCGTGCGCCTCCCACGCGATCCGCGGGACGAAGAAGGGGATCGCGGCGTTGAACGCGAGCACCACGAGGATCGACCGGGCGGAGCGGCCGAGCCGACGCAGCACGATGATGATCGCTCCGAACAGCCCGAACACCGCGCCAGAGGCGCCCACGACCGAGGTGATCCACGACGGGTCGTCCGCCGTGATGGTCGGCGAGGCGAGCAGGAGGTAGAGCACGGAGCCGCCCAGCGCGGAGGTGAGGTACAGCGCCGTGAACCGCCAGCGGCCCAACGCGGGCTCGAGGTACTGCCCGAGCACCCACAGGGCGTACATGTTGAACCCGATGTGCAGGAGCGAGCCCGAGTCGTGCAGGAAGGCCGTGGTGAGGAACCGCCAGGGCTCGAGCTCGCCGATCGCGGGGCTGAACACCCACCGGGAGGTCCAGGCGGCGCCGAGCGTGAGCTGGAGCAGGAAGCTCACGACGTTGAGCCCGATGAGCGTCAGCGTGACCACCGGGCGGCCGCCGCGCAGCGGCGCACCGAAGGCGGTCCGCGCCTGCGGTGCGGCCTTGACCGCTGCCCGCACGCAGTCGACGCAGTGCACGCCGACGGCGGCGGTGCGCTGGCACTCGGGGCACGTGGGCCGACCGCAGCGCTGGCACCGGACGTAGGACACCCGGTCGGGGTGGCGAGGACAGACGGGCACGGCCGCCGTGGCCGCGCCCGTCTGGTCGGTCGCGTCGCTCATCGGCGCTCGGGGCCGCTCAGTCCTCGATCGTGACGGAGGTGATCGTCACGTCCTGCACGGGGCGGTCGCCACCGCGCGTGGGCGTCGTGGCGATCGCGTCGACGACGGCCCTTGACTCGTCGTCTGCCACGGTGCCGAAGATCGTGTGCTTGCCGTTGAGGTGCGGGGTCGCCGTGACGGTGATGAAGAACTGCGAGCCGTTGGTGCCGCCGACCTTGCCCGAGACGGGGTCCCGGCGCAGGCCGGCGTTGGCCATCGCCAGCAGGTACGGGGCCGAGAAGCGCAGCTCGGGGTGGATCTCGTCGTCGAACGTGTAGCCGGGGCCGCCGGTGCCCGTGCCCAGGGGGTCGCCGCCCTGGATCATGAAGCCGGAGATGACGCGGTGGAAGACGACGCCGTCGTAGAGCGGCTCGGTGCGCTCCTCGCCCGTGCGCGGGTCCTTCCACGGCGTGGCGCCGGTGGCCAGGCCGACGAAGTTGCGCACGGTCTTGGGTGCGTGGTTCTCGTGGAGCTCGATGCGGATGTCACCAGAGGTGGTGTGCAGGGTCGCGAACATGGTCACATCCTCGCACGCAGGCAGGCACGGCACGCTCCCAGGTGGCAGCATGGGGGTGCGGGGCTGGATCAGCCCGTTCGTTGCCAACCCAGGGAGTCGACCATGCTCGACCACATCCGTCGTTCCGCGCTGTCCTCCGTCGATGCCGACAAGCTGAAGACGCAGGCGGCCGAGGTCGGCGCAGCGCTGTCCGACGCCTCGGTGCACGCGGGGCAGACCGCCGCGCACCTCGCCGAGCAGGCCGCCGTCGTCGCCGGCCAGGCCATGGAGTGGGCGACGCCCCGCGTGGAGGCCGCCGTGGAGTGGGCAGGCCCCAAGGTCGAGAAGGCCCTGCGTGACGCGGCCAAGGCCGCCGAGCCCACCGTCGAGCGGGCCGCCGAGAAGGCGGTCCCGATGGTCGACACCGCGCACGACGCGTTCGTCGAGGAGATCCTGCCCAAGGTCACCGCCGCCGTGACGGCCGCCCTGGCTGCCGCGGCCGTCGGTGCGGACAGGGCGCGGGACGCCGCCTCGGCCCGGCTCACCGAGATCGCCCACATCGAGGTGCCCGAGCCGCCGAGGTCGCACACCGGCGCCAAGATCTTCTGGCTCCTCACCGGCGCGGCCGCTGCCCTCGCCGCCCTGTTCGCGTGGAAGCGCAGCAAGCCGACCACCGACCCGTGGGCCGAGCAGCCCTGGGAGCCGGCGGACGCGGGCGACCGGTTCAAGCACCGCGCTGCCGAGGCCCGCGAGGAGCTCGGCGGGGTGGTCTCCGACGTCCGGCACGAGCTGGGCGACGCCGCCGAGGCCGTCGGGGAGGTCGCCGGCGAGGCGATCGCCAAGACGCGCGAGGCGACGGACAAGGCCCGTGAGGCCGCCGAGCGCGCGGCCGAGCGGACGCGCGAGGCCACCGAGCGCGCCGCAGAGAAGACGCGCGAGGCGACCGAGAAGGCCCGTGAGGCCGTCGGCGAGGTCGCGGAGAAGACCGTCGAGGCCACGCGCAAGGCGACCCCGCGCAAGCGGGCCGTCACGGCGGCCCCGGTCGAGGAGACGCTCGCGGACGCCGCCGAGGCGACCGACGCGGAGAAGATCGCCACGGACGTCCCCGGGAACGACTGAGGCGACCCGTCCCGGCCGTCCCGTGGCCAACCGGACGGGACGGCCGGGACGGCGCACGTGAGGCAGGAGCAGCCGTGGGCCTGGTGCACGTCGACCTGTTCACCACGCTCGACGGCGTGGCGCAGGCGCCCGGCGGGCCAGACGAGGACCCGTCCGGTGGCTTCCCGTTCGGGGGCTGGCAGGCGACGACGGGCGACGCCGGCGTCGGGCGTGAGGTCCGCGCGGCCATCGCCGCGACGGATGCCCTGCTGCTCGGACGCCGGACGTACGACATCTTCGCGGCGTACTGGCCGCTCCAGGGCGAACGCGACGCCCCCGAGATCGCCCGGCGGTTCAACGCCATCCCGAAGTACGTCGCGAGCCGCGGGCGGCCCGGTCTGACCTGGCGTGGGTCGAGCCAGCTGGGCACTGACCTGGCTGCGGAGGTTCGGGTCGTCCGAGATCGGCACGAGAGCGTGCACGTCATCGGCAGCGTCGACCTCGTCCAGACGCTGCTCGCCGAGGACCTCTACGACATCCTGACCCTGTGGGTGCACCCCGTGGTGCTCGGCCAGGGCAAGAAGGTCTTCCCTGACGGCGCCGTCCCCGCCCGGCTCCGGCTGCTCGAGCCGGCGCTCACCACCGAGACGGGCGTCGTCCGGCTGCGCTACGCCCCGACGGGTTCTGCCCCGACCACGGGCGACATGTCGCACCGCGACCGGTAGGGCGCCGGTGCTGGACCGAGCGGGTGTGTCGGTGGAGCCAAGGGGACTCGAACCCCTAACCCCCTGCTTGCAAAGCAGGTGCGCTACCAATTGCGCCATGGCCCCTGGGCGGCGACGCCGCCTGCGGCCCCGGGGCCGCGGTGAGGTCAGTCGAGCTCGTCGGTGACCTCGGTCCACAGGTCCCGCTCGTCACGGTCCTCCGCGTACGTGCGCCAGACGACGTAGCCGGCCGCCACGGCGAGCAGGGCGATGAGGAGCTTCTTCATCCGTCCTCCGGGTGCTGCGGGAGTGGGCCTAAGAGGACTTGAACCTCTGACCTCTTCCTTATCAGGGAAGCGCTCTAACCGTCTGAGCTATAGGCCCGTGCCGCCGAGGCGGCGCCGCACGAGACTACCCCAGCGGCGGGGCAGCCCCCAACTCCGGCCCGGTCAGTCGTCCGTGAGCGTCAGGTGGATGCCGCCGACCATCGCCGCGACGATGTTGTAGAGGAAGGCCCCGATGGTCGCCAGCGCCGTGAGCAGCACGATGTCGACGACGGCGATCATCGCGGCGAGCGAGACCACGCGGTCGAACTTCGCGTACTCGAGGACGTCGAAGAACGTCGTCGACCCGGACAGCGTCGCGATGACGTCGTTGACCTGGGTGAACACGGCCAGGTTGTCGAGGGTGTACCAGACGACGGCCGCCGCCACGACGATCATGATGCCGATCGCGAAGGACAGCAGGAACGACAGCTTCATGACGGACCACGGGTCGATCCGGGCGATCGCCAGGCGCACGCGGCGCGGGCCGCCGGCCGGGTTCACCGAGGTCGCCGCCGTGCCGCCACCCGTCGAGGGCACCCTGCCGGTGCCGCCCGCGGAGACCGGCCGGTTCGGGGCGGGGGCCGGCGCCTGGGCGTCGTCGATGGTCTCTCCGCGCGCCGGGAGGGCGGTGCGCGCGGCACCGGCCGCGCCCTGGGCCGCCTTCTTGATGCGGTCGCCGAACGACGGGCCGGCCGGGGCCTCGGTCGTGGCGCCCTCGACATCCGTCGCGGCTGCGGCCGACGGCGCATCGTCGCCCGAGACCGGGGCGGTCACGCGGCGCGGCGCGGTGTCGGGCCGGGGGCCGGCGGACGGTCGCTGGGGTGCGATCGACGGTGGCTGGGACTCGGTGCTCATCGCTCTCCCTCGGTCGGCGCCGACGGTGCCGTCGCGTCGGTGTCGTCGTCCACGGTAGCGGCATCGCCCGCCAGGGTGCGCTCCACGTTGCGCGCGACGGCGAGGATGCGGTCCCCGGCGTCCGGCTTGGCGAGGATGACGCCGGTCGCGTCCCGCCCGTGCACCGGGATCTCCCCGACCAGCGAGCGCACCACCTTGCCGCGCTCCATGACCACGAGGACCTCGTCGCCGGCATCGGCCATGAGGGCTCCCACGAGCACGCCGCGCTCGTCCGGCAGCCGTGCGGCACGCACTCCGAGCCCACCGCGGTTGGTCCGGCGGTACTCGAGGTTGCCGTCGCTGTTGGTGCGGTGCATGTCCGAGCGCTTGGCCGTACCGCCGTCGGTCACGGTGATGAGGTAGGAACCCTCGGCGATGACGTCCATGGCGAGCAGCTCGTCGTCGTCGCGGAACTTCATGCCCGTGACACCCGACGTGGCCCGGCCCATCGCGCGCAGCTGGTCGGCCGTCGCGGGGAACCGCACGGCCTGGCCCTTGCGCGAGACGAGCACCAGCTCGGAGTCCTCGTCGACCAGCGCTGCCGAGACGAGCTCGTCCGAGCGGCCGTCCTCGTCCTCGCGCAGGTTGATCGCGATGAGGCCGCCGGAACGGTTCGAGTCGTACTCCGCCAGGCGCGTCTTCTTCACCAGGCCGCGACGGGTGGCGAGCACGAGGTACTCGGCGACGTCGTAGTCGCGCAGGTCGATGACCTTGGCGATCTGCTCCCCGGGCTGGAACGCCAGCAGGTTGGCCACGTGCTGGCCCTTGGAGTCGCGCCCGCCCTCGGGCAGCTCGTAGGCCTTGGCGCGGTAGACGCGGCCGAGGTTGGTGAAGAACAGCAGCCAGTGGTGCGTCGTTGTCACACCGAAGTGCTCGACGACGTCGTCCGCACGCAGCTGTGCGCCGCGCACGCCCTTGCCGCCGCGCTTCTGCAGCCGGTAGGCGTCCGAGCGCGTGCGCTTGGCGTAGCCGCCGCGCGTGATGGTGACGACCACCTCCTCCTCGGCGATGAGGTCCTCCATGGAGACCTCGCCGTCGTAGGGAAGGATCGTGGTGCGGCGCTCGTCGCCGTAGCGGTTCACGATCTCGTCGAGCTCCTCGCCGACGATGTCGCGCTGGCGCTGCGGGCTGGCGAGGATCGCCTCGTAGTCGGTGATCTTGACCATGAGGCCGTCGTACTCGTCGATGATCTTCTGGCGCTCCAGGGCCGCCAGGCGGCGCAGCTGGAGGTTGAGGATCGCCGTGGCCTGGAGCTCGTCGACCTCGAGCAGCGCCATGAGCCCTGCCCTGGCCTCCTCGACGTCCGGCGAGCGGCGGATGAGGGCGATGACCTCGTCGAGCGCGTCGAGCGCCTTGAGGTAGCCGCGCAGGATGTGCGCCTGCTCCTGGGCCCGGCGCAGGCGGTGCGCGGTGCGCCGCACGATGACGTCGAGCTGGTGGGTGACCCAGTGCCGCACGAACGCATCGATGCTCAGGGTGCGCGGCACGTCGTCGACCAGCGCGAGCATGTTGGCGCCGAAGGTGTCCTGGAGCTGGGTGTGCTTGTAGAGGTTGTTGAGCACCACCTTGGCCACGGCGTCGCGCTTGAGCACGATGACGAGGCGCTGGCCGGTGCGCCCCGAGGTCTCGTCGCGGATGTCGGCGATGCCGGCGACGCGACCCTCCTTGACGAGGTCGGCGATCTTGGCCGCGAGGTTGTCGGGGTTGACCTGGTAGGGCAGCTCGGTGACGACCAGGCAGATCCGGTTCTGGATCTCCTCGACCGTGACGACCGCGCGCATGGTGATCGAGCCGCGGCCCGTGCGGTACGCGTCCTCGATGCCCCGGCGGCCGAGGATCGTGGCCCCGGTGGGGAAGTCCGGGCCGGGGATGCGCTCGATGAGGGCCTCGAGCAGCTCCTCCTTGGAGGCCTGCGGGTGGGCGAGGTACCACTGCACGCCCGCCGCGACCTCGCGCAGGTTGTGCGGCGGGATGTTCGTCGCCATGCCGACGGCGATGCCGGCGCTGCCGTTGACGAGCAGGTTGGGGAACCGGCTGGGCAGGACGGTCGGCTCCTGCGTGCGGCCGTCGTAGTTGTCCCGGAAGTCGACGGTCTCCTCGTCGATGTCCCGCACCATCTCCATGGCGATGTGCGCCATCTTGCACTCGGTGTACCGGGGCGCCGCGGCCGGGTCGTTGCCCGGGGAGCCGAAGTTGCCCTGGCCGGCGACCAGCGGGTAGCGCAGCGACCAGTCCTGCACCAGGCGGACCAGGGCGTCGTAGATCGCCGTGTCGCCGTGCGGGTGGTACTTGCCCATGACGTCGCCGACCACGCGGCTGCACTTGGAGAACTGGCGGTCGGGCCGGTAGCCGCCGTCGTACATCGCGTAGAGCACGCGGCGGTGCACGGGCTTGAGGCCGTCGCGCACGTCCGGCAGGGCGCGGCCGACGATGACGCTCATCGCGTAGTCGAGGTAGGAGCGCTGCATCTCCAGCTGCAGGTCCACCGGCGTGATGCGGTCGGTGATCACCTCGCCGGAGGCGTCCAGCTCGGGCTGCTTGCTGTCACCGGTCTGCTCGGTCACGGTCTTCCTTGTCTCGTCGTCGCGACCCGTGCGGGGTCAGCGGTCGGGCCGGCCAGGAGGCAGTCCTCAGATGTCGAGGAACCGCACGTCCTTGGCGTTGCGCTGGATGAAGGACCGGCGGGACTCGACGTCCTCACCCATGAGGATCGCGAAGATCTCGTCCGCCGCGGCGGCGTCGTCGAGCGTCACCTGGAGGAGCGTGCGGTGGTCCGGAGCCATGGTGGTCTCCCACAGCTCGGAGTAGTCCATCTCGCCCAGGCCCTTGTAGCGCTGGATCGCGTTCTCCTTGGGGATCCGCTTGCCCGAGGCCTGGCCCGCGGCGAGGAACGCGTCGCGCTCCCTGTCCGAGTAGACGTAGTCGTGCGGCGCGTTGGACCACTTGATCCGGTACAACGGCGGCTGGGCCAGGTACACGTGCCCCTGCGTGATGAGCTCCGGCATGTACCGGAACAGCAGCGTGAGCAGCAAGGTCGCGATGTGCTGGCCGTCGACGTCGGCATCGGCCATGAGCACGATCTTGTGGTAGCGGAGCTTGGCGATGTCGAAGTCCTCGCCGATCCCGGTGCCGAAGGCCGTGATGAGTGCCTGGACCTCCTGGTTGCCCAGCGCACGGTCCAGCCGGGCGCGCTCGACGTTGAGGATCTTGCCGCGGATGGGCAGGATCGCCTGGGTGCGCGGGTTGCGCCCCCGCACGGCCGAGCCGCCGGCCGAGTCGCCCTCGACGATGAAGATCTCGCACTCGACGGGGTTGTTCGACTGGCAGTCGCGCAGCTTGCCGGGCATGCCGCCCGACTCGAGGAGGCCCTTGCGGCGGGTGGCCTCGCGCGCCTTGCGGGCGGCCATCCGGGCGGCCGCGGCCTGGATGGACTTGCGGATGACGTCGCGCGCCTCGGTGGGGTGCGAGCCGAGCCAGTCGCCGAGCTGGTCGTTGACCACCTTCTGCACGAAGGTCTTCGCCTCGGTGTTGCCGAGCTTGGTCTTGGTCTGGCCCTCGAACTGCGGCTCGCCGAGCTTGACCGAGAT
>Ga0073905_10000106_pt1 | contig 32260 bp, 22 predicted proteins | sample KloWWTupernatant_FD_65482 | JGI IMG/M metagenome (GOLD analysis project Ga0073905, IMG submission 65482) | Active sludge microbial communities from Klosterneuburg, Austria, studying microevolution and ecology of nitrifiers - Klosterneuburg... | ecosystem: Engineered > WWTP > Aerobic digester >... | reverse complement strand
TACGGAAGGAAAACGGGTTGTTAAAGATAAAAACCTTGGCCCCTTAATCAGCACAGATATGACACGTTGTATTCAATGTACCCGGTGTGTGCGTTTTGGTACAGAGATTGCGGGCTTGCGTGAATTAGGCGCCTTGAACAAGGGTGAATGCCTGGAAATCGGTACGTATATTGAAAAAAGCGTGGTTTCTGAGGTATCGGGGAATATTATAGATTTATGCCCAGTGGGCGCTTTAACTTCCAAGCCTTATCGTTTTACAGCACGTGGTTGGGAGTTAAAGCAAACGGCGAGTGTTTCTCCTCATGATTGTATTGGATCTAATCTTTTTATTCATACCCGACAAAATCGCGTGATGCGTGTTGTGCCTAAAGAAAATGAATTAATCAATGAAGTGTGGATTTCCGATAGAGATCGTTATAGCTATGAAGGATTGTATCATACAGAACGCTTAACACAACCTAAATTAAAGCGAGACGGTAAATGGTACACGGTTTCTTGGGAGGAAGCACTGACATATACAGCGAAGCGACTGCAAGAGATTAAAGAATCAGCGAGTGCAAAAAATATCGGCGCTCTCACATCACCCAATGCGACCTTGGAAGAAGCCTATTTATTGCAAAAATTGATGCGTGGATTGGGGTCTCACAATATTGATCATCGTTTACGTCAAAGTGATTTTAACGATACAGCGCAAGCAATGGCGCCATTATTCCCTAACATGGGTATCAGTTTATCAGAAATTGATCAGCAATCAGTTGTTTTATTGATTGGTTCGGCTGTGCGTCAGGAGCAACCTATACTAGGTTTAAAACTCCGTAAAATGCGTTTAAATGGCGGAAAAATTTTAGTGGTTAATCCCATTGATTTTACGTTTAATTTTGAGGTGATAGAAAAGTCAATCTTGCCCGATAATGATTTGGTTTTAGGGGTTGCCCGTATTGCAAAAGCTATATTGAACATCCAGAAAAAAGCGGGTATTCAGATCTCAAAAAGCGACAGTACTGAAGAAGCGTTGTTATGGCTTCAATCTGTAGAACCTTTGCCCGCTGATATCAACATGGCGCAATATTTAATCGGCGATCAAGTTCCCCCCTTTGAAAAAGAGGGGGTAGGGGGGATTTTACCCCCAAAACTCATTTTAATGGGTGCTTTAGCCATTAATCATCCTGGTTATTCTGAGCTTGTTCTGCTCTCAAATCTCATCGCACAATTAACACATTCAAAAGTAGGTGTTTTAAGTGAGGGTGCTAATGCCGCAGGTGCATGGTTGGCAGGATGCGTACCCCATCGTTTACCGGGTGGTGAAACAATCAAGAGCGAAATCGGATTGAATGCAGCACAAATGTGGGATAAAAAATTAAAAGCCTACTTGCTTTTAAATATCGAGCCCGATTTTGATTGCTTTAATGGTTCTAAAGCGAGTCAAGCATTAGCCTCCGCAGATTGTGTGGTGGCTATAACGCCATTCGAAAGCCTAGCGTTATTAGAAGTTGCCGATCTTTTGTTGCCGATGGCACCCTTTAGCGAAACCGCGGGTACATTTGTAAATTGCGAAGGAAAATGGCAATCTTTTAAGGCGGCTACCTTGCCGATGAATGATAGTCGACCGGCTTGGAAAATCTTAAGAGTACTAGGCAACTTATTGGATTTAGAAGATTTCAAATATGAAAGTGCAGAGGAGATTGCAGCGTTAGTAAAAGCAATAACGACTGATAAGAATCCCAATGCGCCTTTAGATTTGGCAAAAGCATTTTCAAGCATAAAGCCATTCGTGTCGCGCGATATGCACAATACCCTGACATCGATATCGCCGGTTGGTCTTTATGCGACGGATGGATTAGTTCGACGGGCAAAATCATTGCAAGAGACTTTGCGTTTAAAAGTAGAGATGGAAGATGCTTGATCAATTTTTAACCTTGGGTTGGATCTTACTCAAGATATTCGCCATTGTATTGTCGCTGATGTTAGTTGCAGCTTATTTATCACTAGCAGAGCGTCGATTTATAGGGTTTATGCAAGATCGCATAGGACCTAATCGCGTCGGTTTTTACGGATTGTTGCAGCCTATTGCCGATGGTGTAAAATTACTCTTTAAAGAAATTATTTTGCCCACTCGTTCGAATCATTATCTTTTTATGGTTGCACCGATATTAGCAATTGGTCCCGCCTTCGCAGCATGGGCAGTTATTCCGTTTGATCAGGGATTTGTATTAGCCAATATTAATGTCGGATTATTATATTTATTGGCTATGACGTCTTTGGCAGTATATGGCATTGTTATTGCAGGATGGGCCTCTAATTCTAAATATGCGTTTTTAGGCGCTCTGCGATCGGCAGCTCAAATTATCTCTTATGAAATCCCCATGGGGTTTGCATTGGTGGGTGTTTTAATCGCTGCGGGTAGCATGAATTTATCGGATATCGTGCTTGCGCAGCGTGGCGGGATTCTCTGTTGGTATTGGTTACCGCTATTGCCATTATGTGTCATCTATTGGATTTCTGCTGTTGCGGAGACCAATCGCTTGCCCTTTGATGTGGCAGAAGGCGAATCAGAAATTGTTGCAGGCTTTCATGTGGAATATTCAGGTATTGCTTTTTCCATTTTTTTCTTAACAGAATATGCCAACATGACATTGGTGTCGGCATTGGTTACTTTACTCTTTTTTGGTGGATGGCTATCGCCATTTGAGGGAATACCGCTGCTTGCAGCATGGTTTTTTTGGGTTCCGGGTATTGTTTGGCTAATGTTAAAAGTGAGTTTCTTTTTGTTTTCGTTTTTGTGGTTAAGAGCAACGTTTCCACGATATCGTTATGATCAAATTATGCGATTAGGGTGGAAAATTTTTATACCTATTACATTGATTTGGATAGTCGTTGTAACAATAATGGTAAAAGCGAACGTTAAACCATGGTTTTGATAGAGGATAGATCTTGAAAATAGCAAAACGCCTCAAACAATATTTAAAAAGCTTGTTACTGTGGGAATTGCTATTGGGTTTAAAATTAACAGGTAGGCATTTTTTTGCAACCAAAGTAACCATACAGTATCCCGAAGAGACTACGCCCTATTCTCCTCGTTTTAGAGGGATCCATGCCCTACGTCGCTATGCGAATGGCGAAGAGCGGTGCATTGCCTGTAAACTGTGCGAAGCCGTTTGTCCTGCATTAGCCATTACCATTGAGGCAGCACCCAGAAGTGATGGTTCTAGACGTACAACTTTATACGAAATCGATTTATTTAAGTGCGTGTATTGTGGTTTTTGTGAAGAATCCTGCCCAGTGGATGCTATTGTAGAGACGGGAATTTCAAATTATCATTTTGAAAACCGTGGAGAGAATATTTTGACCAAAGAGAAATTGTTGGCCATTGGTGATCGTTACGAATCAGAAATAGCAGCAGGTAGGGTACAAGATGCAGAATATCGATAAAATTCAACCTCTGATATTTTATGCATTTTCCACACTTGCGATTTTTGCCGCCAGTATGGTGGTTATTTCTAAAAATCCGGTACGAGCGGTACTCTTTTTAGTATTGACTTTTTTTGCGACAGCCGGTCTTTGGATGTTATTAGAAGCGGAGTTTTTAGCAGTAACCTTGGTGTTAGTATACGTAGGTGCTGTTATGGTACTGTTCTTGTTTGTGGTGATGATGCTGGATGTGGAATTAACGCCTGTTCGTGAAGGTTTTGCTCGATTTTTGCCACTGGGACTTTCTGTTGCGGCCATCGTGGTGATTGGGTTGGTTTTTGCTGTGGGTGCAAAACAATTTGGTATAGATATGGTGCCTGCACCAGCGGCACATGGCGCAAATTATAGTAATATTGAGCAGTTAGGGATACTGTTGTATACGCGCTTTCTGTACCCATTTGAATTGGCGGGTGTTTTACTTTTAGTCGCTATTATTGCAGCAATTAGTTTAACCTTTAGAGGAAGACGAGGTACGATTGCGCCCAATCCAGCAGGTCAGCTGAAAGTACGAAAAGAAGACAGAGTAACGCTGGTGGAGGGGGTGGGTATATGATTGCATTATCAGATTATCTGATCGTCAGTGCTATTCTATTTGGTATTGGTGTGGCTGGACTTTTTATTAATCGAAAAAACGTTATTATTTTATTGCTGTGCATTGAATTGATATTGCTGTCTGTGAGCACCAATTTTATTGCGTTTTCACATTTTTTAAATGACATGATGGGCCAGGTTTTTGTTTTCTTTATTTTAACCGTTGCTGCAGCAGAATCAGCCATAGGGCTTGCGATTTTGGTCGTCATGTTTAGACAGAAAAAGACGATCGATGTTGAAGAAATGAATACTTTAAAAGGGTAACTCAGGAAAAAGGCTAATATGGAAACGATAAAAGGGCTTAGTTTAGCTGTTGTACTGTTTCCCTTGGGAGCCGCACTTATTGCTGGCTTATTGGGACGACAGATTGGCGTTAAAGGGGCACATTCGGTTACTATTTTTGCTGTAACTGTGTCTTTTATCCTATCGCTTTATCTTTTATATGTTTTATATAGCGGACAGAGCACTTCATTTAATTTTAAGTTATATACCTGGGGTCGAAGTGCACATACAGATTTTCAAGTTGGATTTTTAATTGATCGGCTGACAGTTTTAATGATGTCTGTCGTGACCTTTGTCGCTTGGGTTGTGCATATTTATACAGTTGGCTATATGCATCAAGATCCGGGTTACCAGCGATTTTTTTGTTATATCTCACTTTTTACCTTTGGCATGTTAACACTTGTGATGAGCAATAATTTTTTACAATTATTTTTCGGATGGGAAATGGTTGGCTTAATGTCGTATTTGCTCATTGGATTCTGGTTTAATAAAAAAACGGCTGTTGCTGCGAATTTAAAAGCGTTTATTGTTAATCGTATTGGTGATTTTGGGTTTATATTGGGTATTGCTGCCGTATTCTATTGTTTTGGAACATTAGATTACGCAATTGTTTTTGAACAAGTTTCTAATATTGTGTCGATGAAGCAAGCATTCGCATTTTCAGCGGACATAACGCTGCCTGCCATAACATTTATCTGTCTTGCCTTGTTTATGGGCGCTATGGGTAAATCTGCGCAAATACCCTTACATGTGTGGTTGCCCGATTCTATGGAAGGCCCAACCCCGATTTCTGCCTTGATCCATGCTGCGACCATGGTAACAGCTGGAGTCTTTATGATAGCGCGATTGTCGCCATTATTTGAATATTCCGATGTAGCCTTAAATTTTATATTAGTGATTGGATCTTTGACCTGTCTCTTAATGGGTTTAGTGGGTATTGTCGAGAACGATATTAAACGGATTATCGCATACTCTACTTTGTCTCAGTTAGGGTACATGATGACGGCAATGGGCGTTTCGGCTTATCCCATTGGGATATTCCACTTAAGCACACATGCATTCTTTAAAGCGTTATTATTTCTCGGAGCCGGTTCTGTTATTCTTGCTTTGCATCACGAGCAAGATATTTGGAAAATGGGTGGTTTGAGACGAAAAATGCCGATTACCTATACAACCATGTTGGTAGGTAGCCTGGCCTTGGTTGGTTTTCCGTTATTTTCAGGATTTTATTCTAAAGACTTAATTATTGAAGCGGTAAAATTATCTCATTTACCAGCAGCAGGGTTTGCTTATTATATTGTTTTGGGTAGTGTTTTTATTACAGCACTGTATACCTTTAGATTATTTTTTGTCGTATTTCATACGCAATCGCGTCGAGATAAAGAAAGGGCTCATCATACACAGGAATCTCCTGCTATTATTTGGGTTCCCTTAGTATTATTAGCCATTCCTTCTTTTATTGCAGGTGCATTTTTAGTAGAGCCTTTGTTTCAAAATTTCTTTCAAGGTGCGATTGTTATGCACAAACTGCACGATGGATTTGCGGTGTTGGATAGAGAATTTAACGCGATGGGTGGTGGTGTGATAGGCATGACATCGCATGGTCTTCGTTCGCTGCCTTTTTGCTTAGGTCTTGCCGGGATCTTTACGGCTTGGTTTTGTTATATTGCATGTCCTAGAATGGCCGAAATCATTCAGAAGCGGTTAAGGTTTTTGTATCGCATACTAAAAGCACAATATGGTTTTAATTTGTTTAATCAATGGGTGCTAGCTCGCGGTACGCGTGGCATAGGTGGTTTGTTTTGGCGTTTTGGGGATGTGTGGTTAATTGATGGTCTGGGTGTTAATGGGTTGGCGCGTTCTATAGGTCGGTTCTCACAAACCTTGCGTCGCATTCAAACAGGTTATTTATACCATTACGCGTTTGTGATGATTTTGGGTTTTTTATGTTTAGTCGTTATCGTAATGGGGGTCTGATCCCTTTGATGCAGAGGCAAGGTAAATCATGACTTTTCCGTTATTAAGTGTGTTAATTTGGATGCCCATTGTTGGTGGAATTTTGTGCTTTTTATTTAAGCCTGAACAGCATCGGCAGGTTCGTGTATTAGCAATGCTGATTGCCTTAGTATGTTTGGGACTTTGTGTGCCTTTAATGAAGGGCTTTACACCCAATACTTTCGACATGCAATGGCAAGAACATTTGTCTTGGCTACCCGCTTTGAATATTTTTTACACTTTGGGCATAGATGGATTTTCAGCGCCGTTGATTGTGTTAACGTGTTTTATGAGTGTCTTGGTTATATTAGCAAGTTATAGATCTGTTTTGAAAGAAGCAACTGCAGGGTATTTGGCAGCATTTTTGATTATGCAAGGGTTAATGTGCGGGGTTTTTGCGGCACTGGATGCGATTTTATTTTATGTGTTTTGGGAAGCCATGTTAGTACCTATGTTTTTAATTATTGGTCTTTGGGGTGGTAAAAATCGTATTTATGCAACAGTTAAATTTTTCTTATACACTTTCTTGGGATCTGTATTATTGCTTGTTTCTATTATTTATCTTCAGTTTATTGCTAAGAGTAGCAGCGGGATCGATCCAAGTACCGTTTTTAATATTTTAACTTTTCATCAATTACCCTTAAATTTTGAGATGCAAAAATGGTTATTTTTTGGGTTTTTAATTGCATTTGCTGTTAAAGTCCCGATGTGGCCAGTACATACGTGGTTGCCAGATGCACACGTAGAGGCACCAACGGGTGGCTCTGTAATATTGGCGGCCATCTTATTAAAAATGGGCGGGTACGGCATGCTCAGGTTTCTTTTACCTATCGCACCCGATGCTTGTCATGCATTTGCGAATGGCATGATTACTTTGTCGTTAATTGCGATTGTCTACGTTGCCTTTGTTGCATTAGTGCAACAAGACATGAAAAAATTAATTGCCTATTCGTCTATTTCGCACATGGGGTTTGTAACGCTTGGATTTTTCCTGGTATTTTCGATTATTGCAAACACCAACGATACAGAGGCTTCTATTTTGGGCATAGAGGGTGCGGTGGTGCAGATGATCTCACATGGCTTTGTTTCTGCAGCACTCTTCTTGTGTGTGGGAGCACTATATGATCGATTACATTCACGACGCATTAAAGATTACGGCGGAGTTGCTAATACCATGCCCATTTTCGCTTCTTTCTTTGTTTTATTTGCGATGGCCAATGTGGGCTTGCCGGGCACTTCCGGATTTGTAGGGGAATTTTTAATTATCTTAAGTGCATTTAAGGCGCAAGTTTGGATTGCTGCTTTTGCCGCAACTATCCTCATTTTGGGGGCTTCTTATACTTTATGGATGACTAAACGTGTGGTATTTGGACCTGCAGAGCAACCTGGAGTGCTGTCTTTACAAGATTTGGATGCAACAGAAAAGGGTGGCTTTAGCTTGTTGGCCCTTGCCATTTTAGTGTTGGGGCTTTGGCCTGCGCCATTGCTGAATATTATTCATGCTTCTGCGGATCATCTTGTGTCGCAGATCTTACATTCAAAAATTTAAAAAAAGGAAGGGTGGGGTGATGCAGCTTTCAGAATTGACGAATGTACTGGCAGAAATATGGCTGCTTGCTATGAGTATTTTAATTTTATTAGTCGATTTGTTTATTTCTCGAGGGTCAAAAACAACTGTCTATTTTTTGACACAAGTTGCGTTAATTGGTGTTTTATTTTTTACAGCAAATTTGATAGGTGAGGCGCCAAAAACCTTATTTAACCAGATGTTCGTTGTCGATGATATTGCGAATGCATTGAAATTTAGCATTGCATTGGTTGGTTTTTTTGTATTTTTATATTCTAGACAATTTGTATTTGGAAGTCCTACCTACAAAAGTGAATATTTTGTGCTGTGTCTTTTTTCGATTTTTGGGATGATGGTTTTGATTTCTGCGCGCAGTTTTTTAACGCTCTATCTCGGTATTGAACTTTTCGCTTTGCCTTTGTATGCGTTGATCCCCATTCTTAAAAAGGACGGCATTGCGCCAGAAGCGGCCATGAAATATTTCGTTATGGGCGCTTTGGCATCGGGTTTGTTATTGTATGGCATCTCTTTGCTTTATGGCGTAACCGGCAGCTTTCAATTGCAGGAGATAGCGAGTGTGTTGGCAGAGCAAATGCAGCATCCTCATCCTGCTTTGCTATTTGGTTTAGTGTTTGTATTAGTGGGATTGGCTTTTAAGTTTGGAGCTGTGCCTTTTCATCTTTGGTTGCCTGATGTCTATCAGGGTGCGCCGTTGTCGGTTACGCTGTTTATTGGCACATTACCAAAATTGGCGGCTTTTGGATTTGCGATTCGATTATTAATAGATACGTTTATGTCATTGGCGCTTTATTGGCAGCCGATACTCGTGGTTATGTCGGTTTTGTCGTTAACAATAGGGAATGTGGTTGCGATTGCTCAAACGAATTTAAAACGCATGTTGGCGTATTCGACGATTGCACATGTTGGATTTTTATTTTTAGGACTTTTGGCAGGGCCAGCATCGGGATTTGCCGCAGCCTTAGATTACGTGATGATTTATGTGCTAATGGCCTTAGGTGCTTTTGGTATTATGACGGTTTTGAGTGCTCAGGGGTTTGAGGCAGAAAATATTGCCGATTTTCGTGGGTTAGGAGTTAGAAATCCTTGGCTAGCATTTTTGATGATGATGGTACTTTTTTCACTTGCGGGGATCCCGCCCTTTGCCGGCTTCTATGCAAAATTATTGGTGTTAAATGCGTTGGTGAATGCAGGGTATGTGTGGCTCGCAGTATTTGCCGTGCTGTTAACTGTTGTTGGTGCTTATTATTATTTACGCGTGATCCGGGTGATGTTTTTTGATGCGCCAGAAGGCAATAATTTTTTGCAACCTGTTTCTGTGTTGCGTCTTGTGGCCTTGTCTTTTAATGGTTTAGCCATTTTAGTCTTAGGGATCTTTCCTGCGCCCTTGTTCAACTTGTGTTTGTCTGTGTTACCCAAGCCACTATTTTAGTTGATAAGCTTATTCAGATATCTTGCACTAAAACGATAAATAAGTGATTTGGTGCAAGCTTTTATAATCAATAGACAAATGTGGTTAAACAAAGGAACGACAGGATCAAAGCCGTGGCGCCGAGCACGGGTGCGCCTGCAAAACCGTCGTAGCCAAATAGGCTATGGCGGCGACCACAAGTCTCATGGCTGATAATTCTGCTTGCAATCGCTGCTCTAAGTAGGTAGTATATCTACTAGTTGACGCGGGGTGGAGCAGTCTGGCAGCTCGTCGGGCTCATAACCCGAAGGTCGTAGGTTCAAATCCTGCCCCCGCTACCAGAATTAAAATGAATAAGAGGCCCCGTATGGGGCTTTTTATTGATTAAAGAGTTTGAAAGTGGGCTTAGAGCCCATTTTTTGTTTGTTGAAGTGGGATTATGAGACGACACGCGGCCTTAGAAAACCTGATTGCACCCATTGTGGGTAGTTTGGGGCTTACCTGGGTAGGTCTTCAGTACTTTCCGCAAGGAAAGCGATCGGTATTGCGATTGTTTATAGACAAGCCAGGTGGGCTTAGCGTGGAAGATTGCGGACGCGTTAGTCGGCAAGTGGATACGGTTCTCAGTGTAGAGAAACCGATTACAGGCGAGTACACCTTGGAAGTGTCTTCACCAGGCTTGGATCGATTGTTGTTTTCACTGGAACAGTGTCATGAGCAGATTGGCAAAATAGTATCCGTTCAGTTGGTCGCACCAAAGGCAGGCGCGCGAAATTTTAAGGGCAGGTTAGAACGTGTGGAAGGATCTTTGATTTCTCTTCTAACGGAGTCGGGAGACTTAAGCTTTTCCTTTGATGAGATGAGTGAAATGCGATTGGTGCCAGTGTGGTCCGTGTGATAGGGCAGACGATAGACAGTGTGAGGCTTTTATATGAGCAAAGAGATTCCGCTAAAATTGGTTGTAGAAACCCTTTCTAATGAAAAGGGAGTTTCTGAAGAGATAATATTTCAGGCGATTGAGGCTGCATTGGTTTCTGCGACCAAAAAAAAGGAAGGCGTAGACTCGGATGTACGCGTTAGCATCAATCGTAAAACGGGTCAATATGACACCTTTCGTGTTTGGACAGTCGTCGACGAGCCTAACACGGAACAGCCCGAGATAGAATTCCCCTTGCGAGAAATGCCGCTTTCAGAAGCCTTAAAACATTCTAAGACAGCTAAAGCGGGCGATGTCATCGAATTCCTTATTGAATCCGTGGAATTTGGACGTATCGCAGCGCAAGCCGCTAAACAAGTTATTTTGAAAAAAGTGCGTGAAGCAGAACACGAAAATGTTGCAGATGAATTTCGTAAAAAAATTGGTGAGATTGTCATCGGTGTTGTTAAAAAGACGAGCCGAGAAGCCATTATTTTGGAGTTGGGTGGCAATGCGAAATTAGGTGCCAACGTAGAAGCCTTTTTATCCAAAGAGCATATGTTACCTCGAGAAGCCGTTCGGCCAGGTGATAGATTGCGCGTTTATTTAGTCGATGTTGTGACAGAAGCACGTGGCCCGCAATTAATCTTAAGTCGTACCTGTAATGAGATGCTGATAGAGCTCTTCAAGCTCGAAGTACCGGAAGTTGGAGAAGGTATTATCGAAATTAAAAGCGCTGCACGTGATCCGGGTATTCGTGCGAAGATTGCCGTTAAAACCAATGATGGGCGTATTGATCCTGTTGGTGCTTGTGTCGGGATGCGTGGTGCACGTGTGCAGGCTGTCTCAAATGAATTGGGCGGTGAGCGCGTTGATATTGTGTTATGGGACGACAGTCCTGCGCAGTTTGTTATGAATGCAATGGCACCCGCTGAAATTGTTTCTATTGTTGTAGACGAAGACGCGCAATCGATGGATGTGGCTGTTACAGAGGATCATTTATCGCAAGCAATTGGACGCAGTGGACAAAATGTGCGATTGGCGAGCCAGCTTACCGGTTGGACATTAAATGTGATTACCGACAAAGAAGCCAAAGAGAGAACAACCGCGGATCAAGAGCGGTTAGTCAATGTTTTTACGGAACATCTACATGTTGAAAATGATGTTGCAGAAGTATTAATTGAAGAAGGATTTACGAGTCTCGAAGAGATTGCGTATGTGCCTATACAAGAATTATTAGGGGTGGAAGGCTTTGATGAAGAGATTGTTAACGAGTTGCGTACTCGTGCAAAGCAAGCGTTGTTAACGCAAGCGGTACCGGCGGAAGAAAAGTTAATTGAAAAAACACCCGCCGAAGATTTGCTTTCACTTCCCGGTATGGACAAGGAATTAGCTTTTGTTTTAGCAAACCGTGGGATAATGACACGTGATGATTTAGCAGAACTCGCGGTAGACGATCTGGCCGATGTGCCAGATTTGGATAAATCTAAAGCTGCTGAGCTCATTATGGCAGCACGCGCACATTGGTTTGTATGATTGGAGGGTAGGTCCATGGGACCAGGCGAAACAGTTGATCAAGAGGCTGACAAACCTAAAAGAATTACTTTAAAACGTCAGAGTTCGGAAGTAATTACCGTACAGCGATCGGGTCGCAAGGGTACCGTTAGTGTTGTACATAAAAGACGTCATGTCTATGTTAAAAAAGATGCAAGTGCGGAAACAGAAGAAGTTTCTTTACAACAACAAGAGACTTTGAATATCGCCTCGGAGAGTGCTGCACCCCCAGAAGAATTATCGGAAAAAATAGTTTCTGAGACGCCTGAAGCGCTTGTGGCTGAAAGCGACGTTGCATCAGGCATTTCAGCTGACATATCTGCTGACGCCTCTCTTGCTTCACCTCCAGAGCTTGTTAACGCGCAGAGTGTAAGCGAAGGGCATGGGGTGCCTAAAAAAGGCCGCAGTGCAAAAGAGTTATTGAGTGATGAAGAGAAAAAACGTACGCGTTCTAAATCTAAAATTCGCAGTGAACCCGAAGAGTGGCATAAGGGAAATATCGTCAAAGTATTAGAAGAGATCGTAACAGAAGAAGTGGACGAAATAGAGGGAGAACCTGTCGTCGAACGTCCTGTCTGGCGTAAAACTAAATTGAATAAAAATGCAGCTGCCAGAGGCAGTAAGCGAGAGTTGAGGGGCATTGTTGAAGAAATTCAAAAGAAACATAGCTTCGAAAAACCGGTAGGTCCTATCGTTCGCGCCGTGTTAATTCCCGAAACTGTTACGGTTGCGGAATTGGCGCAAAAAATGTCTGCAAAGGCAGGCGATCTCATCAAAACATTAATGAAATTAGGAACGATTGCCACAATTAATCAACCTATTGATCAAGATACGGCTGTTATTGTGGTTGAAGAAATGGGACATACTGCCAAGCGCGTGAATGATATTACGGTTGAAGAATCTTTGCAGGTTACAGAGTCTCGGGAATTAATGCCGCGTGCGGCTATTGTAACGGTGATGGGACATGTTGATCACGGCAAAACATCGCTGTTAGATTATATTCGTACCACTAAAGTAGCGGCTAAAGAAGCAGGCGGTATTACGCAGCATATTGGCGCGTATCATGTGAGAACTAAACGCGGTGACATTACCTTTTTAGATACCCCAGGCCATGCTGCCTTTACCGCAATGCGTGCGCGAGGCGTGCAATGTACCGATATCGTGGTGCTCGTTGTTGCTGCAGACGATGGTGTGATGCCACAAACGATTGAAGCAATTCAACATGCAAAAGCAGCAAGTGTTCCTATCGTTGTTGCGATTAATAAAATTGATAAAAAAGATGCCGATCTCGATCGTATTCAAAATGAATTAGTGACGCATGGCTTGGTTCCAGAAACCTGGGGCGGTGATGTGATGATTATTCCGGTTTCTGCTAAAGAAGGAACTGGCGTTGATGCGTTATTAGAAGCTCTGGGTTTACAAGCCGAAATGCTGGAATTAAAAGCGCCGGTTGCAGGCAAGGCAACGGGTGTTGTCTTAGAAGCGCGTTTAGATAAGGGTCGAGGTCCTATTGCCTCTCTGCTCGTACAAAGCGGTACTTTAAAACAAGGCGATATATTGCTAGCAGGATCAGAATATGGTCGAATTCGTGCGATCACAAATGAATTAGGCGAGCAAATTACCACTATTGGTCCTGCAATGCCTATTGAGGTATTAGGTTTGTCGGGTACGCCACAGGCGGGCGATATATTTATGGTTGTTGTCGATGAACGTAAAGCGAAAGAAGTCGCGACGTTTAGACAAATTAAACAGCGTGAAGCGCGTATGTTAAGACAACAAGCCACTAAACTAGAAGGCTTTTTCGATCGCATGAAACAAGGCGAATCGAAAATCTTAAATATCGTATTAAAATCCGATGTTCATGGTTCAGCCGAAGCTTTAATGGAAGCCTTAGAAGGGTTGTCCACGGATGAAGTTAAAATTAAAATCGTTGCTTCGGGTGTTGGTGGTATTAATGAATCGGACGTCTCTTTAGCCATGGCATCCAAAGCAGTGCTTATCGGATTTAACGTGCGTGCCGATGTTTCTGCGCGAAGGTTGATGGAAAAAGAAGGTGTCGATGTATATTATAGCGGTATTATTTATGATGTCGTTGATAATATTAAACGTGCAATTAATGGGTTGCTAGGTCCACAGTTTAAAGAAAATATTCTGGGACTGGCTTCCGTTCGAAGCGTTTTTCGTTCTGCAAAACTGGGTGCTGTTGCGGGTTGTATGGTTATTGAGGGTGTGGTTAAACGTGGGTGTCCGATCCGTGTTTTAAGAAATAACATTGTGATTTATCAAGGTGAGCTTGAGTCTTTACGCCGTTTTAAAGAGGATGTTTCTGAGGTTCGAAATGGCACGGAATGTGGTATTGGGGTTAAAAATTATAATGATGTTAAAGAAGGCGATAATATTGAAGTCTTTGAAACAGTCGTTGTTGCAAGGACGACTGTTTAATGCCTAAAAATTTTAGCCGATCTCAACGTGTTGCAGATGCGGTGCATCAATGCTTGGCGCGTGTGATTCGCGGAGAATTTAAAGATCCGCGCGTGGGGATGATTACCGTATTAAATGTCGAAATGACGCCCGATCTAAAGCATGCCAAGATTTATGTGTCGGTTTTGGAAGAAGATAAAGTCTCCGAAACAATCAAGGTTTTAAATAAAGCCACGGGATTTTTTAGAGCACAAATCGCCAATAACATTCAACTTCGCGTCGTTCCAAATCCTCGTTTTATTTTTGATGATTCGGTGATTCGCGGAAATCGCATTGCGCAAATTTTGGAGTCTGTTGCCAGTGTTTCGTAATGTAAATCGGCGAGAAGTTCAGGGTATTTTGTTGTTAGATAAACCCAAAGGGATCTCCTCTAACGCTGCATTACAAATAGTAAAACGCTTGTTTAAAGCGAAAAAAGCGGGTCATACGGGTAGTTTAGATCCCGTTGCCAGTGGTCTTTTACCGATTTGTTTCGGAGAAGCCACAAAATTTTCGCAGTTTCTATTAGAAGCAGATAAACATTACCAAACGACCGCAGTATTGGGTATACGAACCGATACGGGGGATATAGAAGGTAATGTTGTTAGCGAACGTCCTGTTCCAGATTTAAATAGCGTCGATATTGAAACCATTTTGGATCGTTTTAGAGGCCGTATTTCGCAGATTCCTTCGATGTTTTCGGCCATTAAACATCAAGGTCAACCTTTATATAAACTGGCGCGTCAAGGAATCGTGATTGAGAGAGAAGCACGCGAACTCACGATTAAGGAGCTTAAAGTTTTAGAACTCAAAAATAATACGATGCGTTTAGAGATACGTGCGACTAAAGGGACGTACGTAAGAACGCTTGTAGAAGATATCGGTGAGGCATTGGGCTGTGGTGCACATGTGGTGGAATTAAGGCGATTAGGATCAGGTCCTTATACGGCGGAACAGATGCTTTCTTTTGAAATCTTGGAACATATTTTAGAGCAAGAAGGTATTGAAAAGTTAGAAAGTTATCTATTACCTGTCGATACTTCTGTTGCTTTTATGCCTGATCTACGCGTTTCTGAGGCGACAAGTTATTATCTACGACAAGGTCAACCTGTCCAGATCCCCTATGCTCCAACATCTGGTTGGGTACGCTTTAGCTCTCAGAATGGTCGATTTTTAGGCGTTGGGGAGATATTGGAAGACGGGCGAGTGGCGCCTCGACGCCTAACTCAAGAAATGGTTTCTTTATAGGGGAAGATCAGGTAAACTGAACCCCATTTGAAGCTCAATATTAGGAGAAAATTGAATGTCAACAACCAGCAACGCAAAGAGCGCGATTATTGAAAAATTTCGACGTGCAACAGCAGATACCGGATCCCCTGAGGTTCAGATTGCTTTGTTAAGCACCCGTATTACAGAATTAACGGAACATCTTAAAATTCATAAAAAAGACTTTCATTCTCGCCGTGGGCTTATTGCAATGGTTAATCGGCGTCGTAAGTTAATGGCTTACTTGAAGAGCGAAAATCTGCCGCGCTATACTAAAATTGTTCAAGATTTAAGTCTTCGAGGTTAATTACTCCACATGCCTCCTCAACTCCCTCTGTGAAGGGGGCATTTGCTAAGGTGGAGTGAGGGCTTTATTCAATATTCTCATAAGGATTAAACGTGACCGTCATTAAAAAAACCATTCCATTTGGTGATCATCAATTAACAATAGAGACCGGTGTCATTGCGCGTCAAGCAACCGCTTCGGTAGTGGTGAGTCTAGACGACACAACCGTGTTGGTGACGGTTGTTGGTTTGCGGGAACCTAAGGTAGGGCAAAGTGGTTTTCCGCTTCGCGTTGATTATCAGGAACGCGCGTATGCGGCTGGAAAAATTCCTGGCGGTTTTTTTAAACGTGAAGGACGACCCAGCGAGCGCGAAACTTTGATTTCCCGCTTAATCGATCGACCCATTCGTCCGCTATTTCCAAAAGGTTTTTGGAACGAAGTTCAAATTGTGGCGACCGTTATTTCCTTAAATCCAGAAATTGACTCCGATATTCCCGCTATGATTGGCGCTTCTGCAGCATTAGCGCTTTCTGGTTTACCCTTTAATGGCCCTATGGGTGCTGCTCGGGTTGCCTATGTAGACGGTCAATATCTTTTAAATCCCACCCAAACCCAACTGGGATCTTCTGAATTGGAATTAGTTGTGGCGGGCACTTCACATTCCGTGTTGATGGTCGAATCTGAAGCACATGAATTAACAGAGTCTGTTATGTTAGGCGCTGTGATGTTTGGTCATAAACAATTTCAGCCGGTCATTGAATTAATTAAATCGTTGGTAACAGATGCTGGTAAGCCCGCATGGGATTGGAAACCTGCTGTTGAAAATATTGAATTAGCCAATGAAATTAAAGCAGCTTCTGTAACAGCTTTAACAGAAGCGTATCAAATTCAAGATAAACAAGCGCGATACCAAAGTTTAAAGACCATTAAAAATACACTGATCGAAAATCATTCAGTCGGATCGCCCAATTCTGGAACGCCCGAATTAAAAATAGAAATTTCAAAGATCCTTGAAAATCTTGATCGTTCTATTGTTCGAGGCCGTATTTTAGCAAACCAGCCGCGAATCGATGGTCGAAATACTAAAACGGTTCGTCCAATTACCATTCAACCGAGCTGGTTACCGCGTGCACATGGTTCTGTTGTATTTACACGAGGTGAGACACAAGCCATTGTGGTTGTTACCTTGGGTGCAGGGCGTGATGCGCAATTAATAGACAGCCCTTTAGGTGAATACAAAGATGCATTTATGCTGCACTATAATTTTCCGCCATATTCTGTAGGGGAAGTAGGTATGGTGGGTAGTCCTAAACGTCGTGAAATTGGACACGGTATGTTGGCTAAGCGTGCAATGCGTGCCGTGTTGCCTAAAGATTCAGATTTTCCGTACGTGTTAAGAGTTGTTTCAGAAATTACAGAATCGAATGGTTCGAGTTCTATGGCCACTGTTTGCGGCGCAAGTATTGCACTGATGGATGCAGGTGTGCCCATTAAATCGGCAGTTGCAGGTATTGCGATGGGCTTGATTAAAGAAAATGATCAATTCCAAGTCATCACCGATATTCTAGGAGATGAAGATCACTTGGGCGATATGGATTTTAAAGTTGCAGGAACCGACAAAGGCATTACCGCTTTACAAATGGATATCAAAATTGATGGGATTACCGAAGAAATTATGCGTGTGGCTTTGGAGCAAGCTAAAGAAGGTCGCTTACATATTTTAGGTGTGATGAATCAAGCACTTGCTGAACCGCGCGTTGAAATGTCTTCGTTTGCGCCTCAAATTATTAGTTTTCAAATTAACCCTGAAAAAATCCGAGATGTTATTGGTAAAGGGGGCGCAACCATTCGTTCTTTAACGGAAGATATGGATGCAACAGTTGATATTGATGATAATGGCACGATTCATATTGCCTCTTCGGATAAAGCGGCAGCAGCTGAAGTGCGACGCAGAATTGATTTGATTACAGCTGAGGCAGAAGTTGGAAAAATTTACGAGGGTAAAGTAGTTCGGATTACCGAATTTGGTGCTTTTGTCAATTTTCTACCAGGTAAAGATGGGTTAGTGCATATTTCTCAGATTACCGATCGCCGTATTGAGACGGTGGATGAAGTCCTGCAAGAAGGACAAACAGTCAAAGTTAAGGTTCTTGAAATCGATCGCCAAGGTCGGGTGCGTTTAAGTATGAAAGAAGTTGAATGACGTGAGAGGCTAGCGGGTTCTTCAAAAAAGCATTCCAATACCGGTTGTTGTTGCTAATGCCAGTGCACCCCATAAAGTCACGCGCATTGTCCCCGTTAGCATATTGGAACCACCTGTAAAAGAGGCTAAAGCACCTAGTAAAGCCAGACTTAATAAAGATATGCCAGAAACGGCTGGGATCAGCTGAGTAAAGGGTGCGACAATAACCATCAACAATGGCAATGCCGCTCCGACAGAAAATGTAATAGCAGAAGTGATGGCGGCTTGAAGCGGGCGTGCCTTGAGGGTTTCTGTAATACCCAATTCATCGCGCGCATGTGCACCTAAGGCATCATGAGCCATTAATTCCGCAGCAACTTGTTTGGCAAGACTCGATTGAAGTCCACGTGAAATATAAATATTCGCCAACTCTTCGTGTTCATATTCTAAATTGTTTTCCAGTTCTATGCGTTCGCGTTCAATATCGGCTTGTTCGGTATCTAACTGCGAACTAACCGAAACATATTCTCCAGCAGCCATTGACATAGAACCTGCGATTAGGCTTGCTACGCCAGCAATCAGTATGCTGTGATGAGGTGTATGCGCTGCGGTGATACCGACAATAAGGCTTGCTGTAGAAATAATACCATCGTTTGCGCCCAACACAGCAGCCCTTAACCAGCCAATTCGAGCACTACGATGCTGTTCTGTTATGAATTTTGAAAAATACATTCTTTATCTTAAGGCTTGGTTCCTAATTGTTCAATCGCATTTTCAAAATCTTCTTCTAGCCTTGTCATATGTAATGTTTTATCGATCAGTTGGTTTTTTAAGGTTTCTAATTTTTTATCTCTATTAATAAGTTCGTGCTGTAAAATGAGATATTTTTCTTTGAGCGTGCTGAGTTCCGATTGAAGATTTCTATTTTTTTGCTGTAATTTTGAGCGAACAGTTTGTACGGAAACATTAGTCTGAGGTGTATCATGCACATCACGATAGGTTGATAAAATTGCTCTAGCGCCATCCATTTCAATAGACATGACATACCTCGTTGTTGGTTGAAAAAGTTACCTCTAAAATCAGAACGTAAACCGATAATGAAATTAAGCTTAGTACATGCTCTTAAAAAAAATCAAGCCAATAAAATAAATAATTTTAGTAAACTTAATCTAGGTCAAGGGTGCTTTGTCGCGCTTTGCAAGCAATGACAGAGGAATTTTAGAACCTTAGACTCTAGACAGGTTTTAGCCTTAGGATCATTAACAATTTATTGAAGAAAGAATATATAGCAGTATGTTTTGTCGTATAAGGCTTTAGAATCTTGGTAATGGAAATGTGTCCATTCCGTGTTGCCCATTCCATCGGAATCATAAAATTATTATCCATACAATCCACGATAATATCAGGATGCACTAGCATGTCATTGAGTATTTCGAGATGACCATTTCGAGCCGCCCAATGAAGGGGCGTTAAGCCATCCATATCTGCCAGATTAACTTCAATATGTGCATCCTTCAGCAAAACTTTAATGGCAGCCTCGTGGTTATAAATAGCGGCTAGATGAAGAGGAGTATGTTGTTCGTTATCAAGAATATTTAGGTCAATGCCTTGTGCAGACAGCAAAACAGAAATAACATCGGGGTCTCCATTGCGTGCGGCTAGATGTAAAGGTGATGTGTCATTTCGATCTTTTAAGTTAAGATTTATGCCCGGTGCTGCTAATAAGACCGTCACGGTTTCGGTAAACCCATGCCAAGCAGCCCAATGTAAGGCACTCCAACCATCGCTATTCACAGCGTTTGGATCAATAGTCGGCATGGTGAGAAGGGCATCGGCAATGTCCGAAAACCCGAGACGCGCCGCTATATGTAGCGGCGTCCAACCATTGTTGTTTATAGCGGTTAGCTTTATCAGTGGAACAGTCAACAATATTTTGACTGTTTCCGTTAATCCCTCTTGAACAGCAATATGTAAAGGCGTCATGCCTTGTTCGTTTGGAAAATTAATATCGACGCCATGTACGGCAACACATTTTAAGAGCCTGGAAATATTGCCTTCTAATACCGCCTTGTGTAATTCATGTGTGTAAATTTTTGCATTTTTAACCATAGGTTCTATACGTTCTTTTGAAATACCTTCTTCGCTAAATTTTTTTTCAAGACTATCGAAATAATGTGCACTCATGATGACATTGCGTAGCGCACTCGAATGCACAACGGACTTTAAATGTTCACCTTCCATAATCGATTTTTGAACCATAAACGTATTGGGCAGTATAGCGGTTCTCGAATCTAACAAATGCAGATTACTCAAAATATAATGTTTAATAAAACTCAGGGTGTCTGCTTTATTGCTTTCTGACAAAGTGGATTTGGGTGCCAGTGTTTCTGGGTTGGTTAACAATTTTTTAAATACTTTCAAATCTTCTTGTACAGCAGGAGAACAGACGTTTTGAAAAGTTTCAATATTCGTAGTTGTTAAGATCCGAAGTCCTGCCTTTAAGCGAAAGGGGTTGGCATGAGAGATATCGCGAAGCGCATTGCTAAGGGTTTTTTCAATCTCGGCCTGTTCTGCTGGAAGTATTGCCATAAGGTTCAGTATACTATAGGGGACAGAGGGGTCAAATCTCTGAGGCCAAAGCCAAGGGAAGTCTGACCTCTTTTGACCTATATAGTATCTTTTCGAGAATATGAAAAAAGTCAATCCTAAAACTGATATTGATGATAAAACACTTAATCGTGCAAAAGCCTTGCGATCGGAACTTAACGAGCACAATTATCGCTATCATGTTTTAGACGCACCGACCATTCCAGATTCAGAATATGATCGTTTATTTCAAGAACTAAAACAGCTTGAATCTCAACATCCTGAATTAAAAACCATGGATTCTCCGACACAGCGCGTCGGTGCATCGCCCTTAAAGGATTTCCCCGAAGTAACACATGTTGTGCCAATGTTGTCGTTGGATAATGCGTTTTCAGAAGAAACCGTGCGAGATTTTGATAAACGAATTCATGCGCGCTTAAAAACAGAAAATGTTATTCAGTATACCTGTGAACCTAAGTTGGACGGCTTAGCAATAACACTGTTATATGAAAATGGTATTTTTATGATGGGAGCAACAAGGGGAGATGGAGTAAGCGGGGAAAAAATTACCGAAAATTTAAGGACAATTTCAGCCATTCCGCTAAAATTACACGGAACGAAAGTGCCACCCTTATTAGAAGTGCGCGGTGAGGTTTTTATGCCCAAAGCGGGTTTTGAAGCGCTGAATAAGAATGCAACCGCAAACGGTGAAAAACAATTTGCAAACCCGCGTAATGCTGCCGCAGGGAGCTTAAGACAATTAGATTCTCAAATTACTGCAAAAAGACCTCTTAATTTTTTTGCTTATGCTATTGCGCGCATAGAAGGATGGGATCAAGAACTTGAATCTCAAACCGAAAGTTTAAACCAGCTACACCATTGGGGTTTTCCGATTTGTCCAGAAAATCAAGTAGCACAGGGCGTTTTGGGTTGCTTAGCATTTTATTGCGTATTAATGGAACGGCGTCATTCATTACCCTATCAAATTGATGGCATTGTTTATAAAGTTGATAATCTTGCTCTGCAACGACAGCTCGGTTTTATTTCACGTGCACCCCGTTTTGCAATCGCGCATAAATTCCCTGCGGAAGAGGCTATCACTGAGCTATTAGATGTTGACTTTCAAGTGGGACGCACAGGAGCGTTGACTCCCGTTGCTCGACTAAAACCTGTGTTTGTAGGTGGGGTAACCGTCAGTAATGCAACCCTCCATAACATGGATGAAATTGAACGTAAAAATATTTGGATTCACGACGTTGTTATTGTGCGTCGTGCCGGGGATGTTATTCCTGAAGTGGCTTCTAGCGTTCTTGAACGTCGACCGCCACATGCAAAACAAATCGCGTTGCCAACACATTGCCCTATTTGTGGTTCGGATGTTATCAGAGAAGCAGGAGAGGCAGCTGCTCGGTGCATGGGCGAACTGGGGTGTAGTGCACAGCAAAAAGAAGCTATTTTACATTTTTCTGCCAGACGTGCAATGAATATTGATGGCCTTGGATCGAAAATTGTAGACCAACTGGTTGATGCTGGTCTTGTTAAAACAATTGCTGATATATACAAACTGAATATCGATGTCTTATCTCGATTGGAACGCATGGGACTAAAGTCTGCTGAAAATTTAATTGAAGCAATTAACAAAAGCAAAAAAACGACCTTTCCACGATTTTTATTTGCCTTAGGCATTCGAGAAGTGGGAGAAACAACCGCACAGGTTTTGGCGAATCATTTCCAGGATTTAGAAGCTATTCGGGTCGCAGATGAAGCAGTGTTGCAAGCAGTGCCGGATATAGGGCCGGTGGTGGCCGCACATATTGTGATGTTTTTTAGACAGCCCGACAATCTTGAAGTTATTCAACAATTATGTGCCGCCGGTGTTTATTGGTCAGTAAAAAAACTTAAATCAATAACAGAACAACCTCTCAAAGATCACACTTTTGTATTAACAGGTACTTTAAGTTCCTTGACTCGAGAGGATGCAAAAGAACAATTACAAGCATTAGGCGCCAAAATCAGCGAAAGCGTCTCAAAAAAAACAAATTATGTTGTTGCAGGAGAGTCTCCCGGCTCTAAATTGGCTAAAGCAGAATCCTTAGGCATTAGGATCCTGAATGAAGATCAATTTTTGGCTATATTAAATAAGTGGCAGTGAGGCGTTATTCTGCCTGTATTGTTAACCCTGTTATAAGTTTCCTAACTTTTTAATTTATTCTTTTTTAAGCGCTTTTTTGACCCTTAAGCAAAGTAAGCCTACAGTTAATTATTTATTAGGCATATAAAGACGTTTTTTTTAAGAGAAATAGAGATGGGAAAAGGCATAGCATCAATATCAATGTTGGTCAATTTTTTTGATAAATTGAAGCAATTGGTTACAACATATGCAGCACCCATCGTGGCTGTCTTAACCATATGGAGCATTAGTTTTGGAAGTGGTTTATCTGGAACAGATGGCCTAGCTTATGATTATATTAGCCGTCATCCCTTAAAGGCAAGCGAAGAAAGCAATCATAAAGTCTTAATGGTAGAAGTCGATTACGAGGCTCAAAATATATCCAATGATAATTGGATTAATGTTATTAGTTCACTTAATAAATTGGGAGCAAAAGGGATTATATTTACTTTTTTCCCTAAAGAAGCTTTAGCAGAATTTTATCAATTTGTCTCACAGAAACCCAACATTATTTTTGGGCGTAAAACTATTCCAAACTCAGAAAATTTAGACCAATTGATTTTAGAACCATTACCAATAGCTGCAGAAAATGCCACAATACCATTCGGCGTACTGCATATTCCTCAGAATACAGACGGCATCTATCGAAGTCAATCGCTCTACACAAATGTGACAGAAAAATCTCTTCCGCTCCTTGAGGTTGCTTCAGCTGAAAAATTTTATGGTAAAAATCTCGCATTTAAAGATAAAACCTATCTTATTAATTTTCAAGGCGGAGAAGAAAATCTTTCAAAAATTAACATTGAAAGAATTTTATCAAATGATCTAGTATCCGAACTGGTTAATAATAAAGTGATTATTATAGGATTTATTAAAAAAAATAATGAAATAGGACTACATACACCAGCAACCGCTTCAAATGAAATGATTTCACCATTGGCGTTTCATGCTTTTGCACTAGACACATTATTAAACAATAACCAGATCGAACAGCTAAATGATTTTGAAAAATTAGCATTGTATGCCATGATTTTTTTAAGTGTTTTAGGTGCTTGTACTTTTTTTGAAATAAAAGTTTTAATATTGGTCAATGCTGGGTTGACGCTGTTATTGATTGGCTTTACCGTAGCTGCTTTAGAATACGCTTATTTTTGGATTCCTATTATTGAAACACTATTGATTCAATATGTTTTACTGCTCTTGTTTTTCCGTCGTAAATTAGCACTAGAGAGCAAAGCGATAAGAGAAGCTGTCATTAATTTATCTTTGGAATTACAAGAAAGAACATATCCAGATAGTTTTTTTAATTTAAAAGATCATTGGTCTCAAGTAGTTGTTATGATAGATCAAATGTTTAGCTTTAGTCGCTTAATCATTCTTGAGCGCCTTAGCGGAGATCATCGCGTACAAGAAGTAAAAGCCTTACGTTGTAGCCTAAACGATATAAACGAAAAACGACGTGATTATGAAAGAGAACCCTACCTGACTTGCATTAAAAAAAATAAACCTTATATTATACAAGGGTACTTCAATAAACAGCAACCCCTGTCGGAGATTCAATATTTAGTACCGTTAGTTTTTGCTGGAGATGTACTTGGGTTTTTAGCATTTGGTATAGAAGAAAAAATAGCAACCTTAAATGAAAATTTTGAGACCATGATTCATAAGTTTTCTAAAGAAATTTCCGAATTATTATATCACGCGCAAGCATGGAAAAAATTGCATAAAACATCATTAAGCACATGGAAAAATTTTAAATTCTTTGAAAATGAATCTTATTTTTACAATAGATTACATCAATCCATAACTTTACTTGACAAACATCTGTTGGTTCTCGAGAATGTTATTAATGGATTATCGACGGCAATAATACTTTATGATTTATTTGGTAGAGCCTTAAAATTAAATGCCAGCATCTCTACCTTATTGCAGTCTGAAGGAATTTTGCCGTTTAAAATAACAGCGCTTGACTTGATTGTTTCTATTAGTAGCAAAAATTATGAAGAAGCAAGACAATGTTTACAAGATGTTGTTATGCATGAGAAAACTTTTTCTTTTCCGGCACGTTTACTAAAAACAAAAAATCAAAAATACGTAGTTAGAGTTTACGCAATAAAGCACGAAAAAATACATTCAAAACTCGGCATAAAAACAAGCAAGACATTTGTTGTTAGCGGCATACTTTTGGAGCTTATCAATATATCTAGCACGTTAAGGGAACAATTTTGAATATTTTTCCAGTTCAAATTTTTCCAGAAGGTGGACTGTCTTCATCTGTTATTACAACAGTTTGGGTCGGTGTTTTTGTTATTTGTTATTTCAATTTACGATTTGGTTGGGTGTTATCAGGTTTAGTCGTGCCAGGTTATTTAGTTCCATTATTATTGGCGAAACCGTGGTCTGCGTTAGTTGTGATTATAGAAGGCTGTTTAACTTATCTTCTCGTTATTTTTTATTCGGAATATCTTTCTCGATGGGGAAAATGGAGCAATTTTTTTGGGCGCGATAGGTTTTTTGCCTTGCTACTTACCAATGTTTTAGTGCGCATAATCTTAGATGGTTGGCTTTTGCCTATTATAGGCGAATATGTTAATGCGCAGTTTAACATTTTATTCGATTATCGAAATAATTTACATAGCTTTGGATTAATAGTTGGTGTGCTGATCGCAAATAATTTTTGGAAAACAGGTATTTTGAGAGGGATTGGTCCCTTATTTGTTAATATTGGATTAACTTATTGTATCGTTAGATTCTTCTTGATGGAGTTTACAAATTTTAATATTGGAAGCTTAAGTTATGTGTATTCAGACATTGCTGGCTCCATCTTGGCCAGTCCAAAATCCTATATTGTTTTAATTGTTACCGCATTCCTTGCCTCTCGAATGAATTTGCTGTACGGCTGGGATTTTAATGGCATTTTAATTCCTTCGCTAATTGCCCTTCAATGGTATCAACCCGAGAAAATATTATCTTCTTTTATTGAAGCGACTATCATTTTGATTATAGCTAGCCGATTAATAAAAATGCCTTTTTTTGCGAAAAGACATATTGAGGGAGCCAGAAAATTACTTTTGTTTTTTAATGTTAGTTTTATATATAAAATGATTTTGAGTTTTTTCTTAATATATTTTTTCCCATTAGTCAAAATAAGTGACTATTATGGATTTGGTTATTTGCTACCAACATTGATTGCTATAAAAATGTACGACAAGGATATCTATAGCAGCTTAACACGAGCAACCCTACAAGTGTCGATATTTTCCGTGATTATAGCCAGCGTTATTGGTTTTTCATTAACGCTTTTTCCAAACATGAACTACACTAACGGAACGCTATTGTCACTAAACGAAAATATTATGGCTGAAACAAACAAAAATTTAATCGAAACGATTGATGTTGATAAATTAGATTTATATAAAACGCGGCATGCAAATTCAGTTGCTCTCCCTCAACCATTTGAGCTAGATATATTTTCAGAGGCGCTTAAAAATATATCAAACTATGTTGAACATCGTTCGGAAGAATCATTAATCCGCGCTGCAAGCTTGCTTAAGCGGTTAAATTATAGTATTGAAAAAGTTCAGGATAGTTATCTGTATTTAAAAGAAAATGCGCCAAAGCGAGGATGGGGCCTTTATGTATTTTCCCTGAAATCGCTAAATAAACTGTTGGTTGAAGTTCCTGCACCCATGGATGAAAGAAATACTCTAGAAGTCGGGATATGGTTATTTCAAGACATGAAAGCGCAAGCGCTAGCAATTGCGGGTTCTTATCGTAATTCAAATATAGATGGATCTTCAGATGTTTTAAATTATTACCAAACGTTATACCAAGTTTTTCATCACACATTGAAAAAAAATGAAGTGCTGCAAATTCGCGGGTACACAGCGGATAATACACCTTCTTTAAACAACATGATTAAGCCAGAAAATGAAAAAAACACCTCCGAACAGCAAACTGCCTTGTGGGTAAAATCCGGAGTACCTCCTAGCCTTAATTTAGTAAGATTAAAACAGCTCGTCGATAAATTTGATATAAAATGGGGTAGTAATGGTTCTAAAAATATTCAGAGAGATGATTCACGAAGAAACTTTTCAGAGCTGATCTTAAATAGAGACAGTATTAGAAAAGTATTTTCAATGAGTTCGGTGAATACAAAGGATATACCATTATTAGCGTTGGATAAAACTATTGATGGTTATCTGCAAGAGTGGCTTTTTTCAAGCAAAGATCGTTTGGCAGCAAGCGGCACAAACGCTTACGTTCCCGCTAAACAAGAAGAATTGCTTTATTTTGATGATGAAATTATCACGCCTTTGATTAAAGTATTAAACTCCGAATACAAAAATAATGCCTGGAGCACATTAGGATTAGAAGAATTACATAAGATAAATACAGCGGCAATTGTTTTTAATTATGAAATTATTCGTTATCATCATTTATCTACGGGAAAAGATTACTTAATATTATCCGAAAACGAAGCCGCACCAAAACGTAAATATTGGGGGACATACGTTTTTAGGCTCGGGCATTCAGAACCCTATGTTGTAGAAGTCCCAAGGCCTATTTTTGAAGCTAATACTTTTGAGTTTTCAGTATCCTTATTTGAAGTTATCCAAGCTCAAGCGCTCTTAATTGGTGGCGCCACGCCTTATGCCAACACAGATTATTCATCGGATATTATTAGATCTGAAAACAAAGTAAATATTTTTAATTTACTCAATCAAGTGCTTCTTCGCGAAAATTCAAACCTTCCGATGATGACATTACAAATTCGTGCACTAACCATAAGAGACGAGATCCCTTTGCCACCTGCAGATATTGTATTAGCGTTGGATACTGGAAATGCCGAAAAAAATTATGAATCAACCCTAACAAAATTGTTAATTAATCGTATGGAGCAAAATGGTCTTACAATTCTTCCTGTTGATGGTAGAGTCGAAACAGCAGGTTATGAGGTAGGGTTTGTGCCGCAGTCACTTTACATTCCAGCTACGCAAAACAAACAATTTGGTATTATGTGGCTTTCGCCATTATTAAGATCAGGGTATCGATTGCGAGATCAAGTAAAGTTTGAAATGTCTGCCTTTAATGCGCTAGGTATTTCGACATTTACAGGAGATGCCTATAAATATATTGCATCAAAATTATTACCACAAAAACAAGGCGTTATTGATAACGAATTTAAAAAAGATTTGAAAAGCTATCTTGTAAATCAAGATATGGTTGTTTTAGAAAACCTTAAAAATAATTATAAAAATTATCAGCTTGAAAGGGTTGTCGACATCACATCCGGTCAATCGTTTTTATTTGTTTATTCTTCCACTAATGAATTATTGATGGTTGCTAATCTTTTTCCGAGACAATTTGAAAAAACATATGCTACAACAGTAGACAAGCTTGATAGAAAAAATTTTAATGAGTTTCTTGGAGAACGTGCAATTTGGATTGAATTATGGAAAAATTCATGAGGCTGGCTTGGTTGTTCTTAATAGTTTCCATTATACTTTTTATATTAACGCTATTTTTCAGCGAAACAGTTTCGTTAGATAAAATCGATGCTAAAAAAGCGGTATTTTTGGATAAGTCGGCTGTTAGCATAGTTTATGAGCTCGATGAAAATGCTTGGATTACATTTTCAACCGCAGATAGCCGATTAATTAAAATTGTTTCTAATGCAGTAATTGAAAGCACCTTACCATTTCTTGATGTTGTTAATTATGCGTTGGAATATCAGGTGCTCGATTCGAGTAAAAAAGTTTTAGCTAGAAAAATATATAACCTTAGAAATGGTATCTCGGCTTTTATTAAAAAAGTAGACAATCAAGATTTCGTTTACACAAACGCTTATTTTTTAGAAAAAGGATTGATACCAACAGATAGTAATGTTTTTGTGTTGAATATGGATGAATTTAAGAATCCCAAAACAATACAATTACGTTTAGTATCAAAAGATAAGATTATTAAAAATGTGGCCATTAGGTGCTATGTAACGAGGAAAGTATCCGATTATAAATTACATTATATATGGAATAGAATGAACGATTATGCAAAACAAATGTTGGCAGCTGGGAATGTGTATCCAGCCGAGTTTTTAACCGAAGAAGAAAAGCAAAATTCTTTGATACACAGTTGGGTACCGATAGGACCAGAAGGAATAGTGGGCTCTGATTATCGTAGAAAATCATTGTATGTTTTAGAACAAAATGATGGTATGCCGTATGGTGTTTTATTGCCGCCCGCAGGTGTGCTTGTTGATGAAAATCATGAGGGCATTATTCCGATATCAGAACCTGGCGGGGAAATAGAATTAGAAATAACGGCAGTAGAAGGCACGTTGAAAAAAGATTCTCTGATTGAATATAATTGGTTTGGTCGAGGTATTGATGAGCGTCAAAGTGGATTGATAACGCATCAAAATACAATGGTTCAAAAATTTACGCATTTTTTTAAAAGCGGATTGTTGAAAATTACGGCTAAAGAGAAAATAGCCGTTCGTGCATACCAAATAGAAAAACAAAAAAAGACAGAAATTACTCCTGAGCCTATTTATTTGCAAACATTTATGGCTAAGCAGAATATGCCAGTAGAATTTGCTGTTGCGCATAAAGAAACGGAGAGTACGCCATTTAGAATTGATTTGCGGTGTCTTTTTTCTGAACCAAAAGATATCGATAAAAATGATTACATTGCCAGCTTTGAATTGCTAGATAACAAGAATGTTGTGGTGTCCAAAGGAGATATATCGAACATATTTTTATGGCTTAAGTACGATAGATTAACAGGATTAAATGAAAAGTATAAAGTTTCGGATCCGGTTAGCCAATATTTTTATTTGCCTCCAGAGGTTGTAAAAATCCGAATATTGACGAAAAAAAATCCTGTATTAGTCGCGGGTTACAACCGTCCAAATAAAATGATCAGAAAAATTCGTGTACCAGAAGATAGCTTTGTATTCGATATCGCTAAAGAAATGCAGGCACGTTGGTTTTATTTAAAACCAATAAATTATGCTAATTTATTTAAAGAAAGTAGCGTTAAAATCTTAATTTTACAGCATCGTCCTAGTATTGATAACCCGGATGTATTGCAGGGTCGTTATTTATGGGAGGAATATCATCCAGAAGGGGCGTGGTTAGGACGCATACTCTACAGACCTTTCGATGGACCTGTACCGTTTAGGCAGTTTACCTTGCCCAGCTATTTTCAGCAAGTTCGTATGGGTGTTTCTTTAGAACTGCATTTTAAGACAATGATGGGAATGGATATGGCTAATCCTACTTTAGCTTGGCAATCTGAAGAAGACTCTCCTATGAATATCCGTATTTATCTTAATCAAAAACAATATTATGAAACTGCAGTGATAGGAAAACGAGGTGAAATTGCCTTACCCCCAATTGCCGAAGGAAACTATACGTTTAAAATTGAAGCATCGAGACCCGCAAAATTTTTTGTTAACTACCTTGAGATTGAGAAAGAGGGTTATACGAGAATGTTGGTTAATAAACTTGAAAAAGAGGGCTTAACCTTTGTGTATGAGAGAACCACAATAGAACCAGAAACTTTGATCTTAAAATACTTTAGCCCCGATCGAACGCGTATGCGATCTCAAATTTCCGCAACACTTGAACCGCCAAAACCAAAGGGTATGGGTCCTTGGTCGGAATGGAGCTTCTTAGAATATATATTCGATATTCGATCAGATAATTCGGAAAAATTGCCCGTGTTTGGAACAGATTCTGAACAAGTAGATTTTGGACAGCTTTTATTTATTCCGCTGGGAAGCGATATGCCAGTTGGCAGATATACGCTACATTTTAAGCTAAATGAGGGTGCGGTTGGTTATTTATCATTAACAAAAATTACGCCAGGCTTTGTAGAACAGCGCAAGTTTATTCAAGAAATGAGGGTTAACAATGCAGAAAGTAATGAATAAGCAATTGTTTCTATTGCGAATTTTTGCTTTATGTAGCCTTAGTTTTTCTTGTTTTTCAGAGGAGCAAAGTATGAAAAAAATGTTAAGAGAAGCTTCTCGTGGCGGCACTTATCAAGAAATTAGCGAAGCTGAGATGACTTCCGTCACAGAATTATTTGAAAAAGTTTTACAAGGAAATATAACGCCTGCAATAAAAACATTATGGGAAAATTTGGGTTATGAAATGATTTTTTCTTCGGAAAAAAAAGGCAATATTGTTATTCTAAAAGAATCACATACTGCAAAATTTGGCAGGGGATTGTATTGGATCAATTTAGCCTTGCCTAAAAAATACGCATTAGAAATACCACATGTCCCGTCTGATGCCCTTACAAGAGAAATTTCACTTCAATTGTTACCTGAGGGACAATTTTTTGCAATAGCTTGGAATACAGTCCGTCGTTCTTATCGCGAAGGAGAACAACTCATCAATGCAGATATGGCACATCTTAAGAAAAGTTATCTAATGGCATTTAGTCGTGCAATCTCAAAACAGTTCCCTCAAGGGAAAATAATTCAAATTCATGGCTTTTCAGAAAATAAAAGAGAAACAGAGGCGGGTAGCAGGGCAGACATGATTGTGAGTTCAGCATCTCACAACCCGTCTCATTGGGTTTTAAAATATGCTAATTGTATGAAACATCAGTCTTCTTATGTTGTTTCTGTTTATCCAAATGAGATTACCGAGTTAGGTGGCACAAGGAATACTGTGGCCTTAGATTTACTTAAAAATGGCTATTCGGGGTTTGTGCATATTGAAATGAGTAGAAAATTTAGGGAAGCAATGGTTGACAGCGATGCTCTTCGCCATTCTTTTTCAAGTTGTATAGCTAAGGATTAAAGGATGGCAATGTCGGTTATAAAATTTGGAAAAAGTATTTTTGTAATATTGCTTTTACTGACTTCAGCTTCGATATTTGCCGAAGTGGATGAATTGCAGTCACAGTTGTTGTCTAGTTATGATGTACCTTTTCGTTGGGATGCAGTTTCAGATAAAGAATATTGGGTTAAAGGAAATAAGCCGTTATACGAGCCAAAAACGGATACGTATAAAATAAGGTTAAATCCTGGAGAGTTTACAATTGTTAGAATACCCAGAGGAGAAAATTTGCTTCTCGATTCGCACAGTGATTTTTGTGAAGCAGAAAATTTTGGACTGAGTTTTTCACAAGGAACAGGTTTATATATCAAATCGTTTTTTAAACACAGCGAAAAAGAAAAAAAAGGGTTGTTTATCACGGAAAATTTTTCAGAATCGGTCAGTTTGGCTCGAATAGAAAATAGAAAGAATCACGTTGTTGATGTTTCGTTGTTTGTTTCTAAGAAAAAATTATTGAGTGAATTAGCGCCTTATCGAGACGTTATTTCTTTGCCGGGAAAAACTGTTTTATTATGTCGAGGATATGAGGCGGGATTGCAAAAATTTCAGTATATAGAAACAAAATGCCCAACGGATATAAAAGTCATAGGTCCTGCACGCCTAGCGATTGAATCCCATTTTGCATATCCTGACAGCGAAGGAACACTTTTTC
>Ga0073905_10000096_pt1 | contig 33837 bp, 24 predicted proteins | sample KloWWTupernatant_FD_65482 | JGI IMG/M metagenome (GOLD analysis project Ga0073905, IMG submission 65482) | Active sludge microbial communities from Klosterneuburg, Austria, studying microevolution and ecology of nitrifiers - Klosterneuburg... | ecosystem: Engineered > WWTP > Aerobic digester >... | reverse complement strand
CGGGTCGTCGTGCTCACCGGCGCGGGCATCTCGACCGACTCCGGCATCCCCGACTTCCGGGGCCCCGACGGGGTGTGGACGAGAGATCCCGAGGCCGAGCGGCTCTCGACGATCGACGTCTACATGTCCGAACGGTCGGTCCGCGAGCGGGCGTGGCGGCGGCGGATGGACCACCCGGCGTGGGCCGCGGACCCGAACGCTGGGCACCTGGCGATCCGCGACCTCGACCTCCAGGGTCGACTCCGCCTCCTGGTGACCCAGAACATCGACGGCCTGCACCTCGCTGCCGGCCACGACCCCGATCGCGTCGTCCAGGTCCACGGATCGCTGCCCGAGGTGCACTGCACCCGCTGCGACTGGAGCGGCCCGACGATCGAGGTGCTGGACCGGGTCCGCGCCGGCGAGGCGGACCCGCCGTGTCCGGCGTGCGGCGGGATCCTCAAGCCGCGCATCGTGTTCTTCGGCGAGTCGCTGGTCGAGAGCGACATCGCTCGAGCGTTCGACGCGGCCGGCGAGGGCGACGTGCTGCTGGCCGTGGGCACGACCTTGTCGGTCTACCCGGTGGCGCGCATGGTGCCGATCGCCGCTGCCGCCGACATCCCCGTCGTGATCGTGAACGGCGAGGCCACCGACATGGACTTCATGGCCACCGCCGTGGTGCGCGGCGGCATCTCAGAGGTGCTGCCCCTGCTGGTCGCCAGCGGGTTTCGGGAATGTTGACCAGTTCGGTAGGGTTTTACCCGTGTGAGCCGCGCGACCTGCGGTGACGTCCGAACAAGTGGAGCACGAAGATGGCGAGTTTCCGGGATCTCCTCAGCGCAGCGAAGTCCGAGATCCGTGAGGTCACCACGGCCGAGGCCGAGGACCTGATCGCCGGTGGGGCCACGTTGCTCGACGTGCGCGAAGCCGACGAGTTCGAGCAGGGGGCCGTGCCCGGTTCGGTGTTCCTGCCCCGCGGCCACCTCGAGAGCCAGGTCGAGGGCAGGCTCGGCGACAAGTCCGGCACCGTCGTCGTCATGTGCGCCGGTGGTGTGCGCTCGGCGTTCGCCGCCCGCACGTTGCAGGAGCTCGGCTACGCGGACGTGGTGTCCATGGCCGGCGGCTTCAACCGCTGGAAGGACGAGGGACGCAACTGGCGCACGCCCGAGGTGCTGAACCCCGACCAGCGCAACCGCTACAGCCGTCACCTGCTCCTTCCCGAGGTCGGCGAGGAGGGCCAGCAGAAGCTGCTCGGCGCCAAGGTCCTGTTGCTCGGAGCCGGCGGTCTGGGCTCGCCCGCCGCGCTGTACCTGGCCGCGGCCGGCGTCGGCACGATCGGCATCGTCGACATGGATGTCGTCGACGACTCCAACCTCCAGCGCCAGATCCTCCACAACGTGGACAGGGTGGGGGAGCGCAAGGTCGACTCCGCCAAGAAGACGATCACGCTGCTCAACCCCGACGTGAACGTCATCGCGTTCGACGTGCGCCTCGACGCCTCGAACATCGCCGAGATCATCAGCCAGTTCGACATCGTCGTCGACGGCGCCGACAACTTCCCGGTGCGCTACATGCTCAACGACGCGTCGGTGAAGCTCGGCATCCCGGTGGTGCACGGCTCGATCTTCCGCTTCGAGGGCAACGTCACGGTGTTCGACCCCAAGCACGGTCCGACCTACCGCGACATGCTCCCCGAGCCGCCGCCGGCCGAGCTGGCCCCCAGCTGCTCGGAGGCCGGGGTGCTGGGCGTGCTGCCCGGCATCGTCGGCTCCATCCAGGCACTCGAGGCGATCAAGCTCATCCTGGGCATCGGTGACCCCCTCATCGGCCGCTACCTGGCGTTCGACGCGCTGGACATGGAGTTCCGCGAGTTCAAGATCCGCAAGGACCCGAGCAACCAGATCACCTGGGAGAACCGGGACCAGATCCAGGTCGTCGAGCTCGACGGGCACTGCCAGCCGGCACCCCTCCAGGCCCCGCTGACCTGAGCCCGAGCCTGTTCTGGCTGTCGTTCGGGTCGCCGTGACGACCGGAACGACAGGCCAGGACGCGCAGGTCAGGAGTGGGACGCGAGCCGACGGGCGATCTCGGCGCCGATCTCGAGCGAGCTCGTCGCCGCCGGTGACGGAGCGTTGAGCACGTGCAGCTCACCGGGCCGCTCGACGAGCAGGAAGTCGTCGACGAGCGACCCGTCGGGCAGCACCGCCTGGGCACGGACACCGGAGGGCGACGGCACCAGGTCAGCCTCGGTCAGCTCGGGCACCAGCTGTTGCAGGCTGGTCAGGAACCGGCGCCGTGACACCGACCGCAGCATCTCATCGAGACCCTGACGGGCGTGGCGCGCCACGAGGTGGCGGAAGCCGGGCGCACGCAGCGTGCCGACCAGCTCGGCCGGTACCACGTCGCGCCAGCGGTAGCCCTCGCGGGCCAGCGCGAGCACCGCGTTCGGTCCGGCGTGCACCGAGCCGTCCACGCCGCGGGTCAGGTGCACGCCCAGGAACGGGAAGTCCGGGTCGGGCACCGGGTAGATGAGGCCACGGACCAGGTGGCGGGCGTGCGGTGCCAACTCGTAGTACTCGCCGCGGAAGGCCACGATCGTCGCCGGCGGCTCCGCTCCGGCAGAGCGGGCCACGAGATCGCTCTGCAGGCCGGCGCAGTTCACGAGCTGGCGAGCCCGGACGTCGCCGGTGGTGGTGGCGATGCGGTGCACGCCGTTCACCTCGACCGCCGCGAGCACCCGACATCCGGTCCGGACCTCACCGCCCATCTCTTCCACGTCGTCGGCCAGGTGCCTGCTCACCCCGACGAAGTCGATGACGCCGGTCTCCGCCACGCGGAGCGCGGCGAGGCAGTCGAGGTGCGGCTCCTGCTCCCGCGCTTCCTCCGATGACAGCCGGGTGACGACGAGGCCGTGGTCGTTCCCACGCGACGCGAGGGCCGACAACACGTCGAGCTCGTCGGGCCGGGTCGCCGCGATCAACTTGCCGGTGATGTCGACGGGCACGCCGCGCTCCCGGGCGTACGCAGCGATCGACGAGCTGCCCGCCCTGCAGAGCCGGGCCTTCAACGACCCGGGCCGGTAGTAGATGCCGGAGTGGATCACCCCGCTGTTGCGGCCGCTCTGGTGCCGGGCCACGCCGGGCTCCTTCTCGAGCAGGACCACTCGTCGTTCGGGACTGCGGAGCAGCAGCGCCCGCGCTGTCGCCAGCCCGACGATGCCCCCGCCGATCACCGCGACGTCGCGGATCGCAGTCACAGGGTCGGTGTCTCGATGCGCTGCTCGTCGGGGTGGCGCAGCTCCAACAGGACGAGTCCGACGACGATCACGACCGCTGCCGTCCCGGCGCCCACCATGCCCAGCTCGACCCGCAGGAAGAGGTCCCGGCCGTTGGTCGCGACGATGGCGAGGAACGCTGCGGTGGCGATTCCCCACGGCCAGCCGGTCTGGCGCTGGTGGTGCAGCGCGATCTGGGCCTGGTTGAGCGTGAGCGCCGCGGTCATGAGCATCGACGCCAGCGTCAGCAGGGCCATGTCCCGGTGTCCGAGCAGCGCGAACTCGTCGCCGAAGAGGATCCGCACAGCGAGCGGCCCGAACGCGCCCGCCGCGACGGTCGCGGTGACGGTGCAGGCGATCATCGCCAGGTTCAGTCGACGGAGATCGGACCTGAAGCCATCGAAGTCGCCCAGGGCGGCGAGCCGGGAAAGCCGAGGCAGGACGATCGCCTGGATCGCCTGGAACAGGAACAGGGGGATCCGGGCGATCACCAGGCCCGACAGGAAGATGCCCGCCTTGGCGGCGTCGACGCGGTCGCCGACGACCTCGATCGCCAGCGTCCCGATGTTGATCACCAGAGCGCTGAGGAAGGAGGTCAGGAGGAGGAACCCCATCGACGTCGACAGGCGTCCCCATTCCGGCGGTTCGTCAGGACCCGCTGCTGCCGTCGGCAACGCTGCTGCAGCATCGCGTCGCCGTCGGAACCGAAGGGCCGCGTAGGAGATGGCGATGCCGACGTACGCGCTACCCGCGACGATGAAGCCATAGGAGGACGGGCGCATCGCCCCCCACCAGAGCAGGCAGACGCCCGGGATCGCCTTGGCGAGCGCATCGGCAGCGAACATCAGGCCGTACGCGTGGAGGTGGTGCTCCCCGGACAGCGCGCCGCGGAGCACGAACATCAGCCACATGCCGCACAGGCCCAGCATCAGCAGCCAGACGAAGGTGACGTCGCCCCGGAACAGCGAGTCCGCGATCCGGTCTCGGGTGACGATGGTGACGACCAGCGCGGCGGCCAGCAGCGCCCCGGACGCGACCGACACCCGCCGGACCAGCGAGTGCCATCCGGCACCGCGGGCAGCGCGTGCGGCGATCGAGCGCGACAGCTCCTGTTCGACCGGGATGAACAGCCCGTTGCCGACCAGGAACAGGACGACCCACAGCACCGACACCACGGCGAAGCGGTCCGGGCCGAGGTCCCGCCCCGCAGCGGACAGGAACACGTAGGACGCCACGCCGTCGAACAGCAGGCCCAGCGTCAGCAGCGACCGGCCGTCGGCTGCTGCGGTGCGCAACCAGCCCGCAGCGCTGCGCGGGAGGCGTGGGGCGGGGATCGCGGTCGTCTGGGTGTGGACCGCGCCTCCGCCACGGTCTTCGACGTCGGGATCGGCGAGCCGACCGGTGGCGTCACGGGCGGGCACAGCGCCGAGCTTACGTGTGGAACCGATCGCCGCCTCGTGACCGCTGGCGTGCGGTTCACGATCCGCGTCGCGTTCGACTCCTGGGTGAAATCAGGTTGGGACGGTTCAGCGACCGAGCCCGAACGGCCGATAATGGCTCCATGGGTCGTCGCATCCCCTCGTTCGCTCTCGTCCTCGTGCTCGCGGTGTCCCCGGCGGTCGCGACCGGATTGGTCATCGACGCGCCGCAGGTCGCCGCGCAGGCATCCACGGTGACGCCGAACCGAGCGACGGTGCCACCGCCGGAGGAGTACTTCCAGTCGCTCTGGCAGGACCCGATGGACTTCAACAACGCGGAGGACTTCAACACCACCCCGGGCCACATGGTGCAGCAGGGGACGGCGTCGATGAGCGGCGGTCGGCTCCACATGCAAGGGGTCCAGCAGGCGTTCCTGCTCCGGTCCGATCCTGGGTCGGCCCCGACGACAGCGACACGCGATCCGCGCTCACGGCCGCTGAACGGGTGGAAGTTCCGACGGACGACCTTCCGCATGTACTCCGATCGCCAGTCCAACGCGGCGATCTTCTTCCGTCAGTGCAACTCGTGCGAGAACGGCATCAAGTACTTCGAGATCAAGCCGGGATGGCACTCCTACGACCTGGACATGACAGGTCCGTGGGATGCAGACGCCCTGATCACGAACCTGCCGATGCGAGGGGCGCCGTGGACCGGCTGGATCGAGATGGTGTGGATGATCACTTCGTTCGATCCCGCCAGCACCCCCGTGCTGGCCATGGAGGACTTCGGGATCATCGACCCGTCACCCGACGTCGCGCTGTCTGTCAACGCGCCGGTGGGCTCCGAGCTCTGGATGGACCTCGATGGCAACCAGGGTAACGACGGCAGGTCCAACGGTGCGGGCGAGTCGGCGTCGTACCTGGGGACCGTCGCTCGGCAACCAACCGTGGTCGGTGCCGCGTCCGGGATCATCCCCCGCGGCGCGACCGCTCGCTTCTACACGGTCACGAACGGCGTCCGCTCAGCCCCGTCGAACCCCGTGACGGTCCCAGCCAACGGCCGCCCGTCGCCCCGTGCGTTGTCGCCGTGGGAGGGCTCGGGTGACGACTGGTCCGCGGTGGCCCGGTGGGATCCGTTCGACATGGATCAGGCGTCCGACGCCTCGGTCAACAACGCCGGCGCGGCGTTCAGGTGGGGGGCGCTGTTCGGGTGGACCGCCGGTCCACGACCGAACGACCCGGAGGTGGTGCTCAACCTGGGCAAACCGCTCGATGGCCAGCTGTTCCACAAGGTGGCGATCACGATCAACTACGAGGGCGGATGGGGGCTCCACGGCTGGCCCGGTGGCGGCATGGTCGGGCGGATCATGTGGCACCCCTACGGTGCCGGCCCCGGATCGTGGCAGGTCTCCGACGACATCGTGGTCCGCACCGGGCGGGCTACCTACATCGTCGAGATGCAGACGTGGCCGCCCCATGCGATCCTCGAGCCTGGCGCCGTCCGTGACCCGATCGGATGGGGCGTCGGCCGTTCCGTGTGGATCGACGGCCTGACGTTCCATCCGCACGAGGACCCGGGCGCACGGAACTGGCAGATCGAGGACGTCAAGATCCTGCGCAACGCCGTCGTGGATCCGGCTCAGGGCGGCTACGACGTCTACTTCATCGACGACACGTGGGCACCGGGGACGACGGCGACGATCGTCGCGGATCCCAACCTCGATGTCGGCGATCCCGCCCAGGTGGTGTTGGCGAGCGGTCTGGCCGTCGGACCGGGTGTGAACCGGTTCCGCTGGAGCGGGTGGCCTGCGGCGCCGGGCTCGTACCACATCCGGGTGGACCTCCATCGCAACGGCGTGTCGGCTGGGAGCTACTCCGGTGGAAGGGTCGACTACGGCCCTGTGGCTGCGACCTGGCCCCCTCGTGTGAAGTGACGCGACTCGACGCAGCGGTCGATCCGGAAGCCGTCGTCGGCCGTCGCAGCGGCGTCTGATCGCAGATCATCCGAGCCGGTACGGTTGGCCCGTGCCGTCCCAAGTCGTTGGTCGCGCCGCCGAGCCGTTCGTGCGCGTCGTGGTGCTGAACTGGAACTCGGCCTGGTTCACGCGCCGTTGCATCCGCGCGTTGCAGGAGACCGACTACCCGGCTGATCGCGTCGAGGTGGTGCTCGTCGACAACGGCTCGATCGACGGCTCGTTGGAGCTGCTCCGACGGGAGTTCCCGGAGCTTCGCATCATCGCCAACGGGGTGAACCTCGGGTTCGCCGAGGGCTGCAACCGCGGGATGCGCGACCGAGGCGGCGTCGACCACGTCGCGCTGGTGAACAACGACACGGTCGTCGAGCCCGGGTGGTTGCGATCCCTCGTGGACGTGCTCGAGTCGGATCCGGACGTCGGTGCCGTGGCGGCGCGCCTGGTGCTCGAACCGGCGTTCGTGCCGGTGGAGGTCGCGGCCGTCGGGTCCCTGTCGCTGCACCGGGTGACCGTCGACGGCATGGACGTGACCGCAGCAGTGCGACCGGACGGCTTCGAGGCGTCGTCTGCCGCCGAGTGGCCGCTCGACATCACGTTCCGATTGGCTGACGCCGCCGGGTGCCTGTGGGTGCCGGCGGGGCCCGCTGCACGAGAGGTCGCTGTGTCGGTGCTCGGTCCCGGTCGGCTGGCGAACCCGCCGGTCGGCGCTGTCGTGGCTGCAGACGGGCGTTCGATGGTCATGGAGGTTCCTGCCATCCGCACGCAGCTGCTCAACGGCGTGGGAACAGCGCTCAACGAGCGCTGCGAGGGCTACGACATCGGCTACGGCAAGGTCGACCGTGACGACCTCTCGAGCGCCGAGGTGGACGGCTTCTGCGGCGGAGGTGCGCTGCTGCGCGGTCGGATGCTCGACGAGGTCGGCCTCTTCCAGCCCCGGTTGTTCGCCTACTACGAGGACAGCGACCTGTCGTGGAGGGCGCGTCGGGCGGGATGGAGGATCGTGACCGCTCCGGACTCCGTGATCCACCACGCATTCGGTGCTTCCGCCGGTACTCGCGCCCGTGGGTTCTTCTACCTCGATCGAAGGAACTGGTGGCTCACCGCCGAGCGCAACGGCACTCCGGAGCAGATCGCCGAGGTCCGGGCCACCGCGATGCGATCGGTGCGAGCAGCGTTCCGTGCGAACGTCCTCGCCCGGGCACGCCACGGTCGCCGTCCGTCGTTCACCCTGCTCGCCACCTGGGCGCGGGTCGCGATCGATGTCCTCATCGAGAGGAGGCGCTCTGGCGAGGCCGCCGGTCCTGTGGGGCTGAGCCCGGTCAGGTCCGTCACGGGGCGCTTCCAGCCCCGACCGAGTCCTCGCCCGGCGACGCCGCGACCGTGGGGACCGCAACTCGTCTACTTCGACGTGACAGGTGCGCCCGACGACGACAGCACGGGACGGGGTGAACTGATCGTGCGCATCCTGACGCTGTGCTCGCGGGTCGAGTCGCTCGACCTGGTTCCGATCCTCCGTGGCCCCGACGGCTCGGTTCGACGCATCGCGTCCGATGAGATGGCGGTTCTGGTGGAGCGGGCAGCCCGTCGGGACCACCACCGGGGGGTCGACTCGGGGCTCCGCTCCGGGTCGACTGGTGACGGCGCGCCGACCCACCACCGCACCTGGCGCCGGTTGGTCTCGCTGGTCTCGCGACGTCTGCGGCGACCGGTGACCCTCGACAGGGACCGCTCCCCGCTCGAGCTCGATTCGATGGCGGTCGGATCCGTGGAGCTCACCGTCGACGTCGACTCCACCGCATCGACGATCCCGACCCGCGATGCAGCGGTGCCCCGGGTGACCGTCGCCCATTCCGACGGCCGTCTTCGTGCGGGTGGGGACTCTGCGTCCGACACGTTCGTGGCGGATGCAGGGTCGTTCGACGAGCTGGCAGCGGCCGAGCTGGCGGAGGTGCTGGCGCGGGTGGGTCGAGCGGCGTGGACGGCGCGTGCGTCGCAGTGCCGAGATCATCGGGAGGCCCCTGTCTAGACTCACCCTCCGTGTCTGTACCACCACTGGTCCGCGCGTCGATCGAGTCCGGGGCGACGACCCCCTCGACCCGCTCCCGGCTGCTGCGCCGTGCGGCGCTCGCGATGGGTGTCGGTCTTCTCCTGCCCTTCGTCCCGTTGCCGGGCCTCGAGTTCTCGACTCGGTCGGTCGGGGCGACGGCGGACCTGCCGGCGCCTGCACCGATCGGGGTCGATGAGCTCGCTGCAGCACAAGCTGCGGCCGATGAGCCCCTCGGTGCTGATCGGGTGATCAGCAGCGCGCCCTACGTCGAGTCGTTCACCGCCATCGGGCTGACCTTCGACACGCCGCCGAGCGCCCCCGTGATGATCCGCATCAAGGACGACGGCGGCCGGTTCGGAGGTTGGCGCGAACTGCAGCTCGAGGACGACGACGGCCCTGACCGTGGGTCGCCCGAGGACACCGGTGCTGGAACCGAACCGGTCTGGGTCGGCGCCGCCACGGGCTACCAGGTCAGCGTCGCGACCGAGGATGTGGGGTCGGCCAAGGTCGTCACCGTGCACGACGAGCTGCAGCGCAGCGTCGTCGACGCCACGCCGCTCGCCGACGCCGCGGTTCCTCCCCCGTTCGGGATCAGCTACCGCTCGGCCTGGGGTGCGCGGGCGACGGCGACGCCGAGCTACGGCAGCACGGTCAAGCTCGCCGTCGTCCACCACTCCGACAGCTCCAACGCCTATTCGCCCGCCGAGGTGCCCGGTGTCCTGCGGTCGATCCAGGCGTTCCACATGGACGGTCGGGGATGGTCCGACATCGCGTACAACTTCGTCGTCGACAAGTTCGGCGGCATCTGGGAGGGACGCGCCGGGGGCATCGATCGATCCGTCATCGGTGCCCATTCGATGGGCTTCAACACCAACACCGTGGGCGTGATGGTGATCGGGGACTACACAGCTGCGACGCCGAGCGGTGCCGCGGTCGAATCGGTGTCGAAGGTGATCGGCTGGAAGCTGGCGATCAACGGCGTCGACCCGAACGGACGGATCGATTTCACCTCTGGTGGCTCGACGTCGATCCCGGCTGGACGGGTCGTGAACCTCCCCAGGGTCGTCGGTCACCAGGACGTCGGTTCGACGAGCTGTCCCGGGAGCATCCAGGGCTACCTCGGCCAGATCCGCTCCCGCTCGCAGGACTGGACGAACTGGGTTCGGGTGACGAGCGGGCCGATCGGTCAGATCGACCGGATCGTGAGCGGTCCGGGCTCGCTCACCGTGACCGGCTGGGCGGTCGACCTCGACGCCGACGGACCCGTGCAGGTCGCGGTCATCGTCGACGGCGTCGCCCGGTGGCAGTCCGCCGATGGGCCACGCCCCGATGTGGCCGCTGCGTACCCGACGGCAGGTCCCAACCACGGCTTCTGGGTCGAGGTCGGCGGTCTGTCGCCGGGCTGGCACGACGTCTGCGTCCTGGCGCGCAACCGCGGCGACGGGCAGGACACCTCCTTCGGCTGCTCTGGAACAGCCGTTCCCGAGCCGTCGGGTCGGAGTCCGGTCGGAGCGATCACGAGTGCCACCGCGTTCCCAGGTGGCATCGATGTCGCCGGTTGGGCGGCCGATCCCGACGCGACGAGCCTCCATGTACCGCTCCTGGTCGACGGGCAGTGGCGTCGGACGGAGGTCACCGGTGCAGGCGGGGCGTTCTCCGCCCGTCTCCTGGGGATCCCCTCCGGGTGGCGTTCGGTGTGCGGTCACGGTGTCAACCAGGGCCCGGGCATCGATCTGAAGTTCGGATGCGCCAACGTGACGGTTCCTGCAGCCAGCCCGCGAGGCGGTGTCGATTCGTTGGGCGCCGCAAACGGGATGATCGTGGCGAGCGGCTGGGCGGTCGACGACGAGAGCTTGGATCCGATCGTGGTCGCGCTCGACATCGACGGCCACCGCAGCACCACCTGGGCCGACCGCCGTCGCGACGGCTGGAGCAGCGCGTACCCGGGCTATGGCGATGTGCACGGCTTCGCGATCAACGTGCCGGCATCGAAGGGTCGCCACCGGGCCTGCGTCGTCGCGTTGAACGTGGCCGGCGGAGCCGACCGCACGCTCGCCTGCGCCGACGTCGTGGTCAAGTAGCGGGCCGGGCGTGGTCGGGTCCGCCGGGTTGATCTCGGTCCTCACCCCCGTTCACGACCCTGGTCCCGACGTGCTGGCTGAGTGCCTGGCGTCGGTGGCGTCGCAGCGGTTCACGAACTGGGAGCACGTCCTCGTCGACGACGCGTCGAGCGCGCCGCACGTCGCTGAGATGCTCGATGCGGCAGCCCGCGACCCGCGCGTCACTGTGGTCCGCTCGGAGCGCAACCTGGGCATCGCCGGGGCCAGCCAGCTGGCACTCGACGCCGCACGGGGCGGCATCGTCGCGCTGCTCGATCACGACGACGTCCTCACCCCGGATGCGCTCGGGACCATGTCGTCGGTCTTCGACGATCCCGAAGTGGACTATGCATACAGCGACGAGGACGTCCTGGAGCCCGGTGGTCGGTTCGTGGAGCCGTTCTTCAAGCCCGACTGGTCACCCGAGCGCTTCCGCGGCCAGATGTACACGTGCCACCTGTCCGCGATGCGCGCCGACCTCGCTCGTGAGGTCGGCGGGTTCCGTTCGGGGTTCGACGGCTCGCAGGACTGGGACCTGATCCTCCGGGTCACCGAACGCGCTCGCCGGATCGTGCACGTCCCGGAGGTGCTGTACCACTGGCGGGTGGTGCCGACGTCGGTGCTCGCCGGAACCGACGTCAAGCCGTATGCGTACGAGGCCGCGCTCGCGGCGCTGGAGGAGCACGCGTCGCGCGTGGGCATCGACGCGGACGTGGTCGAGCAGTCGAACCGCGGCTACTTCCACCTGGTCCGTCGGCACGACGGGCACCCGTTGGTCAGCATCGTGATCCCGACCAGGGGCTCGGTCGGGCGGGTGTGGGGCGTCGACCGCGTCATGGTGGTCGAAGCGGTCCGCAGCATCGTCGAACGATCGACGTGGCCGGCCTACGAACTGGTCGTCGTGGCCGACGACGACACGCCGCCCGACGTGCTCGAGGAGGTCGTCGAGCTCGCAGGCGGCCGAGCCCGGGTCGTGACCTACGACCGGCCGTTCAACTTCTCGGCCAAGTGCAACCTCGGCGCGTCGGTGGCTCATGGCGAGCACCTGGTGATCCTCAACGACGACATCGACGTGATCGACTCGAACTGGATGGAGGTGCTCGTCGGCTTCACGCGGGAACCCGACGTCGGCGCCGCCGGGCTGGTGTTGCTGTTCGAAGATGGACGGGTGCAGCACGCCGGACACGTGCACCTCGCCGGAAACCCCGGGCACCTCATGTTCGGCCAACTTCCGGACAGCCCCAAGAACCGCTCCGCCCTGTCGCTCGACCGCGAGGTGGCCGGCATCACGGGGGCGTGCCTGGCGATCCGCCGGGACGTGTTCGACCTGGTCGGCGGCTTCAGCGAGGCGTTCGCCTCCAACTACAACGACGTGGATCTGAGCTTGAAGCTCCGCGCCGCGGGCTTCCGGCTCGTCGTGTCGGCCCAGGCGCGGCTGCACCACTTCGAGTCGGTGTCGCGGGACCCGACGGTGAGCCCGGTCGAGATCGCGGCGCTGCGCGCCCGGTGGGGGGCTGACCTGCTCGGAGACCCGTACTACAACCCGAACTACGGCATGTCGTGGGACAACTACCCCGTGCCGCTCGACTACGTCTGAGGCCTCGTCGAGTCGGCGGCCGCAGCGATCAGCTGCGCCTCGGTGCACCGTCGGAGCTCGTCGCGGAGCGCGTCGAGTGCCGATTCGAGGTCGTCGACCCGCTGCTGCAGGGCAGCGACGGTCTGCTCGACGTCACCGAAGCGCCCGACGGCGCGAGGGATCGCTCTGATCTGTCCTGCGGTGGGCACGGCGCTGATCGTAGTTCTGCGATCGGCCCCCGGTCGTCGTGATGGCCACTTGGAGCGAGCACAATGGGTCCGTGCCCGCCCTGGTCCTCACGACGTCGTCCCGACGCGCGTTCAGCGCACCGCTCGTGATGTCGCTACGGCGTCACCACCCTGACGTCGCGGTGCTGCTCGTCGACTGCGACCGCGTCGGCGCTGACGTCGCAGCAGCGGGATCGTCGGCCGGCGGCCCTGTGGTCGTGGGACTGCCCCACATCGGTCTCGCGACCGCCGGCCACGTCACCGAGCTGGCACCCGTACGGTCGGTCGACCTCGTGATGGCGTTGGGAGCGCGGTCCGCGGGTTGGGCGGCGCTCGCCGAGGTGGTCGCGGCCAGCGGTTCGGGTGCATCGGTGGTCGTGCTGGCCGACACCGTTCGACTGCTCGCACCCGTACCGGAGCTGTTCGACGCGGTTCGCCCCGCGGTGCTCGCCGCCCGCGTCGACGACGCGACATCCATTCCGTTCGGTGGTGCGCTCCCGGGCGTGATCGCACTTGGAGCCGATCCCGCTCCGGTCCTGACGTGGTGGGCGGACCGAGCCCACGAGGTCGTCCGTTCCAGCTCGGCGGCTGGTATGGACGAGCTGTGGCGTGACGTTCCCATCGGCACCGCGGTCGACCCGCTGGTCTCCCCAGAGCTGCGCCTCCACGTCCGCACCGTGGATCGGATCGATCTGGACGAGGATGCCGAGGGCCGCCCGCTCGTCGGGGGGAAGCCGGTGCGGCTGGTCGACCTCGATCACCTCGATCCGCTCCGGCCCTGGTGGTGGACCGACGGGGCGGCGCCACGCCGCTTGGCGAGCTCATCGCCGCCGTTGCGTCACCTCCTCCACTCGTGCTCCGACGAGGTGCTCGCCGGCGGATGGACGGGGCAGGTGGCCGAAGCGCCCGACGACGTGGTCCCGGTCACGCCGGCGCTGCGACGCTGGTTCGGCACCGAGCTGGCATCCGGACGCACGCCCCCCAATCCGCTCGTGGCCGCAGAGGTCGGCGCGTTCCTTGCTGTGCTGTCAGGTCCGGGAGCAGCGGACGGCTCGGGCATCTCGCTCGCCGCGGACCTGGTCCTCGCTGACCGTTCCGACGTCGCTGCGGCGTTCCCGTCGGTGCGGTGGGCCGACCGCGATGCGTTCGTGCGGTGGCTGTGGACCCACGGCGTCCGCGAGCGAGCGATCGCTCCGGCGGCGCTGCCGGACCGGCCGCTCGGTCGCCTGTCGGTCAGAACCGCGAGGCCGAGGAGGGGCGGCGTCAACCTGGTCGGCTACCTCGATGGCGATCTGGGCCTGGGGGTCGCGGCGCGCCACCTGCGCACTGCCCTGGAATCCGCCGGTGTCGGTGTCGCCAGCGTCTCCTACGACCGGACCAGCAGCCGTCGCACCGAGGGTGGGACGCGCGCTGTCGACGCGCCGTACGCCACGAACCTGCTGATGATCACGCCGGACCAGCTGCCGTACTTCGTGGCCGACATCGGATCTGAGTTCCTGGCCGGTCGGTACAACATCGGGCTCTGGTACTGGGAGACCGACGTGCTCACCGAGCGGCAGCTGTCGTCCTTCGGTCACGTCGACGAGGTCTGGGCCTCGACCCGCTACCTGGCCGACGTGTTCGGCGCCTACGACCGGAAGCCGGTGACGTTGGTGCCGGTCCCGCTGCACTTCGAGGTCCCGGCGGTCGCGCCGCAGGACCGTCGGCGTCTGGGACTCGACGATCGCTTCACCGTGCTGTTCTCGTTCGACTTCCTGTCGGTGATGGAGCGCAAGAACCCGATCGGTCTCGTGGAAGCGTTCACGATGGCGTTCTCTCCACAGGACGGCGCACGACTCATCCTCAAGTCGATCAACGGCGACGTGTTCCCGGAGCAGAAGGAGCGGCTGCTCGACGCGATCGGCGACCGCTCCGACATCGAGCTGTGGGACCGCTACCTCAGCGCGGAGGATCGGCTCGCGCTCGTCGCCGTCGCCGACTGCTACGCGTCGCTGCACCGATCCGAAGGTCTCGGCCTGACGATGGCCGAGGCGATGGCGGTCGGCACGCCGGTCGTCGCCACCGCGTACTCGGGGAACCTGGACTTCATGGACGCCGACGACGCCCTGCTCGTCCCAGCGGAGGTCGTGCGGATCGGTCCAGGGCAGTTCTACCCGGCCGACGGCCACTGGGCTGCCCCCGACCTGGATGCGGCCGCAGCAGCCCTGAGGCGGCTCTCGGTGGACCCGACGCTCGGGGTGGAGCTCGCCGTGCGCGCCCGCGAGTCGATCGCTCGGATCGGGGTGGAGGCGGTGGGGATGATCGCGACGGCACGGCTGCGTGAACTAGGACTAGTCCGATGAGGCAGCGACTCAAGCAGTTGATCCGCGTCGCGATGGCACCTGCAGTCCGATGGATCCAAGCCCAGTTGGCCGTGCTGGACCAGCGTCTCACCCTGCTGCAGCACGGCCAGGACGACCTCGGCAGGCTCAACCAGGCCGCGTTGGAGGCGAACTCCGCCAGCATCGACATCATCGGTCGTGAGCTCGCGAAGCAGCGTCTGCTGCTCGAGTCGCTGGAGCAGGCCCAGGTGGAGCTCCTCGCGGAGGTGCGTGCGGCCGGGCCCGCCCAGGTGGCGCAGCCCGCCGCAGCCGACTGATCGGCATGGGAGGCGTCGCTGTCGACCTGCGCGCGCTGCAGGCCCACGACCACGCAGTTCGAGGCATCGGTCGCTACACCCAGCAGCTCATCCGGGCGATCGAGGCCGTCGACCCATCGGCGATCAGGGTGCTGGTCGCTGATCCGATGCTGCCGATGCACGAGGAGATGCTCCGTCTGCTGCCGACGGGCAAGGTGCGTCGCAGCGACGACCCGGAGCTCGCGCTCGACCCGCCCTCGGTGTTCCATGTCACGAGCCCGTTCGTCGAAGCCGTCACGAACGTGACCCTGCTCCCACCCTGGGTCGGCCCCCGAACCGCTGTGCTCGCGACCGCATACGACCTGATCCCGGCGCGGTTCCCAGAGGTGTACCTGCGTGACCCCGTTCAGAAGATGCGCTACAGCCAGCGTCTCGCGTTCCTGCGCTCCTGCGACCGTCTCCTGTCGATCTCGATGGCGACGAGCCGTGACCTGATCGAGCTCGCGGGGATCGACTCGGAGCGGATCGCGACCATCTTCGGCGGGGTCGGGGAGCAGTTCCATCCTGGCGACGTCTTGCGGTCCGAGACCGTACGGCGCATCTGTTCGGTCCTCCCAGATCACGTCACGCCCGCCGGCTACCTGCTGTGTCCGAGCGGCGTGGAATGGCGCAAGAACCTCGACCGGATGCTGCAAGCCTGGTCGCTGGTCGAGCCGTCGGTGCGACGTGACTACCCCCTCGTGGTGCAGTGCCACGTGGACGACTCCTCTCGTGACCACTTGGAAGCCCGCTCACGCGAGCTCGGGGTGGGCGACGACGTCCGATTCACCGGTGGAGTGCCGGAGACGTTGCTCGTGGACCTGTTCCGTGGTGCCAGAGCGGTGGTGTTCCCTTCGACCTACGAGGGGCTCGGCCTCCCGGTGTTGGAGGCACGGCGGTGCGGAGCGATCGCCGTGGTCGGGGACAACTCGTCGCTGAAGGAGGTCGTGGAGGACCCCCGTGCTCGGTTCGACGCGCACGACCCCGGCGACATCGCCCGTGTGGTGACACGTGCACTTCTCGACGACGAGCTGCGGTCCGACCTCGCGTCGCAACCGGTGCCCGAGCGGTTCGAGTGGCCCCGCGTGGCTCGGGCGGTGATCGATCAGTATCGGGAAGAGGGCCGTCGGCCCCGCTCGGTGGTTCGACGCGAGCGCCCTCGGCTCGCGATCGCCTCGCCCGTACCGCCACAGCTGAGCGGTCCGTCCGCCTACATGGCGAGCTTCCTCGAGCACCTCCCGAAGTACTGCGATCTGACGCTGTTCACGAGCATCGAACCCGCCACCGCCGAGTTGCCCGAGAGCGTCCGCGTTGAGCGGTTGGCGTGCCTCCCCCTCATCGAGCGGATCGAGGGTCGCTTCGACGAGGTCCTCTACTTCATCGGCAACAGCCAGCACCACATCTTCGAGGAGCGGATGCTGCACGAGCGGCCGGGTGTGGTCCTGTTGCACGACGCCCGGCTCACGATCCTCTACTCGGAGATGGCGCGCCGCCACCCCGAGCTCGTCGGCGAGAGCTTCGGCGAGGCGCTGCACCGAATGTACCCGGGCCGTTACCCGGCCCCGATGGGCGGTGCCGGATACCTGCCGCTTCCCGAGGAGCTCCTGTTCGGGGTGCTGATGGTCGCGGACGTGGCACGACTCGCCACTCGCCTGCTGGTGCACTCCGAGCACGCTGCAGACCTGGTGCAGGTGGATTGCGGTCGTCGGCCCGAGGTCTTGTTCCCGATTCCGTCACCGGTGCTCGACGGTCTGACGACGGAACGGGCTGCGGCACGGCGCGATTGGTCCGGGCTGCCGGTTGTCAGCTCGTTCGGCTTCGTGAGCCCGGCGAAGCGCAGCGAGGTCCTCGTCGCGGCGATGCCCTCGATCGGGGGGGCAGCGCTCGCCCTGGTCGGACAGAGCGGCGACGAGTTCCTCGATGCTCTGCGTCTCGCCGCGATCGACCACGCCGTGGCGGATCGGGTGCACGTGACCGGCAAGGTCACCGATCAGCAGTACCGGCAGTGGCTCGCTCGGACCGACGTGGCGGTGCAGTTGCGCCTCTCCACCAACGGAGAGTCCTCTGCCTCGGTGGCCGAGACCCTGGCTGCGGGCATCCCGACCGTCGTCACCGACATCGGCACGTTCGCGGAGTATCCCGATGACGTGGTGGTCAAGGTCCCGGTGGACATCGACACCGAGCGACTTGCCGGGGTGCTCGTCGACCTGCTCGCTGATGAGGCGAGGCTCGAAGCTCTATCGACCGCTGGACGCGACTACGCCTCGCGCAACACGTATGACCGGGCCGCTCAGGTCCTGGTGGAGAACCTGCTGGGGGCGGGTCGGCTGCGCTGACCGCAGTCGCCGACGGGGGCGCATCCGGCGATCTGCTGGTACAAAGGACGGTGTGAAGGGCCTCATCCTCTCTGGCGGCGCTGGCACGCGCCTGCGTCCGATCACCCACACGAGCGCGAAGCAGCTCGTGCCGGTCGCCAACAAGCCGATCCTCTTCTACGGCATCGAGGACATGGTCGCGGCCGGTGTGACCGACATCGGGATCATCACCGGTGAGACCGGTGCGGAGGTCATGGACGCCGTCGGGGACGGCTCTGACTTCGGGGCCAAGATCACCTACATCCCCCAGGACGAGCCGCTCGGGCTCGCCCACTGCGTGCGCATCGCCCGCGACTTCCTGGGCGACGACGACTTCGTGATGTACCTCGGCGACAACATGCTGCAGCAGGGCCTCGCCGAGTTCGTCGAGGTCTTCGAGGAGCACCGCGACCTGGCCAACACCCCGACGCTGCACGACGACGTGATCTCGCCCGCAGCTCAGATCCTCTTGTGCCCGGTTCCCGATCCGCACCGCTTCGGCGTCGCCGAGGTCGACGACGAGGGCCACGTCGTGCGACTGGTGGAGAAGCCCGGCGATCCGCCGTCGGACCTGGCGCTGGTCGGCGTCTACCTGTTCACGCCGGTGATCCACGACGCGGTCGCTGCGATCGAACCATCGGCCCGGGGCGAGCTGGAGATCACCGACGCCATCCAGTGGCTGATCGACCACGGTCAGCGCGTCCGTCACGACCGGCTCACCGGCTGGTGGTTGGACACGGGCAAGAAGGATCCGCTGCTCGAGTCCAACCGGCGGGTGCTCGAGACGCTCGAACCTCGCATCGACGGCGTCGTCGACGACGCGTCGGTCGTCGACGGCCGGGTCGTGATCGAGGAGGGTGCCGTCGTCGTCGACTCCCACATCCGTGGCCCGGCGATCATCGGTGCCGGCACGCGGATCGAGCGGACCTACGTCGGCCCGTTCACGGCGATCGCAGCCAACTGCGAGGTCACCGACTCGGAGATCGAGCACTCTGTGGTCCTCGAGCGCTCCACGATCTCCGGCGTCGGCCGCCTGACCGATTCGTTGATCGGACGGGACGCCACCGTCCGAAAGGGAGCGCAGCGACCGGTGGCCACTCGGCTCATGATCGGCGACGACTGTACGATCGACCTCACCTGACCGACCTCGAGCCGCTCCGGCTGCCCTCGACCCGCTGCGGCGGGTCGATCGACACCGCGAGCGCCGGTTCCGGCTACACCGCGCGGGAGAACCATGCCTGAAGTGACCCCATCCGAGCTGATCGACGGCGTGTACGTCGTCACCCCCGGCGTCTTCGGCGACGATCGTGGCTACTTCGTGGAGACCTACCGGCGGCAGTGGTTCCCGGGTGGGCGTGAGATGGTCCAGGCCAATCGGGGCAACCGCGTGGCCGGCTGCGTCGTCGGACTCCACTACCACCTGCACCAGGCCGACTACTGGTACGTGCCGTTCGGTCACGCCCGCGTGGTGCTGCACGACCTTCGCCAGGGGAGCGCGACCGACGGGGTCACCCAGATGCTCGACCTCGGTGAAGTCGACGGCGGCCCCAACCAGCACCTCGGCGTGTACATCCCGCCGGGCGTGGCCCACGGCTTCGCGTCGATCACCGACATGACGATCACGTACCTGGTCGACAGCTACTACAACCCGGCCGACGAGCTCGGCGTCGCCTTCGACGACCCACAGATCGCGGCGGACTGGGGCGTGGTCGACCCGATCCTGTCCGACCGCGACCGGGCGAACCCCCGTCGAGCCGACATCGAGGCGATGTGGCAACCCCACATGTCGCTGCGGACCGGCTGACGCGACCCGCCCACCACACGCCTTGGCCCCTCTGAGTCGGAGGGGCCTTCCCAATTGGAGAGATCGTGCGACTGTTCGTGACCGGCGGAGCCGGCTTCATCGGATCCAACTACGTCCGCCACGTCCTGAACACCACCGACGACTCGGTGACCGTGTTCGACGCGCTGACCTACGCCGGCAACCGGGCGAACCTGGCCGAGTTCGACGACGATCCTCGTTTCAGCTTCGTCCACGGCGACATCTGCGACCGGACCGCGGTGGCCGCGGCGCTGCCCGGCCACGACGCGGTGGTGCACTTCGCGGCGGAGAGCCACGTCGACCGCTCGCTGCTCGACCCCGACGTGTTCGTCCGGACCAACTGCTCGGGTACCAACGTGATGTGCGACATCGCCGTCGAAGTCGGCGTCGAGCGCTTCCTGCACATCTCCACCGACGAGGTCTACGGCTCGATCGAGGAGGGCTCGTTCTCCGAGACGGACCTGCTGAGCCCCCGCTCGCCCTACAGCGCTGCGAAGGCCGGTTCGGACCTGATCGCCTTGGCCTACCACGAGACGCACGGACTCCCGGTGGTCCTGACGCGGTCGTCGAACCAGTTCGGTCCGTACCAGTTCCCGGAGAAGCTCATCCCGTTCTTCGTGACGTCGCTCCTGCAGGGACGCAACGTGCCGCTCTACGGCGACGGGCTGAACGTGCGTGACTGGCTGTACGTCCTCGACAACTGCGCGGGCGTCGATCTGGTGCTGCGCAAGGGCACCGTCGGAGAGATCTACAACATCGGCGCCGGCAACGAGCTGACCAACCGGGTCATCACCGACAGGCTGCTCGAGCTGCTCGGCAAGGACGACTCCGCTGTCACCTACGTCGAGGACCGCAAGGGTCACGACCGTCGCTACTCGATCCACACCGACAAGGCCCGTGAGCTCGGCTGGGCGCCGGCCAAGGACTTCGAGACCGCACTCGAGGAGACCGTGGCCTTCTACGTGGATCACCCCGCCTGGTGGGAGCCGCTGCTGCAGCGGGTCCGCAACCGCTGATCCCGACCGCCGAGTCGAGACACCAGAGCCGAGACAGAGAGGGAACAGCGATGCGCATCGTCGTCACCGGATCCAACGGTCAGCTCGGCACCGAGGTGGTCGAGCTGATGGGTCGTTCGGACCACCACGAGGTGCTCGGGCTCGACCTGCCCGACCACGACCTCACCGACCGCGACCACGTGCTCGGCGTGCTCACGTCGTTCGAACCCGACGCTGTGATCCACGGCGCCGCCTTCACCGCCGTCGACCTGTGCGAGACCGAGGTCGAGACCGCGTACCGGGTCAACTGCCTGGCGACGCGCTTCATCGCCGACGGAGCCCGACGCGTCGGGGCTCACGTGGTGTACGTCAGCACGGACTACGTGTTCGACGGCGCCAAGGACAGCCCGTACGTGGAGTGGGACGCCCCCAACCCGCAGTCGGTGTACGGCCGCACGAAGCTGGGTGGCGAGTCGGAGATCGACCCGGGCTGGGCGATCGCCCGCACGTCATGGGTTTGCGGATACCACGGCAGCAACATGGTGAAGACGCTCCTTCGCCTTGCCGAAGAGCGCGAGACCCTCAGCTTCGTCGACGACCAGTTCGGCCACCCGACCTTCGCGGGCGACCTGGCGGTGATGGTGGCGAAGTTGGCCGTCGAACGGGTGCCAGGCACGTTCCACACCACCAACCAGGGCGCGGTCAGCTGGTGGGAGTTCGCCCGTGAGGTGTTCTCCGCTGCCGGGCACGACCCGGACCGGATCCTGGCGATCGGCACCGCGGATCTCGACCCACCCCGCCCGGCGCCGCGCCCGGCCAACTCGGTGCTCGACGACCTGGCGTGGCGGTCCCACGGGTTCGAGCGCAGCCGTGACTTCCGGGAGCCGCTCGCCGAGGTGGTCGCCCGACTGCAGGCCAGCTGACCGGTTTGGCTCCGGATCACCGCTTCGGCTCCAGCTGAGCGACGGCTGACCTCGACCGGATGCGGCGACGTGATCGGCGAGGCGGCGACGACGCCGTAGCCTGTGTCCATGTCGCTGCGTTTCGTGATCATCGGTGGCGGACCTGCCGGAACCCAGGCGGCGACCTCGGCCGCCCGCCTCGGCGCCGACGTGACGCTCATCGAGCGTGACATCGTGGGTGGGGCTGCGCACCTCTGGGACTGCGTGCCGTCGAAGGCGATGATCGCCACCGGCGGCCGGCTCGATGCCATCGAGGAGTCGACCGGCATGGGGCTGCGCGTGGCGGGCGCGACGGTGGACCTCGAACGGGTGCGCGAGCGGATCCTCGGCATCACCGATCGACTCGAACGCCACAACCGCACGCTGCTCGAGAGCCAGGGCGTCAACCTGGTCAAGGGCACCGGCCGACTGGTCGACGACCACACCGTGGTGGCCGCCACCGAGGACGGCGAGCTGGCATTCGATGCCGACGCGATCATGGTGTCGACGGGGAGCCGTCCCCGCATCCCCGACTGGGCTCAACCCGACGGCGACGTGGTGCTCACCACGCGAGATGCCTATCCGCCGAAGGTGCTGCCGGAGCACGTGGTCGTGATCGGATCCGGCGTGACCGGCGTGGAGTTCGTCCACATGTTCTCGTCGTTCGGGTGCAAGGTCACCCTCATCGTGTCGCGTCAGCAGGTGCTGCCCAGCAAGGACCCCGAGGTCGCAGCCGTTCTGGAGGACGACTTCCTGCAGCGGGGGGTGCGCCTCTACAAGGGCGCCCGTGCGGTCGGCCTCGACCGCACGGAGGGCGGAGTGGTGATCCGCTGCGACGACGGCCGTTCGGCCGAGGGCAGCCACGCTCTGCTCGCGATCGGGTCGATCCCGAACACCGAGGGGATCGGACTCGGCGACGTCGGCGTCACCATGGACGGCCCGTGGGTCACCGACCTCGACCACCACCTCCGGACCAACGTCGCGCACATCTACGTCGCCGGCGACATCTCGGGGAAGCTGCCGCTGAGCTCGGTGGCGACCATGCAGGGCCGCAAGATCGCCGAGCACGTCATGGGTCTCCACAAGGTCGACCACCGGCACCTCGACTACGAGAAGGCGGCCTCGGCGATCTTCACGGACCCGGAGATCGCGGACGTGGGTCTGGGCGAGGCCGACGCCTTCGCCGAAGGCCGAAAGGTGCGGGTGACCAAGGTGCCGTTCGCGTCGACCGCCAAGGCGCTCATCAACGACGACCCTCGCGGCTTCGTCAAGATCATCTCGGACCCGGCCACGGGCGTGATCCTGGGTGGCTCGATCGTCGGCCCGCAGGCAGCGGAGCTGATCGCAGTGCTGGCCGTTGCGGTCACCAACGGCCTCCGCGTGAGCGACATCGCCGAGAGCATCTTCGTGCACCCGGCTCTCGCCGAGGCCCTCACCGACGCCGCTGAATAGGCCCTCGTCGCACCCGCGACCCGAGGGCGCGAATCCTCGGATCCCGCCGAATCCGGCCGATCATCCGGTTCAGGGTGTTCTGCTCAGCCAGCGCTTGGCTGAGCTGGCCGACGCGCACCTGGAGCTCGCGGTTCTCGACCTTGAGGGTGGCGGTCTCCGCCTGCGTGCCGATCAACGTGTCGCGCATCGACCACAGGTCTCTCCGTGCGGCCGACAGCTCCGATTCGAGCGCTTCGATGCGTGCTTCGGTCGACGGATCGACTCCAGCAGGACGTTCGGCTCCGGGGCTGGTCATCGCCGCCACGCTACCGGCGTGACCGGCTGAGCCCGGCGTTCGGTGCCATCGAGCGGTCCACCGACGCTCCTGCGCTCTCTGATCGGCCCCATGACGGTCCTGGGTTCCGGGCCCTTGGCGAACTAGCCTCGCGCCGGGCTGCTCCGTCCTGCCCGCCCCTCCACGCCGTGCTGACCCGACCTCCGCGACCTCAGGACCAGACCGACGATCACCGCGATGTCGCCGTCGTCGTCCCGTGCCACAACGAGGCTGCGACGGTCCAGGAGGTCGTGGAGGACTTCCGGCGCGTGCTCCCCGGCTGCACGGTCTACATCTTCGACAACGCGTCGACCGACGAAACCGCACGGCTCGCAGCGGAGGCGGGAGCGGTGGTGGTCTCGGCGGTGCGACCGGGCAAGGGCAGCGTGGTCCGCAAGATGTTCAGCGAAGTGGACGCCGACACGTTCCTCATGGTCGACGGCGACGCCACCTACGAACCTGAGGCCGGTGTGGAGATGGTGCGGCTCCTCCGCGAGGACACGCTCGACATGGTCGTCGGCGCTCGGGTCCCGTCGGATCTCGACGGGCGCGAGTACCCCTCGGGCCACGCCGCCGGCAACCGGTTCTTCTCGTGGCTGTACCGGCGGCTCTTCCAGCTTCCCGTGGAGGACGTCTTCTCCGGATATCGGGCGATGTCACGGTCGTTCGTGAAGTCGTTCCCCGCCACCACGTCCGGATTCGACATCGAGACCGAGCTCCTCGCCCATGCCGCCGAGCTCAAGCTGGAGATCGCCGAGATCCCGGCTCGCTACTACGCCCGACCGGAAGGCTCAGAGTCCAAGCTGGACACCTACAAGGACGGGTTCCGGATCCTCGGCAGCGCGTTCCGCCTCTATCGCGACCTTCACCCCAAGCGGGTCTTCGGTGGCGCCGCGATCCTGCTCACATTGCTGGCCTGGGCCTTGGGCATCCCGGTCATCGAGGGGTACTGGGAGACCGGCCTGGTGCTCCGGCTCCCCACGGCGGTGCTGGCCGTTGCGCTGCAGATCATCGCCTGTCTGCTCCTGATCGCCGGCCTCATCATCTCGGCCGTCAGACAGGTGAGTCGCGAGCAGCGTCGCCTCGCCTACCTGGCGGTTGGAGCCGGTTCACAGAGGGTGCCGGTCGTCGGTGACGGAGCGCCAACCCGGTCGGTCGAGGTGGTGCGCGGCAGTGGTTGACGCGCCGGAGGATGTGCTCACTCGGGTCGAGGAAGACGACCGACCTGTCGCCACCTCTCGCCGGGACGAGCTCCGCCGGTGGCTGATCCAGCCGAGCAGCCTGGCCGTGGTGGCCGTCGTGGTGCTGGCGCTGGCCGTCGGCATCTACCTCCGGGCCCGCTTCTACAGCTCGATAGAACCCGGACCGGACTCCGACGAGGCCGAGATGGGACTGCTCGGCCAGCAGCTGTTGAACGGGGAGTTCCCGCTGCTCATGCGCAACCAGCCGTACGCCGGCACGCCGTGGTTGTTCGTGATCGCCACCTCGATACGGGCATTCGGCATGGGTGAGCTCGGCCTGCGCACCCCGATCGTGCTCCTCGGTGTCCTCAACGCGGTGCTGTGCATGTTCGTCGCCCGCACGATCGGCTGGTCGTGGGCACGGTCGGCGGCGACAGCCGCGGTGTCGTGGTGCTATCCGATCGCTGCGGTGTTCTTCGCCAGTCGTGAGACGATGTACTTCGTCCCGGCCATCACGATGGGGCTGCTCACAGTGCTGATCGTGCTGCGAGCGGACGTCGCCGCAGGTGACGCGAGCGTGATCGGCGGGGTCGCCCGCAGCCGTTGGCTGATGCTCGCGGCCGGGTTCGCGGCAGGGATCGGGTGGTGGGTGAACCCTGGTTCGCTGTACCTCAGCGGGCCAGCGTTCGCCTGGGTCGCCTTCCGTGCGCTGCGCTCGCCCGTCGAGCCGCTCGTCTGGACGCGTCGGGTCGTCCAGGTGTTGCGCGCTGCGCTCCCCGCCGCGGTCGGCTTCGCTGTCGGCGCCTACCCATGGATCTTCGTCACGGCCCTCGGACCGTCGCGTCGCAACAACTACGCGGATCGTCCGAACGACGACGTCCTGAGCCGTGTGAAGCTCTTCTTCACCGAGCAGATGCCGGGCTTCACCGGCTTCAAGGCTCCGCTCGGGGCGTTGGAGCGTGGAGCGTGGCTGGGCGGGTGGCCATGGGTGGTGGGAGCCGTGGCGCTCGGCGGGCTGCTGGTGGTCCAGGTGGTCCGCAGGCCACGCGGTCACCGGGAGACGATCGTCACGTTCCTTGGTGCGGGCGTGTTCGTCGTGTTCCTGTTCCTCACGAGCCAGACCGGGGCGATCTACGCGAACCTCCGCTACGTCTTCTTCGCCGCTCCGGTGTTCCCGCTGCTGGTGGCGGCTCGGTGGCGCAACGACCTGGCCGCCTTCGGGGCGCTCGCCGTCCTCCCCGTGGTCGCGCTTCTCGGGGCGCTGACGTGGCAGGCAGCGCCGCCGAGCGACATCCAGCCGGCTGTGGACCTGCTGGAGTCCCGCGGCGACACCTGCGTCATCGGCGACTACTGGGCGGGCGGACATCGGCTCATGTACGCGTCGGACGGTCGGATCGTGGCGGTGTCGACGTACGAGAACCGCAACCCGCTGTACGTCGACCAAGCAGAGGATCGGGGGAACTGCCCCTGGATCTTCTTCGATGGTCAGTCGGCGGCATCCGCGTTCGAGGACCACCTGGAATCGAACGACATCGGCTACACCACCGAGCGCCCGGGCGGGGGAGTGGTGCTGTACTTCCCTGATCAGCGCGTGTGGGTCGACGACGTTCCGCCGCAGGTGCGGACGGCCAGCTAGCGGCAGCGCAGCACTGCGGTGTCGATGGGACCGAGAGGAACCCCGGTTCGGGGGTCGTGAGGAGAACGAGTGACACGTCTGGATGACAAGCTGCGGGATCTCCGCATCGCGAGGGTGCTGGCGTTGGTGCCGGATGGCTCGCGGGTGCTCGACGTCGGGTGCCGTGACGGGACGCTGTTCAAGATGATGGGCTCCCGTCTGGGCGAGGGCGTGGGAATCGACGCGGATCTCGACGGGGTCGTGACCGAGGGCCGCTTCAAGCTGGTCCCCGGTTGGTTCCCCAAGGACCTGCCCGACGACGTCGGCCAGTTCGACGCCATCACCATGCTGGCGCTGTTCGAGCACATCCCGCCCGAGGCCCAGGACGACGTCGTCGCCAGCTGTCGACGGTTGCTCAAGCCCGGCGGACGGGTGGTGATGACCGTGCCCTCCAAGCAGGTGGACACGATCCTCGACGTCCTGGAGAAGGTGAAGCTCGTGCAGGACGACTCGATCCACCAGCACTACGGCTTCGATGCCAAGAAGGACACCGAGCCGCTGTTCCAGCGTGGTGGCTTCGTCACCCAGCACCGCAAGGCGTTCCAGCTCGGTCTCAACAACCTCTTCTGCTTCACGGTGGCCGCCGACTGAGCGCCCCGAGCCTCGGCCAACTTCGGGCGCGCTGCTAGATTCGTCCGGTTCCCCTCGCCCAACGAAGGTCGTCGATTGTCAACCCCCGCGCAGGTCTGGTCGTACCGGACGCTGATCGTCAACCTGGCCCAGAGAGACCTCAAGGCCCGGTACAAGAAGAGCTTCCTGGGCTGGACCTGGTCGCTCATCAACCCGGCAGCCACCCTCGGCATCTACACGCTGGTCTTCGGTGTGTTCCTCAAGGGGCAGGCTCCGCCTGCCGGCAACGGAAAGCTCACCAGCTTCGCGCTGTTCCTCTTCTGCGGCCTCGTGCTGTGGAACTTGGTCTCCGGCGTGATCAACACGTCGATCGGCTCGTTCCTCAGCGCCGGGGGCCTGCTCACGCGGACCTACTTCCCTCCCGAAGCCCCGATGGTGGCCGGCTTGACGACAGTGCTCATCCAAGGTGCGCTCGAGCTCGGCATCCTCTTCGCCTTCATGATCGTGTTGGGCAACTACTCCTGGACGTTCTTCGTGGCCATCCCGGTGATGGCGCTCGCCGCGTGCTTCGCGTTCGGGATCGGCCTGGTGCTCGGACTCGGCAACATCCGGTTCCGTGACGTGTCGTACCTGGTCGGCATCATGCTGCAGATCTGGTTCTACGCTACGCCGATCGTCTACCGACTGGACATGCTCGAACCGCTGGCGCAGGACGTCCTGCGGTTCAACCCGCTCACGTCCTACGTCAACGCCATGACCCAGACGGTCTACATGCTGGACCTGCCGACCACCTCGAACTGGATCATGATGGGTCTGTCCGCGTCGGTCAGCCTGGTCGCCGGCTGGTGGGTGTTCAGCCGGTACGCGCCGAGCGTCATCGAGGAGCTCTGAGGTGTCCAAGATCGTCGTCGAGGGCGTGTCCAAGCGGTTCCGCCTGCAGACGGATCGCGCTCATTCGGTCAAGGAGCTCGTCACCCGCCGCGATCGCAGCTCCGACGTCGACCACTTCTGGGCGCTCAAGGACGTGTCGTTGGAGGTGCCGGAAGGGTCGATGTACGCGCTGATCGGCCACAACGGGTGTGGCAAGTCGACGCTGCTGCGCTGCATCGCCGGGATCTACCGTCCCACCGAGGGTCAGGTGAAGGTCGACGGTCGCATCTCGACGCTGCTCGAGCTGGGCGCGGGGTTCCACCCGGACCTGACCGGCCGCGAGAACGTGTACATGAACGCAACCATCCTCGGCATGGGCAAGAAGCAGATCGACGGGGTGTTCGACGAGATCGTCGAGTTCGCCGGGGTGCAGGACTTCATCGACTCACCGGTCAAGATCTACTCGTCGGGGATGTACGTGCGACTCGGCTTCTCGGTCGCTGTGCACGTCGACCCGGAGATCCTCATCATCGACGAGGTCATCGCAGTCGGCGACCAGGAGTTCCAGAACCGGTGCTTCGACCACCTGTACTCGCTGCGCCGCCGGGGCGTCACGATCATCGTGGTCACCCACGGGATGGGCACGGTGGAGACCATGTGCGACGGTGCCGCGTGGCTCGACCACGGCGTGTTGCAGATGACCGGCAAGGCTCAGGAGGTCGCGGCTGCCTACGTGCGCAGGGTGAACGAGCACGAGGAGGAGGTGCGCGCAGAGCGACGTGAAGCCGCGGAAGCGGGCGGCTACGTGCAGGACTCCGAGTCGTGGTTCGGCGATGACATCGAGATCCTCGACGTGAGGTTCGGTGCTTCGGCTGATGGCGGGAGCGAGGTCGCAGCCACAGGGGCGCCCTTCACCATCAGGATCTCCTACCGGGCACACCGGCCGATCGACGACCCGGTCTTCGGCTACATGATCCACAGCGAGAACGAGATGCCGGTGTCGGGAACGAACACGAAGATCGCGGGGTATGCCACCGGCACCTTGACCGGAGATGGGGTCGTTGAGTTCCGTGTCGACCGCCTCCCGCTCCTCCCCGGCAACTACGACGTGACGGTGGCGATCAACGACAAGTACGTCCAGCACGTCTACGACCGTCGATATCGCGGAGCTCCATTGATCGTCCGGCGCGGCGAAGGACCCGTAGGTGCGGGTCTCACGGAGATCGCCGGCACATGGCACCTCCACCGGTCGGCGCACCCGGAAGACGTGCCGGCATGAGCCTCCGTTCGCGCGTTGCCGGCCGGCTGGGATCGTTCGCGTCGTTTCGGGCCCAGCAACAGGCCGTGACCGACCAGTTGGGTCACCATGATCATGCCCTCCGCGACATCACCGCGGCGCTCCAGGCCGTCCAGGCCGACACCGTGTCGGTGAGGGATCACTCCGACGAGATCCGCAAGCTCCAGCTCCGGCTGGACCTGCTCGAGGGGCACCTGCCGGAGATCCTGTCGCTGACGTCCACGGCACGCGGCACGCAGCGGCGCTTCCAACGCCAACTCGATGAGACCGACCTTCGGGCGGAGAACCACGCCGCATCGATCCATGAGCTCTGGCAGCGACTCGAGTTCGTCCGCCGCGAAGTCCTCTACGAGGTCCGGTACTCCACGCCGGATCGACCGGCCGCCGAGGTGGAGCCGCGCATCGTCGATCACGTCGCCGTGGATGCGGCGTTGGCCGCCGGCTCGCTGCGCCTGAACGTCGGTTGCGGCCACCTGCCGATGGACGGCTATGTGAACGTTGATGGCCGTGAGCTGCCCGGCGTCGACGTCGTCGCCGATGTCCTGGGCCTTCCGTTCGACGAGGCCGTGGTCGACGAGATCTTCTCAGCCCATCTCCTGGAGCACTTCCCCGAGGAGCAGCTGGCGCGAGACCTCCTCCCGTATTGGCGCAGTCGACTCCGCCCAGGCGGGACGATCCGGGCTGTGGTGCCTGATGCCGAGGCGATGCTGGCAGGTCACGCCGATGGTTCGATCCCCTTCGAGGACCTGCGTGCCGTCCTGTACGGCGGCCAGGAGTACGAGGGCGACTTCCACTTCACGATGTTCACGGCGGAGTCGTTGGGCCGGCTGTTGAGCGAGGCAGGTTTCGTCGACGTGGTGATCGAGGACAGCGGTCGGCGAAACGACATCAGCCTCGAGCTGCAGGTCGCGGCCCGACGGGACGACTGAGCGCGGTGGAGCCTCGCGTCTCGGTCATCATCAACACCGTCGACAGGGCGGAGAGCCTCCGGCTGCTCCTGTCGTCCCTCGCCCAGGTCCGGTATGGGGAGTTCGAGGTCATCGTGGTGGCCGGACCCTCGACGGATCACACCGACGACGTGCTGGCATCGCATGAAGGTGCCATCCGGATCGAGCGGTGTCCCGAACGCAACCTGTCCATGTCGCGCAACATCGGGGTGCGGGCGGCTGCGACCGACTTCGTGGCGTTCATCGACGACGATGCCGTGCCGGAGCCGTCCTGGCTCGAGGAGCTCATGGCGCCGTTCGCGAACTTCGAGGTCGCTGCCGTCGGCGGCTGGGTGTATGACCACACCGGTCACAGCTTCCAGTGCACCCACACCGGAGCGGATCGCTTCGGCAACGCACGTCCTGACTATCGCGAGCCGCTCGACCGGTTCTGCGTTCCCGGAGCATGGCTGTTCCCGTATGCGCCCGGTGGGAACGGGGTCTACCGACGAGACCTGCTGATGGCGGTCGGCGGGTTCGACGAGGAGTTCGAGTACTACCTCGAGGAGACCGACCTCTGCCTTCGCCTGATCGACCACGGCTGGGTGGTCAGCCAAGTCGACGGCGGAGCGATCCACCACAAGTTCCTGCCGAGCGGGCGGCGGTCCGCCGATCGAGTGCTGCGGGACCGCTTCGCGGTGGTCAAGAACAAGATCTACTTCTCGCTGGTGAACGCGACCGATCACGCTGCGCTCAGCGAGATCATCGCCGATGACGTCGCCTTCTCCGAGATCCACCGGGATGACGCCGAGTGGCACCTCCGAAACGGGACGGCGACGAAGGAGGACGTCGAGTTGTCGCTCGCGTCGATCGATCGAGCCTGGGAGGTCGGGCTCGAGGTAGGACGCCGAGGTCGCACGCGACTCGGCTTCGAGCGGTCATCACCTCCCGAGGTCGACCGGTTCGTCGCCTTCCCGACGACGGCTCGACGCGCTTCGGGTCTCCGCCTGTGCTTCGTGGCGCAGTCGATCCCACCGACGGTGATCGGTGGGATCGGTCGGTACTTCCTCGACCTTGCCCGGGAGCTGGCCCGGCGCGGTCACGAGATCCGGATCATCACCACAGGAGACGGTCATCCGACGGTCGATCTCGAAGATGGTGTGTGGGTGCACCGCATCCCGAAGGATCTTCCGATCGAAGAACCTGAGGGTGGTGACCAGCTGTCAGTTCCTCCGCGGATCGCCTCGAACGCGGTCGCCGTCGCCGACGAGGTCGACCGGATCGCATCGACTGGACCCATCGATGCCGTGTACGCCGCGATGTGGGACGTCGAACAGCTCGAGGTCCTGAGGCGACGTTCGGCTCCGGTCGTGACGGCGCTGGTCACGACGTTCGCCATCACCCTTCGGACTCGGTCGGAGTGGCGCGACGACGAGGAGTTCATGGAGCACTTCGGGCGACCGCTTCTGGCCCTCGAGCGATGGGTCCTCGAGGCGAGCGACGGACTTCACGCGATCAGCGGCGCCATCGTCGACGACGTGTCGGCGACCTCCGGGATCGACCTCGGTGACACCGACCGGATCATGGTCGAGCCGATCGGTGAGGAGGACCGATATGGGGCCGTGGCGGCTGACGAACCCTCCGAAGGCTGCAAGGTGATCTTCATCGGCCGTTTCGAGAAGCGGAAGGGGATCGACCTCCTCCTGGCTGCCGTTCCCGAGGTCCTGAAGCGTCACCACGGGGTGCACTTCACCTTCGTTGGACGCGACGACCTCGCCGGCGAGTCTGGCCGGCCCTATCGATCGGAGTTCGAAGACGTCCACGCCGGCGCGACGTGGCTCGATCGCATCTCCTTCCTGGGCGAGGTGAGCGATGCCGTCCTGGCAGCCGAGCTCGCCTCGGCCGACGTGCTCGTCGCTCCATCGCGGTTCGAGTCGTTCGGTCTCATCTACGTCGAGGGCATGATGGCCGGCCTTCCTGTTGTGGCCGTTCGCGAGGGTGCCGCCAGCGAGATCCTGGTCGACGGTTCGACCGGAATCCTCGTGCCCGCCCAATCGAGCGAGCTGCGCGACGCCCTCGACATGCTCGTCAGCTCCCCGGAGTTGCGGCAGCGCCTCGGCACGTCGGGTCGGGAGCGCTATCTGCAGAACTACAGCGTCGGAGCGATGGCCGACCGGATGGAGTCGGTGTTCGATCGCTTCTCGTCCCGCCGGAACCGATCGGCGTGAGCCGGTGCGTGCGTGACGGCACGGCGGCGGCTGACGGTGCCGCGATCCACGCGCGCCAGGCCATGAATTCGATCGTGCTGCTGGCAGGCGTCTGCACGCGACACGACGCCATCTCGAACGTGGTGCGCATGCAGGAGCGCGTGCTCAGACGGAGCGGGTACGACGTGACGGTCATCAGCCACCACAGCGACTTCCTGGACGACGATCACGTCGAGGCAACAGATCCGTGGATCCTGCAACGCAACGAGACGTATCGATCGGCTGACCTCGTCATCCTCCACTACGGCATCCAGTACGGGTTGTTCGACTCGTTGCTGCTGTCGCACAGCGGGCGGCGCGTCGTGCACTTCCACAACGTGACGCCACCGGAGCTGTTGGACGGGCGGCCGCGTCAGCAGGCCCTGAAGGCGGTCGACCAGATCGTGATCGCCGAGCAGGCTGACGCCGTCTGGTCCGACTCGACGCACAACACGGGATGCCTTCTCGAATGGACGTCGGTCGATCCCGCCCGAATCCGTCCGATGGAGCTCTCGGTGTCGTGGGAGGTCTGTCGGCCTGAACGTTCTCGCCGAGCCGCATCCGAACAGGTCGAGCTCCTCTACGTCGGCCGCTTCTCGTCCGCGAAGTCGCCCAGTTCGATCGTCGACGCGGTCGCTCGGCTTCCCGCTGCGATACGTGAGGGTGTTCGACTGAGGATGATCGGCAGCTCGACCCACTCGGATCCGTCCTACATCGAGTCCCTCCGACGACAGATCGAGTCCGCAGGCGTGCATGCGTCCATCGAGCTCGATGTCCCGGACTCCCTGCTGCGCCTGAGGTATCAGGAGTCCGACATCTTCGTCACAGCGTCGCTCCACGAGGGGTTCTGCGTTCCGGTGATCGAGGCGCTGGCGGCAGGATGTCGGGTGGTAGCCACTGATGCGGGTGCGCTCCGAGAGACCGTCGGACCTGGTGGCTGTGTGGTGCCGGTCGGAGACGAGGTCGCACTCTCGGCAGCGATCCTGGATGCGGTCGAGCGTGCCCGTTCCGGGTCGTTGTTCGACTCGGAGGAGGCCTCAGCTCTCGAGCAGCACCTGCGACGGTTCTCGGAGGAGGCCGGTGCCGAGCGACTGCTCGACGCTGTCGAACGCGAGCTCGACTCGCTCGTCCGAGACGACTGATCCACTCGGCGGCGATGTGCTGCGCGCTGCGGGCGACGTAGCGCACGTGGTGTCCGGCACAGCGAAGTACAGTTCGCCAGTGGCGAGCGACGGGTCCACCGACTTGCGGGTGCGTCGGCCTCCCAGGAAGGCGAAGACGTCGTGGCGGTCTCGGGGGACCATCGCCCGGATCGCCACGTTGGGTGTGGCGATCGCATTGATCGCTGGCGTGTTCCTTCCGGGCACCTTCGTTCCGGACACGCTCGACCTCTGCGCCCAAGCGGTGACGGGCCGTTTCACCACGTGGCACGCTCCCGTGCTGGCCGGTCTCTGGGGCTTCCTCCGGCCATCGCCGGACGTGATGTTGGTGTCGTCGGTCACGACGTTCGTGGTCGCGAGCTACGTGATCCTGCGCAGCCGGCTCAGGCCGTGGGTTTCGGTGGCGGTGACCATCGGGATCGCTCTCGCCCCGGTGACCCTCGGGTGGTTGACGACCCACGTGAAGGACCTCTGGCTCACGGTCGGGTTCCTGGCCACGCTCGCTGCGCTGTCGATCCTGCGGAGGTCGCCGACCCGAGTGCAGCGGCTGGCAGCGCTCGGAGTCGCCGTGGTCATGTCGTGGATGACGGTGGCGTCGCGGTCGGTCTCGGTGGTGCCGGTCGTGTGCCTCTGGATGACGATCAGCCCGGTGGGATCACTGCTCGAATCTCGCGATCGTGGGCAATGGCGACTGCTGGCGTACAACATCGGACTGGCTGGCCTGGTTGCGGTCGCATGCGTCGGATCGCAGGCAGCGCTCAGCGCAGTCGTCGTTCGGCCGGTCGA
>Ga0073905_10000094_pt1 | contig 33946 bp, 32 predicted proteins | sample KloWWTupernatant_FD_65482 | JGI IMG/M metagenome (GOLD analysis project Ga0073905, IMG submission 65482) | Active sludge microbial communities from Klosterneuburg, Austria, studying microevolution and ecology of nitrifiers - Klosterneuburg... | ecosystem: Engineered > WWTP > Aerobic digester >... | reverse complement strand
TTATACCCGGTTCTTCTTTTTTAAGTTTTTTATCGCTACCAGAATACATAACTATTTAATCTCCAAAAAATCTAGTGAATACAGGAAAATTAAGATAACATACCCTTAAATGCTTCAAGACCTGTCTCTTCTACCGTTTTTTTTCTTCGAGACCCGCTTTCATTTCAACTTTAACCTTATCTTTATGCTCCATTGTCTTATCCCCTATCTTTTTAGGACATACTTTAACACCAGTATAGCTCTAATTTGATTTTTTATATTTCAAAAATGGCACGACTCGAATCTTATAATATTCTACATGAAATTGATTTTTTTTTATTTCCCCGTTTTTGTTCTTCTCTCGGTTGCGGCTGCTGTGTTCGTGCCCACCCTAGATAAGCTTCCTCCCTTTCTCGCTGCCGTCGTGCTATAATTGCAGCCCGGAGTGCATCCGCACGCGCTCTCTCCTCGCGTTTTTTTTCGTCATCAGCAGTCGACATGTTTGGAAATTCCTTCTCGCAATAATGACACTCCCTCGTTCCTAAAGTACTTGTATTTTTTTATTCCAGTCAACTCACTCTGTTTAAAATTATTTTTTATTCTCATAGCCTTCCTTTTCCAGCAACCGCCTGAGGCGCTTCAGCGCCTCCGTTTGGATCTGTCGTACGCGTTCGCGGGTTATACCCACTTCAACACCAACCGCTTCTAAAGTAGCAGGTTCATGTCCTAGTAGCCCAAATCGCCTGACAATCACATCTTTATATTTCTGCGGCAATTGTTTTAACCAGGAAACAATATAATTCTTCAGTCTTTGTTTTTCCAGCTGATCTATCGGGTCTTCAGCAGATTCATCCGGCAGAGTCTCAATAAAATCGTGGTCAAAATCCATTGCTTTTGATATGTCAGCAGATTGCCGCCCTTCAAACAATAAAAACATCTCGCTAATATTTTCTGATGAACGATCCATTTCCTTGGCAATTTCTTCTTGAGTTGGAAAATAACTCTTTTCAGAGGCAAATTCTTTTACAACCTTAAAGCAACTGTTAATATCTTTTATGATATGTATCGGTAACCGTACCATACGTGCTTGATTCATGACAGCGCGATCAATAGCCTGGCGGATCCACCAAGTTGCGTAAGTTGAAAAACGAAACCCACGTTCCGGATCAAATTTTTCAACCGCATGAATTAAGCCTAAATTTCCTTCTTCAATTAAATCGGAAAATGAGACCCCACGATGTCGATAGCGATGCGCAATTTTTACAACTAAACGTAAATTAGCTTCTATCATCTTTTTTCGTGCTATCGTGTCGCCCGCTTGTAATTTTCGTGCTAAAGATTTTTCTTCCTCGGCAAATAACAAGGATTTCGATGCAATTTCATACAGATAAATTTGTGTAACATCGCGTATTGTACTTACTAATCGTGTATTATTATCACCCATTAAACACCTCGTATTGCTCATATGTCTCAGAAAATCATCCTACTTGGCTATTAGACACTCGGATTTTAAGAAAATTACAGGGTGTATTTACAAGAAAGCATTTTTATACTAAAACGCTGTTAGCTCGGTTGGTAATTCGTAATTTTAAGCAATGTTTTTCTAAATAATGGTTCGACCTTAGGTCCACCCCAAAGTATTAGCGCGGCAATTAATAAAAACCGAATGCTTCGACCTGCAAGTGATGCTAAAAGAAACCATCCGAAGTGTAATTGCATCACACCTGCGCCAATGGTGAAAATTTTATAGGGTATAAAAGGTGTTACACACCCAAACAAAATAGCCCAAAAACCCCATTCCTGAAACCATTGAGCGGCCAATTGATAATATTCGCTATAGCCCATCATATTAATAAAAGGATTAACGATAGCATCAAAGGCAAAAAGACCGAGACCATAACCCAGGATGCCCCCAAAAAACGACGACACAATCACAATTCCCGCAAGTTGAAAAGCACGTTTTGGTTCAGCAATACCCATAGGCAAAATCATAAATAAGGGCGAAATCGGAAACAACGATGCGTCTATAAAACTAACAAACGCTAAATACCGCGTCGCTTTGGGGTGTGCGGACCAGCGCAATATTTTATCGTACCAAGACACTAAAAATCGAAAATGCATTTTATACTCTCTATCTTGCCGGCTCCACCACCAAACAAAAAGTCTCATTCTTTTTAATCATACCCAATTCTGCACGTGCACGCTCTTCCAAAGCCTCTGGGCGTAGCTTCAAAAATTTGAGTTCTGCATCTAATGTTTGATTTCTTCTAGTTAATTCTACTATTCCCTTTTGTTCGCTCACAATTGCCTTTCGTAGTCTATAGACATCCAACAAACTACTTTCTCCTCCCCACAGTCGATATTGGAGAACAATAAACATAAGACATAAAACCAGTGCCAGCCCTTTTTTCACCCAACTAGTCTCCAGTCTGTCTCTCCTCTCCCGTTTTACGGGAGAGGGTGCCCGAAGGGCGGGTGAGGGTCGTGCGGGTCAGAAGACGCTCAAAAGGCGCATACCCTGCATATTGCGCGCTATTGCCCAATGCTTCTTCAATACGCAGCAGCTGATTATATTTAGCAACCCTATCTGTACGCGACAAAGAACCCGCTTTAATTTGACTCGCATTCGAAGCAACGGCAAGATCTGCAATTAACGTATCTTCGGTTTCACCTGAACGATGTGAAATAATCGTTGAAAAATGCGCCTCTTGTGCCATTTGAATCGCATGGAACGTTTCGGTTAATGTGCCAATTTGGTTTGGCTTAATCAGAATGGCATTGGCAATTTGTTCTTGGATTCCCCGAATCAGCATTTTCGTATTCGTCACAAAAAGATCATCTCCGACTAATTGAATGCGTTTACCCAAAGCTTCTGTTAAGCATTTCCAACCTTGCCAATCTTCTTCTGCCATCCCATCTTCCAAAGATAAAATAGGATATTGATTGACCCATTTCACTAAATGAGAAACCCATTCTTCAGAACTAAAATTTTTATTGTCTCCGGCTAAATGATATTTGCCCTCGCTATAAAATTCACTACTGGCCAAATCAAGAGCCAGAAAAATCTCTTTTCCAGGGGTAAAACCGGCTATTTGTATCGCTTCTAATATCAATTCCATGGCTGCTTCGTTAGAAGATAAATGTGGCGCAAAACCGCCTTCATCTCCAACACTTGTGCTTAAGCCTTTTTGTTTTAACAAACTTTTTAATGCTTGAAATATTTCAACCCCATAACGAATGGCTTCTTTAAAACTCGGCGCACCCACAGGCAGAATCATATATTCTTGTATATCAATATTATTATCCGCATGTGCCCCACCATTAATCACATTCATTAAAGGAACCGGTAATATTGAATGTTTGATTTCGAGCTGATTTTGGTTTAAATACTGATAAAAAGGCAATTTAACAGCACGGGAAGCCGCACGCGCTGCTGCAACAGAAACGGCCATCAGTGCATTTGCGCCCAAGCGACTCTTGTTCGGTGTGTCATCCAAACGGATTAAAATATCATCTATCCCTTTTTGATGACGAACGTCATGATTTAATAATGCCGTTTTAATTTCGGTGTGAACATGATGTATCGCTTTTAACACGCCTTTTCCACTATATCGCGCTTCTTTGTCTCTTAATTCTACCGCTTCGTGCATGCCTGTAGAAGCACCCGAAGGCGCACTGGCACGCCCTATAATGCCGGATTCTAATACGACATCGACCTCTATTGTGGGCGTGCCTCTGGAGTCTAAAATCTCTCTTGCTTTAAGATCTTTAATCTCTGCCATCTTTCACCACCTTGTCTATTTGCATTAAGGTCTTGAGTAATTGCTCCATTTTATCCAATGGCCATGAATTTGGACCGTCACTGAGAGCCTTATCTGGATCAGGGTGTGTTTCCATAAAAATCCCAGCAACCCCAACGGCAATCGCTGCGCGAGCCAAGACCGGTACAAACTCTCGCTGTCCACCCGAAGCTTTGCCTTGCCCACCCGGCAACTGAATAGAATGCGTCACATCAAACACAACAGGACAACCTGTTTCTCTTAGAATAGCCAATGAACGCATATCCGACACTAAATTATTGTATCCAAAGCTAACCCCGCGCTCGCACACCATAATCTGATTATTCCCAACACTCTGTGCTTTAGAGACCACATTTTTCATATCCCAAGGCGCCAAAAATTGACCCTTTTTAATATTCACGGGCAAACCGCATCGTGCGACATTCTGAATAAAATTTGTTTGGCGACATAAAAACGCCGGTGTTTGCAAAACATCCACAACAGATGAAACTTCGGATAAAGGCGTATCTTCATGCACATCAGTTAAGACTGCTACACCAATGCTTTTTTTAACCAATTCTAAAATGCGTAAACCTTCTTCTATACCCAATCCCCGAAAAGATTCATCTGAAGTACGATTGGCTTTGTCAAATGAAGATTTATAGATAAAATGAATGCCTAAGCGATCTGCCATTTCTTTTAAAAAACCCGCTGTGTCTAGCGCTAACGCTTCGCTTTCTATCACACAAGGACCTGCGATTAAAAAGAAGGGTTTTTTATTTCCAACTGGCATGCCACACAATTGCATTATAGATGTGGTCATGATTTATTTCCTCCTTTGGCATTTTCTATCGCTGCTTTAATAAACTTCGTAAATAAAGGATGACTATCACGCGGCGTAGAATGAAATTCAGGATGAAACTGGCAAGCCACAAACCACGGGTGATTGGGAATTTCTATCATTTCAACCAAATTGCCGTCCATTGTCCGTCCCGAAACTTTTAAACCCGCTTTTTCGAGTAGCGGTAACAAATGATTATTAACCTCATAACGATGTCGATGGCGTTCTTGAATAACACTTTTTCCATAAATTTTTTCAGACAAGCTACCAGAAATCAATTGGCATTTTTGTGCTCCTAACCGCATGGTTCCACCCAAGTCGCTGGCTTCGGTGCGTGTTTCCTGAATCCCACTTTCTGTTAAAAAAGAGGTCACCAAAGCAACCACCGGAAAAAGCGTGTCTGGATCAAATTCAGTACTGTTTGCTGCAGGCATATTGGCTTGATGACGCGCAAATTCAATCACCGCAATTTGCATACCCAGACAAATACCCAAATAGGGGATATGATTTTCTCGTGCAAATTGTGCCGTTTTGATTTTACCTTCAATACCGCGCGACCCAAATCCACCCGGCACTAAAATCGCATGCGCTCCTCGCAAACATGCCACACCGTGTTGTTCAATCTGTTCAGCATCGATAAATTCAATGTTAACATGTGTTTCAGTTTGTATGCCTGCATGGATCAATGCCTCATTTAGAGATTTATAAGCATCGGCGTAATTAACGTATTTACCAACCAAAAGTAACTTAATCGATTTTTTAGGATTTTTTTGATGTAATACAACTTTCTCCCATTCTTCGAGATTAGCAGGTTTTGCTAACAACTTTAATTTTTCTAAAACAATATCATCTAATTTTTGTTCGTGTAATACCATGGGAATTTCATAGATAGAGGGCATATCCATGGATGTAATAACTGCATTCTCTTCAACATTGGTAAAAAGTGCTATCTTTTTTCTATCCGAATCTCGAAGTTTTTCAGGGCTTCGACAAATCAAGATATCCGGTTGAATACCAATCGAGCGTAATTCTTTAACGGAATGTTGAGTAGGCTTTGTCTTAATTTCACCCGCAGTGGGAATATAAGGCACCAATGTTAAATGTATAAACAGAGTTCTATCGACACCTAATTCCATTCTTAATTGACGAATTGCTTCCAAAAAAGGTAAGGATTCGATATCTCCTACTGTTCCACCGATTTCAACCAAAACAATGTCAAAAGCGTCGACATCTTGAACAATATTACGCTTAATTTCGTCTGTAATATGTGGAATGACTTGAACTGTTGCGCCTAAATATTCACCTCTACGCTCACGTGCAATCACCTCTGCGTAAATACGGCCCGTAGTAAAATTATTGCTTTTTGACATGGTGGTACGCACAAAACGCTCGTAATATCCCAGATCTAGATCCGTCTCCGCACCATCTTCGGTTACAAAAACCTCACCATGCTGAAATGGACTCATGGTGCCAGGATCAACATTGATATAGGGATCAAATTTCAACAGGCTCACCTTAAGACCTCTCGATTCTAAGATTGCCGCTAATGATGCGATTGCTATCCCTTTGCCTAACGAAGAAACAACGCCACCCGTCACAAATACATATCGTGTCATCATTGTCCTTATTTCCATCGTGGTAAGATTTTGCTTAAAAAGTTTAATAATAGACGGAGTTAAATTTTATCAGATCGCAACTAAAAGTTCAAACGCACAGAAACTGTTTGCTGGCTAACTTTAAGCTCATCTTTGTGTCTACTAATCTCATACAGACCAATTTTCAATCTTGGCTTAGCACCCGGCTTAGCCATCAAGACCTCGCGATCGATGCGTTCCATGTGAGAACGACTGGGTAAGGCATGCCCTAAACGTTGAAGCCAATAACGAATGGCTCCTCGCCGGCGAATACTATCGAGCGCCAAAAGACGAGACACCGAAAGTGCGTCTGCTGCCAACCCTTTTATCGTTTCCAAATCTTGCGCTGCAATGCTTTCACCCACTACAGCCGCTTCAAAACAGAGCTCGCCCGCACGATTTGTAGAACGAACAGCATGCGGCCATCTCGCATTTAATAGCGGCATTACTTCGTTTCTCAGAAAATTTCTATCAAACCGTATATCTGTATTACTGTCATCTTCGATCCAATTTAATTTTCTATGTTTAGCATATTCTACAATCGCGTCGAAAGAGACTGCTAACAATGGCCTAATTAATTCGCCTTTTCCTAAGCTTGTTTTTTCTCGGATCCCACCTAATCCCAATGGACCGCTACCTCTAAATAACCGAAGTAAAATTGTTTCTGCTTGATCTGCTGCATGATGTGCGAGTAACAAAACTTGGTTTTGATCTAAAAATTGCTCAAAGGCAGAAAACCGTGCTTCTCTTGCAACCGCCTCCGGACTTTGCCCACCCCTCACCTTGCCATCAACATAAAGTACTTTGAATGGCACTGCATACTGCAAACAAACACTTTCGCAATGTTGTACCCAAGCATCTGCAAAACGACTAATTCCATGATGAATGTGTAATGCGCCGAGTTGAATGTCGGTAGGATTGAAGTTATTGTGCACAGAGCCAGCGCGTAAAGCCCTCACCAAAAGATCTAATAAGACATGTGAATCCCGTCCGCCACTAAAAGCAACCCACAACACTTTGGCATTTGTTAATTTTTGAATATTCTGTAAAGTTAATTCGGGTGTTAGTACTAAATCCCCATTGCCATCCATCTTTGATACCGCTTTTTAAGTAATTTATCGATCGAAAGGTTTTTAAATGCATGTAAATTTTGCACCAGAGATATTTTTAAATTTGCTGCGGTTTCATCAAAATTTCGATGTGCACCCCCTAAAGGCTCTGAAACAATTTCGTCGATTAAACCCAGTTTTAAAAGTTTAGACGCTGTAATACCCATCACTTCAGCTGCCTCGGAAGCTTTAGAAGCGCTTTTCCACAAAATAGTCGCGCATCCTTCTGGCGAAATCGTTGCATAATACGCATATTCTAACATTAAGGTTTTATCACCAACGCCAATACCGAGCGCACCACCCGAACACCCTTCGCCAATCACGACGCATAAAATAGGCACTTCTAATTGCGAAAAGACAAGAAGGTTACGAGCAATTGCTTCGCTTTGACCTCTCGCCTCTGCACCAACACCCGGGTAAGCACCCGGAGTATCAATAAACGTAATGATAGGAATCTGAAATTTTGCAGCCAATTTAGCAGCACGTAATGCTTTACGATAACCTTCGGGGTGTGGCATACCAAAATGTCGCGCTATTTTTTCTTTGGTATCACGCCCCTTTTGCTGTCCAATAATCATCACCGGCTCGCCATCTAAACGCGCAAGCCCCATCACCAAAGCCTTGTCGTCTGCATAAGCGCGATCGCCATGTAGCTCTTCAAAATCCGTAAAAATACGAGAAATGTAATCTAAGGTAAAAGGCCGTTGCGGGTGACGCGCAAGTTGTACAACCTGCCATGCAGTTAAAGCGCGAAAGATGGATTCAGTCAATTCCCGGCTTTTATCTGCCAGACGACTAATTTCTTCTTGAATATTGATAACACTATCTGTACCAACCAGCCGAAGTTCTTCTATCTTCGCTTCTAGCTCTGCAATAGGCCGTTCAAATTCTAAATAATTTGTGCTTAAGCTCATTTGACGTGTTCCCCCTAAGAGACACCTTAAGGTTACCGAAAAATGATGACTTAGACAAACACCAAAAAAACAAGTTAGCTAGTAAACATTTTTAATATCCAACCTCAACGCTTGCAATGCCGGGTAACCGCTCTAGGGTATCAACCAACGTTTCTTTGGGATTTACTCGCCAATCTTCTCCTAAACGCAAAAACACCAAAGACTCATTACGCTCATAAACAATCTGTACAGGACACCCCTCTTGAACTTGATAGGGTTTAATGGTATCCATCAGCTTCTTTGCAAAATTTTCACCCAATTCCAAAGACGAGACAACCACTTTTAAAAACTTTGCCGACTTTAATCTGGATTTTTCTAAACTCATGATTTCCTTGCAACGCATTTTGTAACCACCTGAGTACGTATCGATACTCACTTCTCCAGTGACTATCACCAAATTGTCTTTGACTAAAAGTTCCTTGTTCTCTCGATATTGATCCGAAAAAATAGCAATTTCTTGTCTACCCGTTCTATCATCTAGGGTAACAAAAGCCATCCTGTCGCCTTTGCGCGTCATCAACGTACGTACTGTAACAATTAATCCGGTAATCACACAACTTTGATTCCGTTCCACTTTTAAATCACGAATCGTGCTGGTGCGAATATGCGATAATTCTTCTTCATATTCTGCCAAAGGATGACCTGTTAAATAAAGTCCTAAAGACTCTTTTTCACCTTGTAAACGAACCGATTCAGACCAAGGTTCGATATTTTTAGGTTTCGCAGACGCCTTGATATCTTCGGCCGAAAAAGAATCGCCAAATAAATCCGTCTGACCACGCGATCGATTTTTAGAGATTTGCTCCGCAGCATGAACGGCATCGCTTAATGTTTCCATCCATTCGGCACGCTGTGTAAAATCTACACCGAAACAATCAAAAGCACCCGCACGCACAAGCGCTTCTAAAACACGACGACTCACTTTACGACCGTCTATGCGAGAACAAAAATCAAATATGTCTTGAAAAGGTTTCGCAGCGCGTGCCTCAATAATACCTTCTATAGCAGATTCTCCGACTCCTTTAATTGCACCTAATCCATATAAAATTCGATTCTGTTCGTCTACAGAAAATTTAAACAGACTTTTATTCACGTCAGGCGGCACAATACTAATTTTGTTTTCAGAACATTCATGCACAAAAACAACTATCTTATCCGTATTTGCCATATCAGAAGACAATACCGCTGCCATAAAGGCTTCTTTGTAATGCGTTTTTAACCAGGCGGTTTGATACGTAATCAACGCGTAAGCCGCAGAGTGTGATTTATTAAAACCATAGCCTGCAAATTTTTCCATTAAATCAAAAATATGGGTTGCTGAGTGCTCAGACACACCTCTTTCGACTGAACCCTTCACAAATATAGCACGCTGTTTTGCCATTTCTTCGGGTTTTTTCTTACCCATCGCACGCCGCAACAAATCGGCTGCGCCTAAAGTATATCCCGCCAACACTTGGGCAATTTGCATCACCTGTTCTTGATATAAAATAACCCCATAAGTCGGCTTTAAAATATGCGTTAATTTCGGATCCAAATATTCGGGAATTTCGCGACCATGTTTGCGATTAATAAAGTCATCGACCATACCAGACTGCAGCGGTCCTGGTCTAAATAAAGCAACCAAGGCAATAATTTCTTCAAAATTATCCGGCTGTAATCGTTTAACCAAATCCTTCATACCACGAGATTCTAACTGAAACACAGCGGTTGTATTGCACGCTTTTAATAAATCAAACACTTCTACGTCATCTAAAGGAATTTTCTCAATATCAATGTGTTCTTTATTGTTTTTGAGATTGATTTTATTAATCGCTTCCACAGCCCAATCAATAATCGTGAGCGTTCTTAAACCCAAAAAGTCGAACTTTACCAAGCCAATCGCTTCTACGTCATCTTTATCAAATTGCGTTAATAAATGTCCTTCTTTTGCATCGCAATAGAGCGGCGTAAAATCGATAAGCTTCGATGGTGCAATCACAACACCGCCGGCATGCTTCCCCGCATTTCGAGTAACGCCTTCTAGTTTTTTTGCCAAATCAATCAGTGTTTTAACTTCGTTTTCGTCTGAATAGCGTTGCTTTAAAACCTCTTCTTGATTTAAGGCTTTTTCTAAGGTAATACCCAACTCCATGGGGATTAATTTTGCGATTTTATCGACAAATCCATAAGGATGTCCTAATGCTCGCCCCACATCTCGAATAACAGCTTTTGCAGCCATTGTGCCATAAGTAATAATTTGTGAAACGGATTCTCGACCATAGGTATTTGCCACATAATCAATAACGCGATCCCGACCTTCCATGCAAAAGTCAATATCAAAGTCGGGCATTGAAACGCGTTCTGGGTTCAAAAATCGTTCAAAAAGTAAATCATATTGCAAGGGATCCAATCCCGTAATACCCAGAGCAAAAGCAACAAGGGAACCAGCACCCGACCCACGACCCGGACCTACGGGAATTTTATTATCACGTGCCCATTGAATAAAGTCTGCGACAATTAAAAAATAACCCGCATACCCCATCGAATTTAAAACCGTTAATTCTGTGTTTAATCTGTCTTTATACAAATCGGGAATCGGATGATTAGCAAATTTGTTTTTTAACCTTTGATGTGCCAAATCTATAAAATACTGTTGAATCGTTGTATCAACCGGCACTGGATAATTGGGTAAATAAATTTTTCCAAGCTTTAATTCAAAATTACAACGTTTGGCAATTTCAACGCTATTTTCAATCGCTTCTGGCAAATCTGAAAAGAGTGCTTGCATCTCGAAAGGTGACTTCAGATATTGTTCTTCACTAAAATTTTTAGAACGTTTTGGATCACTTAATGTCGTACCTTCATGAATACACACCCGTGCTTCGTGTGCTTCAAAATCTTCCCTGTTTATAAATCGAACATCATTAGTCGCAACGAGAGGACATCCTGTTTTTTCTGCTAGCGCAACCAATGCTTGATTATACCTTCCTTCATCACTGCGATTAGTTCGTATGATCTCGAGATAAAATCGATCATTAAAAATGGCGAACCACTCTTTAACTAATTTTTCAGCAGATTCTGATTCAGAATCAGTCCCTAACAACGCTTTAGCGATATCACTTTCTCTTGCAGAAGCAATCAGAATGAGTCCCGTGTTTTTTTCACTAAGCCACGCCTTTTTTATTTGCGGTTTGTCCGCAAATTGACCTTCGACATAAGAACGAGACACAATTTCAGTTAAATTGCGATAACCTACCATGTTTTGACAAAGCAAAATCAATCGAAAAGGTTGACTGGGATCCGCTTCATTCATTAACCAAACATCTGTACCAATAATCGGTTTTATGCCAGCCGATTCTGCTGCTTGATAAAACTTGACCATTGCAAACAAATTACATTGATCTGTAATAGCAACGGCACTACTTTTTTGACTAACAATCGCGTCGCAGCATTCATCAATACGAACAAGTCCGTCCACCAACGAATATTCACTGTGTAAATGTAAATGTACAAATTGAGGATCTGTCATTTTAGTCTGCTGTCATTTCTGTCTGTACTAAACTATTTGCAAGAGACCGTTTCAAAGCTTCTTTAACAGGTCCAAAACTTAAGCGATGAATTTTACAAGGACCACGCATTGTTAAAATCATCCGATGCATTGCCGTTGGATAACCCTTATGTTTTGCAAAACCATATTCCGGAAATGCTTTATCTAAAATAACCATTTCGCGATCGCGCGTGACTTTTGCCAATATGGATGCAGCGCTGATAGCAGGAATTAGATTATCCCCATTGATGATTGCCCGTGTTGGATATTCTAGGATCGGACAACAATTCCCATCAACCAACACTTCCGTAGGACGAACAGCGAGTGCCGCAACCGCTCTTTGCATAGAGAGTAACGTGGCTTGCAAAATATTAATACGATCGATTTCAAACGCTTCTGCTCGGCCTATACCAAAAGCAATTGCCTTCTCACAAATTTCAATAAATAATGATTCGCGTCGAACTTCGCTTAACTTCTTCGAATCTGCCAAATTTTTAATTTTTTTATTGGGATCTAAAATCACAACAGCGGAGATAACCGGTCCTGCCAGTGGGCCTCTACCGGCTTCATCTACGCCTGCAATCAACATGCTTACCCCGTGGTTTCTTATTGAATTTTTGCTACACTATCGGACGATGGGATTAGATCTCATTGTCTTAATATCTAAGTCTGTAGAGTAGCAGGAGTGAAAAATGGATGCAATTCAACCCCTAAATCCGCCCGCAAAACCCCGTATATTAACGTTAGTAGACTTTCATCATCCACTTTTGCGACAAATAGCTGAAACCGTGCATTTTCCATTAAACGATGTTGATAAACAGTTCATCCAAGATATGAAATATTCGATACAAGCCGAACAACTTAAGGCAGCTGGTGCACCTTGGGACTCTGCCGCAGGCATGGCTGCGAATCAATGGGGTGAGAACAAACGCATTTTCCTTTTTTGCCCTGATGCAGATGCGACTTTAGAAGTCATGATTAATCCCAGTTATGAGCCATTAACAAGCGCAACAGCACATACGCCAGCAGAAGATCTGTGCTGGGAAGGCTGCTTTTCCGTACCACTCGCCACGGGTCATGTAAAACGCTACACAAACATACGCGCAAAATACCAAGATGAAGATGGCAAAACAATTATACGCGAACTCAGTGACAGACATGCGCGGGTTTTTCAACACGAAACTGATCATTTAAATGGCTTTTTGTATTACGAGTTAAGTCCAAACAAATGTATTGATAAAAGAACCTTTGATTCTAGAGAGGCTGTCGATAAATTCTATGATGCCATGTATGAAGAAAAGAAGAAGATGCAAGAAAAACTTATAAACTGCCCTTGCGGCTCGGGTGCAGATTTTAAGGCCTGTTGTGGCCCCTATCTACATAGGACAAAGGATGCACCCACACCAGAAGCCTTAATGCGTTCTCGGTATACGGCTTATTTTAACGGAAATTTAACGTACATCGAAGCAACCATGCGAGGACCCGCATTAATAAAATTTCATCAACAAAAAAATACTAAACGCACCTACGAATGGTTAGGTTTACAAGTGATTAACGCATATGATGATCTGGATCCGAACATTGGACATGTAGAATTTATCGCAAAATACAAACACAATAATATAGCAGATCAGATACACGAGCGAAGCAAATTTCATCGTGAAGAAGGACGGTGGTATTATGTTGATGGTGAGTTTTTAGACTAATTGAACTCTCCTCATCCGATCTTCGGGCACCTTCTCCACAACAAGTTGTTGAGAAGGAATCGCACTGTACAGCGTTTTCCAGAACTCTTTATCCATCTTAAATTCAAACCAATAAGCTCGCGCTAAGCTAATTTATAAAAGTTGTCGTTGGAGATTAAGATCATCCGTCCGAATCTGGATACACCAGTGTTATACGTTATTTAACGGTTTAGAATGCAGCAATTTAAATGTTAGCATTAACATGGAACAGTGAAAAAGCTTCTCTAATTTAACGCTTAATTAAATCACCCCAATAACTGTTCATAAAAACGGTTATAAATTTAATTACCCTTAAACGGTAAATTTTTTGACAATTAACCCCCTAATAAGGTAACATTAAAGATGGGAAAGACGTTTACAATACAAGCTTCGGTGGATTTGAATTGTATGTTAAATTTCAAAAAGATGAATTGGGATATTTTGTAATTTCTTTTAAGGAGCGATAGATGAAGTGTCCAGCATGTGGCAAAGGTAATTTATTGAAAAAAGTAAAATCTCAGATGTTTACATATAAAGGAAGTTCTATAATGTTAGAACAACCTGGACTATGGTGTAATCAATGTGATGATGGAATCTTATCTGGCCAAGATATAGAGGTTACTGAAAAAAGTTTTGAAGAATTTAAAGCCAAGGTTGATGGTTTACTGTCTCCCGATGATATCCGGCGGATCCGCCGCTATATTTTAGGGTTAACCCAACAACAAGCTGCCGAGATATTTGGGGGCGGAAAAAATGCCTTTAGTCGATATGAAAGTGGCGAAATTAAGCCCAGCTTACCCTTAAGTAACTTATTAAAAATGTTCGAACGGCACCCAGAAGATATAAAATATTTTACCAAGGACAATTTATAAACACGATTTCGTCGAATTTAATTTTGTCTGTGTCCAAAAACCCCTTGGATCGCCTTCGCAGCAACTTCACTCGCATTTTTTCTTAAACTTAAATGTATTTCATTAAATTTCGCGATCAAGCTTGTACGATCAAAATCCGGGGATAACAGTTGAAGCAACGCACCGCTTAATTTTTCGGGTGTTGCATCATCTTGAATAAATTCGGGCACAATCACTTTACCCGCTAATAAATTAGGTAACGCAATATACGACAGTTTTACCACACATTTTGCAATGTAAAAATTAATCGGGTGCATGCGATACGCCAGTATCATGGGTTTTTTATGCAACATGACTTCTAACGTTGCAGTACCCGATGTTACCAATACTGCATCTGCTGCACGCATGGCTAAATGTGGATCCCTCAGTATCATTTTTATAGGCACTTCGGGTGCGATGGTTTGATGTAAATGTTCCAAAGTGGCTTTGTGCGCTTCCGATACCAAGGGCATCACAAACTGCAGGTTTTTTTGTTTTTCAAAACAAAGCTGTGCACTTCTAATGAATATTGCTGCTAAATATTTGATTTCGCCTTGTCTGCTGCCGGGTAATAGCGCAATAACGGGTTTGGATACATCGAACCCAAGTGCTTCTTTTGACTCAATCGTATTAACTGCTAATGGGATTTGATCTGCCAGAGGGTGCCCTGTAAAACAAACGGGCACCTGGTGATCTTCGAAAAATTTTGCCTCAAAGGGAAAAAGTGTAAGCATTAAATCAACAGCTCTTTTGATCTTTTTAATCCGTCCCTGACGCCACGCCCAAACACTGGGGCTGACATAATGTACCGTGGGTATTCCCTGCGCTTTTAATTTTTTTTCAAGACCTAAATTAAAATCTGGCGCATCAACACCAATAAAAACATCGGGGGGATTATCGCAAAAATGTTGGATCAGATGTCGCCGAATGCGAAATAATTCAGGCAAGCGCCCTAAAGGCTCAATAAGCCCCATTACCGATAGGCGTTCCATGGGATATAAAGAGTGCCCGCCTTCTTTTAACAACTCAGGACCCAGAATGCCTTCGAAAGAAAGCTGAGGGTACAGCTGACGTAACGCACGAATTAAATTGGCGGCTAAATTGTCACCTGAAACTTCGCCAACAACAATTCCAATTCTCACCTTATCTGACGATACCACGCGTTGCCTTGGATAAGAAATCAATCAGAATCTGTATTTCTGGATTTTCTAGCACCATACCCTTCAGCTCATTAATAGCTTCTTGAAGGGTTAAGGTCTGTCTAAAAATAATTTTATAGGCACGCTTCAAAGCAGCAATCGTGACAGCGCTATAGCCCCTACGCTCTAAACCAACGGAATTTAAACCATGTGCCTCAGCCGGATACCCTGAAACCATCACAAAGGGTGGAACATCTTTAATAATCATTGCACCACCAGCTGCAAAGCTGTGAGCGCCAATCGCACAAAACTGATGAACACCTACCATACCACCTAAGCACACAAAATCTTCCACTTTGACATGCCCTGCAATCGAGGCATTATTTGAAAAGACCACTTGATTACCAACCGTACAATCGTGAGCAACATGCGTATAAGCCATAAACAAATTATCGTTTCCAATTTTCGTTATTCCACCGCCTTGCGCTGTACCGCGATGAATCGTGCAAGATTCACGAAAAACATTGCGATCACCAATTTCTAAATAGGTGAGTTCACCCGAATATTTTTTATCTGGAGAATCTTCACCAATAGTCGCAAACTGATAAATACGATTTTCTCGACCTATACGTGTTGGACCACGAATAACAACATGTGAGGCAATCGTCGTCCCTTCTTCAATTTCTACATCTGGACCAATCAGTGTCCAAGGACCCACCACTACATTAGCAGCAAGCTTAGCTTTGGGATCCACTATCGCGTGTTTATCTATCACAAGCTCACCGATCCTTCCGCACAGGTCATTTCAGCTGTACAAACAATTTCATTTTCAACCAATGCAGTCGCTTTAAACTTCCAAACATTTGCTCTGCGCTTTAAAATTTCTACGCTTAAGTGTAATTGATCTCCTGGAACAACAATTTTTTTAAAACGTGCATTCTCAATAGATCCCAAATAGAATAAAGAGCCGTTTGGATCCCATTCCGCAGTATGACTCGCCAAAATAGCAGCCGCTTGCGCCAATGCTTCTAAAATTAAGACTCCCGGCATTACCGCTTTAACTGGAAAATGACCTGAAAAAAAAGGCTCGTTAAAGGAGACATTTTTTATAGCCAACAATGTTTTATCTTGTTCAAATTCTAAAACACGATCCACCAACAAAAATGGATATCGATGTGGCAACCGCTCTAAAATCTGCTGGATATCTAGTACCATTTATTCATCCTCCACAAGACGTGCATTGTTCAATACCCTATTTTCCAAAGCACGCAACCGTCGTGCCATATCATCTAAGTTCTGAAAGCGTGCGATATTTTTTCGCCATAAATCAACCGGTTTCGCTGGAAATCCACCATATACGCCTGGTACCCTTAACGAATGTGTCACCATAGATGCACCTGAGAGATGTACATGATCGACAATTTCAACATGTCCAGCAATACGTGAACCGCCACCAACTAAACAAAATTTTCCAATCACTGCACTTCCCGCGATAGCAACACATCCCGCAATAGCTGTTCCTGCACCAATAGAAACGTTATGACCGACTTGTACTAAATTGTCGATAACAACCCCATCGCCTAACAATGTATCTTCTAAAAATCCACGATCAATTGTCGTATTTGCCCCAATTTCAACCTGATCGCCCATCACCACGCTACCCAAGTGCGGCAACCGTATCCAAGAACCTTCTTGATGTGCAAATCCAAAACCATCACCACCAATAACCGCGCCACTGTAAATCAAGCAGTGTTTACCCATTTGAACATTATCATAGAGTGTGACACGTGCCATTAACGTTGTATTATTACCAAGTACGCAGTCATGTCCAATAATACATCCTGGTGCGACAACGACATTTTCACCTAAAATAACACGGTTACCTAAAACAACATTCGCGCCAATAGAAACAGAATCCGGAATTTCGCAACCTTCGCCTATCAGCGCGCTTTTATGAATACCGGGGATTAGGCTTTCTTTTTTTTCAAAAATTTTAGCGGCTTTTGCTAAACTTAATCGCGGATTCTCGGAAACAAGCAGATGTACCGGACAAAGTGGAGCCTCGGCACTGCTCAGAATAACAGCAGATGCTTTTGTTAAAGCTAAGTCTCTACGGTATAGTGAAGGTGAATCTTTGCGGTATTCCGCATTGCTTAAAAAAGAGATCTCTCCTGCTTTCGCACCTCTTAAAGACCCAATACCCGAAATAAGACAGCTCGGATCGCCTCGAAGGCGCGCGCCGATTAAATCAGCGAGCGCCCCCAGTGTGTAAAATTGGCTATCCTTCATTCGTGAATTAGGATTTCTTATCCGACTTAGTCGCCTCAGCCTTTTTAGCGGGTGATGACTTAGCCGTTTTTTCTAATCGTTCCAAAACTTTTCCGGTGATATCAATTCTTTCTGCAACATACAATGCCGCTTCTTGTGATAAAACCAAATCATACTTATATTCTTCCGCAACTTTATCAACCACGTCTTTCACTTCTTTAATAAAGAGATCCATTTCTTCTCGATGTCGGGTTGCATAGTCCGATCTTAACTCTTCGTCCATACGACGGAGATCTTGTTCCATTTTAGCCAATTCTTTTTCTTTTTTACCACGTTCTGCTAGCGACATCACGTCTGCATCACGCTGCATTTTTTCGCGTTTAGTTTGAAATTCTTTCTGCTTATTTACAAACTTATCTTTGGGCGCTTGAAATTCTTTTTCAAGACGCTTGCCAGCATCTTCTGCTTGAGGCGATTTTGATAACAGCAACTGCCAATCTAAAACACCAATTCTGGTTGGCAATTCGTCCGCAGTCACGGCCATTGCACCAAGGCCTAAACAAACTGATAACAAAATGGATCTTATTAAATATTTCAAGCTAACTCTCCTCGCAGGCAAACTGCTAAATAACCAACTAAAATTGAGTGGCCATCGAAAACGCGAAGTAACGCGTCTCATCACCCCGCTTTGCATTGATTGGCTTTGCAAAACTAAATGACAGCGGCGCTCCTAAAGGCGTATTCCAAGTAAGGGATACACCCGCTGCATACCTCAACCCACGCGGGTTGCGAGATGTGCCATTCACGATACTTTTCGTGTAGCTCGTATCATATACCTGACCAGCATCTAAAAACAATGCTGTTCGAACCGATTTTGCATCTGGTTTAATCGGATTTGGAAAAATAAGAGATGCAGTCCCTAAAATGAGCGCATTACCCCCAAACGAACGACCACTCGAATCCTTGGGTCCTAATGAACTTTCTTCAAAACCGCGAACAGAACCCATACCTCCAGCATACGAATTTCTATAAAAAGGCAGTCGAGACGTTTTTCCATAACCAGACCCATAAGAAAAGTTACCTTTCAGACCAACAACCCACAATTCAGACTCTGTTAGCGGCTTATACGCCAATGCTGAATAGGACAACTGGTAATACTGCTGATTTGCACCTGGAACGACCGTCCTAACGCCTGCAGATTGTGATAAACCCCGGGTTGGGAATATGCGTTGATTTAAAGTTTCGTAAATCCAAGTTACACCAACGGCATACTCACGAAACTGTGTTCCATAGCGGTTAGTGAAATTTTGAATTTCTCTCGGCGCAAGTAGTGAGTCAATTTTTAATCGTGTATCATCATAACCCGCAGAAAGTTTTATAAATTCATACTTGTCTACAGGAAATATCCAACGCAATTCTCCACCAAGTGTGTCTGTTGTAAAATTAGAAATATTCGTGGTTTTACTCAGATTAGACTGGTTAAAATAACCACTGGCGCCCATTCCAATCCCATCGACCGTAAAGTAAGGATCCATGTAACCCAATGCGTAGCTTGTCGTTGCCTTACTTTTGTCAAAGTTAAAATCAACTGCATTACCGGTTCCAAAGAAATTTTCTTGAGAAATGGCAAAGTTAAACATTAATTTTTCGGTAGGCGAATAACCGAGACCACCACTCAACTGTCCTAAACGCGCTTCTTCAAGCTTATAAACAACATCCAATTCGTCGGTTGTGCCAGGCACCGCTGGTGTTTCAATTTCTATTTCAGAACCAAACCCACGTCGCAAAATCTTTTCTTTGCCTTCTTTAACCAGGGCATTCGAAATCCACGTGCCTTCCATTTGAGGAAGCTCACGTCGCAACACTTCATCTTTTGTGGTTGAATTGCCTTTGAATAAGATCCGACGCACACTCATGCGTTTACCAGGGTGCATCTCAAAAACGATATCAACAGATTTTTTGTCTTCTATAATTTCATGGTTAGTGCGTGCTTCCGCAAAAGTAAAACCTTCGTCTCCTAATCGATTTTCAAGTGCTTGTTTCACTTCTAATAATGTCTTTCTAGAGAATGCCGTTCCCTTTTCTAAGGGCAAAAGCAAAGAGTCTAACTCTTCTTTAGGTACAATAAATTGTCCGGCCAAACTCACATGCCGAAAGTTATATTTCTCGCCTTCGGTTATATGTATGGTGATAAAAATACTCTTTTTATCCGAAGACAAGGAAACCTGAGAAGAATCGATTTGAAAATTAATATACCCGCGATCCATATAATAAGATCGTAATGTTTCTAAATCTGCGTTTAATTTTTCTTTATTATATTTATCATCGCTAGAAAACCAGGATAACCAATTCGTCTTCACGGTTCTAAATTCTTTTAAAAGTTCTTTTTCAGGAAAAAGGGTGTTTCCCATTATCTTGATTTCTTTAATGCGTGCAACATCACCTTCATAAATAGCAAAGGTAACAGAAACCAACGAACCTTCTTCTGTAACTGTTGGTTCAATTTTTACGCCATAACGACCACGGCTATAATAATAGCGTTCGAGTTCTTTTTGGGCACGTAATAAAATAGCGGGATCAAAAAGTTGTCCTTCTGCCACACCGACTTCTCTCAAGAGTTTCTTAACTTTATCTTTATCTTTAATACCCGTAAGCGTTAGGTGACTAATCGTAGGACGCTCTATAACACTCACCACCAAGGCATTGCCATCACGATTTAAAGTCACTTCTTTAAAAAAGCCTGATTTGTAAAGCGCACGAATCGCTTCCGTGGCTTTTGCGTCTGTTATCGTCTGCCCTATCTGTACAGGAAGATCTTCTAAGACCGCGCCTTTAGAGACCCGTTGTAGTCCTTCAACACGAATGCTGTTTACTACAAAAGACTGAAAGGCTTCTACCTGAAAAAATGCAAGGCTTCCAACTAAAAGTAGCAGAAATGAGCGCTTATCTATCATTGCCATCGTTTTGGTTTCGCTGGTTAAAAATCTTAAGGGGCATCCTACCACAAAAATAGGATGGGGTTCACCTTAAAAAATGCATAAGATCATTATATAAGGCTAATATCATAAACCCAACTAATATCAGCCCCCCTATCCACATGCCCACATTCTGTACTATTTCGGAAGGTCGACGGCCGGTAATAACCTCAGCGAGACAATACACAATATGTCCACCATCTAAAATGGGAATCGGCAATAGATTCAAAACACCCAAACTAATGCTAATAACACCTAAAAAAGTTAAAAATTCGTTTAATCCAATCGCGGCAGACTCCCCAGCATATTTAGCAATGCTGACGGGTCCACTGATATGACGTGCTGACACTTTGCCAACAATCATTTTTTTTAAAAGCTCTAAAGTTAAAACTGAATATTCCGCTGTTTGAGAAACTGCCTTCACCAAAGCCGTTACTACACTATAACGCTGAATGCGAAAGAATGATTTGGGCATTTCTTTAAGCGGTGGAAATTCTACCCCCACAAATCCAATTTTTTTATTATCTTCCTCTGAAGCTTTAGTCACTGTTTCTAATACCAATGATAATTTTTGGCTGCCACGTTGGATCATCAAATGGATTTTTTTGTTAGGCCGTGACTGTACATAATGGATAATATCCATACGCGATGTTATAACACCCCCATCTGCACTGAGAATACGATCGCCTGGCTGCAACCCGGCCTTAAAAGCAGGTAAATCCGGTAAAACATTACCCACAATCGCGGGCACAGGATCAAGTGGCACCAGCCCCAAACTGTCTAGCCAATTCGATTCTGAAGTGCCACCCGATACAATCCCTAAGTCCAAGATTTTATTGTGCAATGGCGCTTCTGCATCATCCCGCACCTCTACATTGATCGTTTTATCTTCCCCAATATGCGCCAATACCTGCATAGAAACGGACTCCCAACTGGGGGTCGATTTTCCTTCGACTGAAACGATCTCTTGTCCCTGATGGAATCCCGCCAAGCCTGCAATAGAGTCTTTGGGCACATTCCCCAACATAGGAATAAAGGCTGAAACCCCCATCATAAACAATACCCAATAAACGACAACCGCAAACAACAAATTAGCAAAGGGTCCCGCGACTAATACCAATATTCGTGCCCAGACAGACTTAAAACAAAATGCTTGGTGACGTTCCTGCGGAGAAACGACTTGACCGCGTTCTCCAAAGAGCGATACATATCCACCAAAAGGAATAGCCGATATCACATATTCCGTTCCAAGTTTGTCGTACCAGCGATAGAGGGGACGTCCAAATCCAATTGAAAAACGTAGCACTTTAATGCCAAATCGTCTTGCAACCCAAAAATGTCCAAACTCGTGTACACCGACCAAAATACTAATGGCGACAATAAAAGCCAGAATCGAAATTAAGAGTTGAACCATAAATCCTCCAACACCAAATGAAATGCAGGTTTAAACCAGGGAGTATAATGTTCTGAATACAAATCCAATTCTCTCTGTAATCGTCGTTCAGATACCCAACGAAAATCCTGAGCTTCTTTCGGATCTAATACAATAGATTGTACGCCATCATGCTCTCCGAGCAACACATGATCGAATTCATGTTCAGTCAATCCATTTTCAAAACAAGCCTTATATTGAAAAGAACCGACTTTTTTTAAAGTGAGCGCAATCGACATCTCTTCTTTTAAACGTCTTTGACCTGCCAATATGATGTCTTCGTTTAAGCGCGGGTGACTACAACAGGCGTTAGTCCAAAGACCCCCGCAGTGATATTTATCCACATGACGTTGTTGTAATAAAAATTCAATAACATTTGAATCTTCAGGATTTTTTCTATAAATAAACACCGAAAAAGCACGATGCAACAAACCCAGTTGATGTGCTTTTAATTTCTCCTCAAGCCCAATGACTTGATCCTCGGCATCTACCAAAACAATTTGTTCTATATTTTTGTTGATTTGCCCCATCAGTTTAGTATCCCATTTTCAAATGGCGCAATAATGATTAGTTTTGAAAATAGCGCCTGGACCGTCTCTTTATCTTTCTTTAAAAATAATAATTTTAAATTTGGACCCGCATCTTGCGTAAAATAAAGCGGCAACCCTGCTTGTCGTGCATCCCAAATTTTATGCATGGCATCGATTGTTTTAGCTTCTGTGTACACAATAGGCGGATACGCCGTTAGCATCATGGCATGCATTGCCAAAGCATTAGACTCAGAAGCTTCTCCCAACTCAACAAAATTATACAGGCTAATCGCCTTTTTTAAACGCGCTAAATCATGCGCGTGTTTTTGAGGCCATGCACTATAAAATGGTGATGTTGCTTTCGTGATTTCCATGGCCTTTCTTGAACTTATCCGTTTGGATGCTGGATTCAGTATTAATAAACCGATTCGCAAGTCAGGCCACATTTGGGGCAAAGAAACACCTACAGAATCTATCCCATCTTCTGCCGTTCCTGTTTGCCATTCTACAAATCCCTGCCAAAACGATCGACTGGCACTCCCGCTTCCTAAACGCGCCAGCAAAGAAAGCGTTTGAAGCGGCAACTGCCAACCATACAATTGATCCATTGCGCCTATTAGTGCAGCATAACCGCAAGCTGAAGACGCCAGCCCTGCGCCAATCGGCACATTCGTCTCTGTTTCAACACAAAAACGTGTCGTCGGTGTGGGTCTAAATAAATTTAAATACGCTGTTAAATTTAAAACAAAAGCGGAATCACTGTTAATATTCATCTGCTTGCCATTGACAACAATATCATCCTGAAATCCTGCTTCAGCAAAAGAAAGCGTTGTTTTAGCACCATAATGCCCAAGTGAAACAGAGAGACTTGCGGTTACAGGTAAATTGAGTTCGGCATTTCGTTTTCCCCAGTATTTACATAACGCAATATTAGATGGCGCAAAAAACGTGCCCGTTCTGTTTTGAGGTTCTTTTGAAGTTGATTTTAGAACTTTCTGAACAATTGCTGCCTTATCCATAATGCACACCTTGCAAAGAAACAGACAGGGGAATTTTTTGGATGCCGTTCTCTTGCTGTTCAAATGGGCGATTACCTCGGTCGGCCCCTACATACTCGTTAGAACCTATAGCGATAACACAATCACCCAGCCCCGAACCCGAAATTTTAGCGCCATAAATACCCGGGGTGCTGGTGAGGCTATCGATTAATTGGTTTAACACGGGCGTTCCAACCCCGAGTGCATTCATCACTCCTTGTTGAATATTCATCACCTCACCCAAGCCTGCCCAATCTTTATTTTCAATAAAGACAGAAGCCCGGTTTACCGCATGTTCCATGGCATCATACAATGTGTTAATCACATCCGGATATTTATTCTGTAGCATTTCTACTTTTTTAATGACGACAGGTGTTGGCGTTTTTGAGCCAGAATATATCACAACCAAGGGCAACACACAGTCTAATTTTTTTATAATATACGGTGATTGCTGTTGGTAAACAATAACGCCACCATAAACACTGGCTGCAACATCCGCACCCGAACCCACCCCTTGCACTTCGCGAATAATTTCTCTCGATATCTCAAAAAGCATTTCTGTGCTTTTTGAAAGGAATTGCAATAAAACAGCGACCAAAGCGACTGTTACAGCTGCCGATGAGCCTAATCCGCAATTAGGCGAAAATTCTGAATCAATGATTAATTCAAAACCCTGATTGCGTATTTTTAATTCTTTTTTAAAAAATTTAATAGCTACAAATACAAACTGAAAGGGTTTTTGATTTGAAAGGTTTTTTATTTCATTCAGATTGCATTCTATTCTACCCAGATTAGACGTTATCAGAATTTTTGGCGCATTACTAATTGACGCATGGCTAACATGTAATGTAACTGTTATGCGTTTATCGATTGCTAACACAATAGCGGGTTTATTATTCAAGACAGCATGTTCGCCCAACAGCATCAAAGTTCCCGGTGCCGAGGCACTAAACGATTTGAGTGCCATATAAGTCCCCATGAACAGATTGAAGACTATAACCATAATCTCTCGTAACAGAAGACAAATCTCGATCAGAAAGCACTAAAACAACCCCTGCATTGTTACCCTTTACAGCGCCGGCCCCACAAATTTTGGCTGCAGCACCTTCTTTCTCGAGTGCGCAAATAAAGTCTTGCACTTTCGGGGGTACAACCCCAATTTTCACTAAAAGTCGATGGTTTTGCCGAATGCACGCTTGCATATTGGGAATGTTATTTGCTTGCAGCGCTTGATCAAAAAGCTCTGTAATAGCAGCAAAATCGTCCGCCATTGCTCCCTGTGTAAAGTGTTTTGAAACCCTGCTAACGCATTGCCCTGTTGTGGATTCAGGCGTACCCGTTTGAACAATACACAGTGGCATATTTGGCAAAGTGCGAACGAATGTCTGACCTTCTTCAAATCGCAAACACCCCCCCTTCATTGCTAAATGTAAATCTAATCCACTGGAATAACCATGTTGTAAATTTTCGGCTTCACGACCCAGCGCCAAAAATCGCGCGGGATCAATCTCTAATTTCAAAAAATGTGCGAGCGCGTATAAGGTACTCATCACGATTGCAGCAGAAGATCCCATACCACAACCAATGGGAATTTCAGATGCAGCGCGAATTTCTAAGCCATCAGACAACGTAACATTTAAGGTCTCCAACAAATGTGTAACCGTATACTGCAATAACTCAAAAGGGGTTTTTAACACCTCTCGAATACCACAACGCCCCTCCAAAAAGGCATGATATTTATCTTGCAATCTGTGTTTTATCCCTTCTAATGCCTGTAACGTAAATGATTTTGCAGACTTAAAATTTAAACAATTAAACAAAATAGTGGAAGAAAAATTCGCATTTATTGTGCTTTCTGCATACCGATCGATTGCCATCGCAATGGCAGGTTTTCCATAAACAACCGCATGCTCACCCGACAAAATCAACTTGGCAGGCGATCGCGCCTTGAATTGCTTATTCATTAATCTTAATCCAACTTCTCGTAAATACGCTTATGTTGCTCGATAGCTGCGAGTCGATATTGACGCTTATTATGATTAGTTATAATAAGAGCCCCCCCATCGACAGGATAGCGAAAATTGTAAAATGCGGTATATTCTTCTTCTGACAACGCCTCTCGATTTTCTAACATTTTTTGGTGATCATTTTTTTTAAGTCTGTCTTGATAATCTTTTTGAACGACCCCACTAAAGAACTCTGCAATGCACCCAGAGCCATAACTATAAAAGCCAATACGCTGATGCGCTAAGTCTTCGAGCGTATTTTCTAACAATGAAATCAAGCTTAAATAAAGCGCTGCTGTATAACAGTTGCCAATAACACGCCCATATTGTAACGAAGAACCCAGTTGTGCACTTAATTCCAGAGAGGTTAGTTTGGGTAATCCGTTGAATTTTGCCAAACATTGATGCGCTTTTTCCACTAAACGTGGAACGGGCACATGGTAACAAAAACGCGCATGATCCGAAAATGTTCGACCTGACAAATCTGTATATTGTTCCCAGGTTTTTTGAACCAATTTTAGATAAAGATCACACGAATATTTACCATCAACAATCGCCTCTTCACGATAGTTTGGGCGCCAAAAATCCATCACATCTTCTGTATGAAATCCGCTTTCAGGCTCAATCGCTAAAATTCTGGGGTTCTGTGACAACACCATAGCAACGGCACCGCCACCTTGCGACGACTCCCCTGTAGACTCTAAACCATAACGCGCAACATCAGACGCAATCAACAATATTTTTTTATTGGGATCTTCGCGCAACATCGGTAACGCCATTTGTAACCCTGCCGTAGCGCTATAGCAGGCTTGCTTTAATTCAACCACCCTACAACGCGCTGGCAAATTCAATAATCGATGTACAAAAATACCCGCCGCTTTAGATTGATCAATCGCACTTTCGGTTGCAAACAACAATAAATCGATATCATTAAGATTAACGTCTTGTAACACGCGAGAAGCAGCATCTGCCGCCATCGTTACGACATCTTCATCGGGTGGAATAACCGCCATTTTTTCTTGACCCAAGCCTGTATGGTATTTATTCACATCCACACCACGCGCTTTTGCCAATACCCTGAGATCCAAATAATAATGGGGAGTATAAAAGGCGATTGCATCAATTCCCACTTTTATCATATTTTTTGTTCGACCTTTTTGGATTCTAAACGTTCCAATCGAAGATGACTTTCCATGAGTTCTCCTGGATTTGTTTGAGCCGCTAAAAGAGAAAGCTCCCCACACAATACTGTTGCGCCTACAATGGCTGCTAAACGTCTACTATTTTGCCCGGGTGTGCGAGGCTCTAAGCAACCTAAACCCGCCAAGTTTTCCTTCACAAAAGGCAAATGTTTTCCGTTGCCTACCGTACCCACAATGACATTGGGCAAGGTGACAGAAAAATACAGATCTTGATTTCGTACTTCCGCATGAACCATCCCTTGCGATCCTTCAATAATGTTGGCAGCATCCTGACCTGTCGCTAAATAAAGTGCGAGCAACATATTCGCAAAATGTGCGTTCGCACTGCGAATAGCACCTGCCAACATTGTGCCAATAAGATTTTTTTTGATGTGCAAATTAACCATTTTTTCGGGTGTGGTTCTTAAAGTACGTTCGCAGATGTCGCGCGAAACGGTCATTTCACACACTACGTATTTTCCACGGCCTAAAATACCATTCACAGCAGAGGCTTTTTTATCGGTACAGTAATTGCCAGAAATAGAAACATAACATAATTTCGGAAAGTGTTTTAAAATCCAATCTAACAAAGCATCTGCGGCTTTGGTGGTCATATTATGACCAGAGGCATCTCCTGTTGACATCGAAAAACGAATATATAAAAGATTGCCCACAATTTGTACGTGCCAATCTTCTAGACGTGCGAAATGGCTCGTGGTTGTTACAACCGCTTTTAATTCGTCTTTATAGTCTTTGAGTGTAGCTGCAACATGAGAAACGTATTCGGCATCTACACCTTCGACGACAACAGATCGTGTCATGCTTTCTTCAACGACCACAGACTTAATTCCACCAGATAACTTTGAGACGAGTGCTCCTCGATTTACGGAAGGCCATAAGGGTGTTTCGAAGGTTGCTAGGGGGACAGAAACATCTTCCTGCAATATTGGCCCCGTAATTTTAACAGGACCTATCATCCGCATGGGAATTTCAGCGTAAACAGGTAATTTTTTCAATGTTTGCCCCAAGGATCTCAATAGAAATCAGGAGTCATTATACTGAACCTGGGGGTAACGTTACAACCGTTTATACTTTCTTTATAACTCACTCGCTCTAAAATTTTATAAGTTAGATAACTTTTTCTATTTTAAACCAGAGCCTCCACACGATCACTTCAAGCAAGCACCACTTCAGATTTCTCGAATATGCATGAAATTTTTTCACCGTTCCATACATAGGCTAAATGCTTTGATTGTATGGGTATGGAAATAGCAGATGGACGGAATGCTGCAATGCACTCTCCACCCGTATTCCGCACACTATTGTATAATAGTCCAAATGAACCAATTGATCTTAATTTTACAGCATACGATTGCGCGAGCAAATAGTTATCAGGATGATGAAGATGTTGAAATTTATTGTTTCTAATATTATGTAACGGCTTTAAGATTTTCCCAACATAAACCCGCATATCAATTTCCCCTGCGAGTTCATTCGTGGCAGCCAAAAATTTCTCCCGCCAAAAAACAGTTTCAATAACTGCTGTTTTCAAATCTCTAGAAGCATAATACACACCATAAGATCCATCCGTAAAACGGCTATTTTTACCAATATGTGTAAAAGCGGCCATGACAACACTCGAACCCTCACCACACACACGATCTTCTGGCCGCACAAGCGAAATGTCCCCAACTTCTTCTCGCAAGCGATCATTTGTTAAACTTTCTAGATAAAATATTTCTGCCATTTGATCTGCCCGCACTAATTTTTCAAAAAAATTAATAGGGGGAAACTTTGAGGGGATAATTCGAAATTGTCTATCCCAATCTGGTATGATTGTCGCTGCTAATTCTTGCATATAACATCATCCCCCGCGTTCTGCATCTAAATATCGACGAACATCGGCAAGATCGATTACTTTACCTGCCAACATTTTATCTAACGCTGAGCGCCCATTAAACAGTGGAGCGCTATTGGGTTTTTTGATCCATTCGTTTGCCGCGTGCTCATTGGGCAACAAAATCTGTAATGCTTTATAAATACCCAAAAGATAAGAAATACGATCTAAGGTATCGCAAGAAAGATGGCCTTGTTTTTCTTTTTTCCATTTAAAAAATGTCGACCGTGGGGGGCTACCCAGTAAAATTTGCTCTTCTTCTGCATTTAATCCCCAATTTTTGGTAATATTAAAAAAAGCTTGTAGCGCAGCAGCTTGGAGTTTTACGGGATCAATATTAGAAGGTAATACTTTTAATGGTTTCATAAAATACTCCAGTCTAATTGTAGACTTATTTTTATTATAGTCCATTTATAGATTAATGACACTATTTTTAAACTCAGACCAGGATTGTTTTACCAATAAATAATGATTTTAACGGTACTACGTTTCGCCAGAACGAATAATCTACTTGTTCTATTATTTTTTATCATACTCCTTATCATATATAACTCATGTGTAATCTAACACCACGACAATGGCTAGACTGGCTCGATAAGCTTAGCACCAGCAAAAAAACTGTATTTAAAAACAGTTTAAATATAGATTTTCCTCTTTAATTTAAAATATTCCGCTACACCGAACATAAACTTGAAACCATTTTTATAAGGCACTGTCTAATCATTTACGAGTAACTACAAGATAGGAGATTAAGATGAGTGCTAACGAACAAGACACAGCAAAAGAAAAAAAAATTAACAAAGCAAAAGAAGGTAGAAACGTTGCCGTTACGGAGATTAGGACTTCAGAAAGCTCGTATTTAGCGAACATAGAGCATTTAAGTAATTTTCTAGTTACGATGTCAAAAGATGCTGGCTTTATGAAATCCACGCAAGGGCAAGAATTTATTACAGAAATGCAAAAACTCACAGGTATTTTAGTCTTATCTAAATCGCTCTACTCAGCCATTAAAAAAGCAGCCCCCCCCGCCGATCCTGCAGCCCCTGGTGAGGCTGCACCTCCCGCTCCCGATCCCGATATGGAAGAGCTTAATAAAGCTTTTGTAGAACATGCGCCTCATTTGAAAAATTATAATGAGTATATGGCATCATATTCTAAAATTAGCGCGTTGTGCGGTTCTTTAAGAAAAAATAATACAGCTTTTCAAGAGCTTATGACCAAGTTTGGAACGCTAAAGCAACCATCACCCGGCAACCAACCTCTCGAGAATTTTTTAATAATGCCTGTGCAAAGGTTGCCTAGATACAAAATGTTGTTAGAGGAGGCGAAAAAAAGACAAGACACGCTAGGAATGGTGCAAGGTTCCGGTACAGGGGAAAATAATCCCCTGTATAAGGGCCTTGAAGGAGTAGAGGCGGCTGCAACGGCCGGTAACGAGGCTATAAGGAAACAAGACAAAATTACTGAATGGACGGTTGCATTATCTAAAGGCTATAATACCCCCGAAAATCGCAAGCTCAGGACTACAACAAAGGACGGCAATCTAAGCACTTTTACAGAAAACGATTTAAAAGTGCTTCAAGCAAACTTAAATAACAAGTTGAACATGAAATATGGAACACAAGACTCGCTTATGCTCGTTAAATGTAATTTTAAGAAAAAGCCTTTAGTCATTGACTGCCTTTCTGACACCAAACCGCCAATCATTTTATACAAAATCATACAAAGTTCTGATAAGAAACACTTTGATATTGAAATACAAAAGGATTTGAGCGAATTCGCAATAAAAAGCTCTAAAGGAAAAACACTCAGTTGTGATTATAATGCAATGGAAAAAGAGCTTGGTAAGAGGGAAGTAGTCAGTCAAGTTTTTGAAAAAATGCTGACACCAAAATTAGCACCAGCGGTTAAAACAGAACCGAGTCCCATTGTCGCAGCAATTCCAGTGGCTGCAGCGAAAGAAAGTACGGTTGAAGTATTACCAACTACCGTTGCCGTGCCCGCGCCTTCAGCAGCGCAGGAACCGGAACAAAAACCGTCCATCGAAAAGCCAACAGCAGCAAAGGCAGGTTTAGCCGATGTTAAGAAAGAACTAAGTCCGAAGAAAAATCTCCAAGAACAACTTAAGGCAGCACAGAACGGTTTGCGTAAGACTCCAGTAAGCAGTCAACCAGTGAAGCCGCAGCTGGCTGGATGGCAGGTCGAACTTCAACAGAAAAAAGCGGCAGCGGCAGCCAAGGTAAAAGAGACTGAAACGCCTAAACCAGAGGATAATACATCGAAGAGACCTAGTAAATAAAGTATCCGCAGGAGTCAAAATGTAGCCTGCTAATCTTCAAAAAAGAAGCAGGCTCTAACTCCATCGCTTTTAACTAAAAAACATAAAACCAATGGCAAAAATTGGCACAGTGGCTGTAATGCTATCGATGCGATCGAGTACACCACCATGGCCCGGCAAGAGCGTGCCACTGTCTTTTAGATTGCGAAGGCGTTTGAATAAACTTTCAAATAAATCGCCAACAATAGAAAACGTAATGCAGATCAACCCTAACATAACCCAAGAAAACAGCGAGAGATCTTGATCTAAATAAAGGTAGCCTACAATAACAACCAACAAGCCCCCAGCATACGCTCCCAAGACCCCTTCCCAGGTTTTGCCTGGACTAAGCTTTGGCGCCAGTGTATGCTTTCCAAAACGCTTCCCGACAAAATAAGCGGCAATATCGCAGACCCAAATCAAACTCAAAATATACAGCACAAGCCAAGGATTTCTATGCTGCAAAGCCACCAATAAAAACCATGAGGGCACCAAAACAAGACAACCCGCAACAACGCCCATCGGTTTCGACTTCCAAAATTCCTCTAATCTAGGGTAATACGCAACCGAAAAACCAGCCATCAACCAAAAGATCAGAATTAGCAAAGGAACGCCTTCCTGAAACAGCCATCTGCCCAATTGTAACTGGACCGAAGACCACTGCAAAATGGCTAATAACAAGCAAACACCGAGTGGCATTAAAATAAGGCAAATTATACGACTAAACACCGATTGAAACCCGGCTAATCGTGACCATTCCCACAACCCATACCCAAAAACAACACCGCTGATCACAGCAAAAGCCAGGGAAGGTAAAAATAAGGTTCCAAAAATTACTAAGGGAATTAAAATAGTGGCTGTTATAATGCGTGTTTTAAGCATATTCTTTGTGTGACATAAAATTAAGCGACGGATCGGGTTGCTCTTCGCTAAAGCCAAAACGGCGTTGACGTTTGGAGTATGCTATTAAAGCATCCTCAAATTGCGCTTCTCTAAAATCAGGGAAATAGGTGTCTGTAAAATATAATTCGGTATAAGCTAATTGCCAAAGCAAAAAATTACTAATCCGGTACTCACCACTGGTGCGGATAAAAAAATCAGGTTCAGGACAATCGCCAAACGCTAAATGTTCGCCAAAATTTTCAGCAGAAATATCTTCGGGCAAAAGTGTCCCTGCAGCGACTTGTTTAGCTAATGCACGCGATGCCTCTACAATATCCCATCGCCCCCCGTAATTAAAAGCAATATTCAGTTGTAACCCTGTATTTTTTTCGGTTGTTTGCTCAGCTGTCACTATAGCTGCTATTAATTCTTCCGAAAACGTACTTCTATCACCAACTATTTTTAATCGTATGTTATTTTCATGCAATGATTTGGTTTCGTTACGTAAAGATCTTAAAAAAATCCCAAATAGAAAGCTCACTTCATTCTCAGAACGCCGCCAGTTTTCGCTACTAAAGGTAAATAACGTTAAACACGCAATTTCTTTTTTAACACAGGTTGTAATAATGGCGCGAACAGATTCTAAACCCTGCTGGTGCCCAGCAACGCGCGGCAACAGCCGCTTTTTTGCCCAGCGACCATTACCATCCATTATAACTGCGACATGACGTGGAAGTTTCATTAAACGCGCATTAGCTCTGTTTCTTTGAAGGTGACCAACTTATCAATTTCTGCAACAAATCGATCGGTTAATTTTTGAGTAATATCCGTGGCACGACGCTCGTCGTCTTCCGTAATTTTTTTTACCTTTAAAAGTTGCTTGATTTCCGCATTCGCATCACGTCGAATATTACGCACCACAACACGTGCCTCTTCTGCCTCGCTTCTTACATGTTTAACCAAATCCCGTCTACGTTCTTCTGTTAAGGGTGGTAGCATAACGCGAATAACTGTCCCTGCTGTTGTCGGATTTAAACCTAAATCCGATGTGCGAATCGCTTTATCAATGGCCTGAATAGCGGTCTTATCAAAGGGGGTAACCGAAAGCGTACGCGCGTCTTCTATCGATATGCTCGCCACTTGGTTTAGAGGTGTTGGGTTACCATAATAGAGAACAGAAACCGACTCTAATATACTGGGATGTGCGCGATCCGTTCTTAATTTCGCCAAACCATGGCTCAGGCTTTCGACTGCTTTATTCATCCGTATTTCTGTGTCTTGCTCAATTTTTTTCAGCATAGCCTCACCCTAATCAGTTACCAAAGTCCCTTCATCTAAGCCATCGACAATACGCAAAAGCGCCCCTTCTTTTTTTAAACTAAAAACCCGAATTTTCATATGATGATCCCGACATTGACAAAAAGCCGTCAAATCCATCACGCCTAATTCTTTTTTTAAAGCTTCATCGTATGTTAAAACGCTATAACGTGTGGCTTCTGGATCTTTTAGGGGATCGCTTGTATAAATACCATCCACATTGGTAGCTTTTAGTAAAATATCCGCGTCTATTTCGATGGCTCTTAGGCTTGCAGCTGAGTCGGTTGTCACCAAGGGATTACCCGTACCCGCTGCAAACAAAACCACACGCCCTTTATTTAAATGATGGGCTGCTTTACGTCGATCATAATAATCAACAACGCCGCTCATATGAATAGCAGACATGATGCGTGTCGTAAAACCCGCGCGCTCTAAGGCATCACGCATAGCAAGTGCATTCATCACCGTGGCGAGCATACCCATTTGATCGCCCGTAATTCGACCCATTCCGACCGCGGATAATGCCTCAC
>Ga0073905_10000093_pt1 | contig 34155 bp, 31 predicted proteins | sample KloWWTupernatant_FD_65482 | JGI IMG/M metagenome (GOLD analysis project Ga0073905, IMG submission 65482) | Active sludge microbial communities from Klosterneuburg, Austria, studying microevolution and ecology of nitrifiers - Klosterneuburg... | ecosystem: Engineered > WWTP > Aerobic digester >... | reverse complement strand
GCCTCGATGCGTGACTTGATGTCGTCACGGATCGGGCGCACCGCATCGATGCCCTGGCCTGCGGGATCGTCCAGCTCCCAGTCCTCGTACCGCTTTCCGGGGAAGAATGGGCAAGCATCTCCGCAGCCCATCGTGATCACGACATCCGAGGCTTGTACAACTTCCGTGGTCAAGATCTTGGGCTGCTCGGAAGTAATGTCGATGCCTTCTTCGCGCATTGCGTCGACGGCCGTTGGGTTGATTTGGTCCGCCGGCATAGAACCAGCGGAGCGCACCTCAATGGCATCACCAGCGAGGTGACGCAGGTAGCCAGCGGCCATCTGCGACCTGCCTGCGTTGTGAACGCAGACGAACAGCACGGAGGGCTTCTGATCGTTCATTTGCTGCTGCTTTCTTGTGAGTGATGGGGGAGAGCTTTGAGGAGCTCGCGGACACGGGTTTCGATATCGCTACGAATCGCTTCCACGCCCGCGGGTGAGGCCAATGCCGGATCGCCCACGACCCAGTCTTCGTAACGCACACCAGGGATGATCGGGCAGACGTCGCCGCATCCCATGGTGATGACGACATCGGCCGCACGCACAGCGTCATCCGTCAGGGGTTTCGGGAACGCTTCGGCTGCAGCCTCTGGGCCCTCGATCTGCGTGAGCGCCGCACGCACATGAGGGTGTACATCCAGCGCAGGTGTCGAGCCTGCGGATCGAGCGATGACTTTGCCGGCAGCGAGCTGGTTCACCAAGCCAGCCGCAAGCTGGGAGCGTCCCGCGTTAGCGACGCACACGAACAGCACCTGCGGGACGCCAGCCGTGCGGTCTCGGGTGAGATCCGCAAGGCGTTGTCTGGCAAATCGCTCAGTGAGTGAAATCATATGGTGAGTGAGCTTGGCTGACTTGACCAGGCCAGCGTAGGACTCTCGAACGATTGCCGTGACGAGATCCCGGTTGACGGCGCTCAGCTCGGCTGCAAGCTCGTCCGCAAGCCGGCTGACACGAGCATCCATCGTCCGCAGTGCTTCAGCACGCGCAGTCTTGTCGTCCATGTCATGCGCCACGACCGCGGGCGCGAACGAATCAAGAAGCGCTGTCACTGCGCCTTTACGGGCGGGGGTGATGCGGTAGTACACCCAGGTGCCACGACGCTCAGAGAGGAGCAGTCCCGTCTCTTTGAGCTTCTTCAGATGGTGAGAGACCGTCGGCTGTGACACATCCGTCAATTCAGCAAGGTCGCAGACGCACGACTCTCCGCGAGCATCCGTCGCGATTGCTGAGAGCATCCTCAGCCGAAGAGGATCCGCAATTGCTTTCAGGACGGCTGAGATGTTCGTGGCCGCAGCGAGTTCCATCGCGCGTGTCGCAGTCGGGGAACAGTCGTCTACGTCGATGTCGCCGGTGACGACGTCAGTCATCATGTCCTCGATTCGACGGTGTACGGATCAGTGCGGAACCACCGGCGCGCAGCCCAGAGCGAAACGTAGACGAGGCCGACCAGCACGGGAACTTCAATCAACGGACCCACCACGCCCGCAAGCGCTTGTCCGGAGGTCGCGCCGAACGTTCCGATGGCAACAGCGATCGCCAGTTCGAAGTTGTTGCCCGCCGCGGTGAAGGCGAGTGCAGTTGATCTGGCGTAGCCGAGGCCGAGCCCCTTGCCAAGCAGCAGCCCGGCAAACCACATGAGCCCGAAGTAGACCAGCAGAGGCAGCGCGATCCGGGCCACATCCAAGGGGTTTGTGATGATCGCATCACCCTGAAGTGCGAACAAGAGTGCGATGGTGAACAGCAACCCGTACAGCGCCCAAGGCCCGATCACCGGCAGGAACTTTTCCTCATACCAATCGCGACCCTTGCGCTTCTCGCCGATCCATCGCGATGCGAACCCCGCCACGAGTGGTATCCCGAGGAACACCAGTACGTTGAGCGCGATCTGCAGTACGGAGACGTCCAGTCCCTGAGAGTCAAGGCCGAGCCAACCGGGGAGCACGGTGAGATAGAACCAGCCCAGGAGTGAGAACGCGAAGACCTGGAACACCGAGTTGATTGCGACGAGCACGGCAGTTGCCTCGCGGTCGCCGCAGGCCAGATCATTCCAGATGACGACCATTGCAATGCATCGAGCGAGACCCACGATGATGAGCCCCGTCCGATACTCAGGCAGATCCGGAAGGAAGATCCACGCCAGCGCAAACATCACTGCCGGCCCGACGATCCAGTTCAGTAGCAATGAAGACACGAGCAGGCGTTTGTCGCCGGTCACGGCTGCAATCTTGTCGTAGCGGACCTTCGCGAGCACTGGGTACATCATCACCAGCAGGCCCAGCCCGATCGGCACAGAGATGCCGCCGACTTCCAAACGTGAGAGTGCCTCGGAGAGGGCCGGGACGAAGCGCCCCAGGAGAATGCCCGCAACCATTGCGAGGCCAATCCACAGTGGAAGCCATTTATCGAGGGAGGAGAGCCGTTTCGGAGTGGTGCGCACAGCGGTCGTGGGAGCGCTCATGCTCGTTCAGTCTGGGCGTGCATTGCGTCCACCAGTTCGTATGCCGCGGCTGTGTAGCCGGCAGGTCCGGACCTGCCCATGGCCATCTCGACATCCTGATTCGACATGCTTCTATATTGATGTTTGTCGATGTTGTGTGCAAGTCGATGGCCGAAGGAAGTGGCTTTGGGCGCTTTCCTGCTGTCACCGAGCGCTACTGCGGGGCAAAGAGCGCTGCGGTGAGCGTTTCGAGCGTGAGCATCTTTGCGGTGACCAGATTCACCTGACGGTTGATCTCGCTCAGGGTCTTCACCACCGAGATCGCTTGGGCGCCCACTTCGTCGAAGTCGGACGTGGTGATTGCGAGCTGTCGGTCGGTGATGTCGCACCATTCATGGAGTTGATAGGCCAACACGCCGATTTCTGCCGCCCCGGCGCACAGCACTCCGGGCTGCAGATCCTGACGGAAGTCTGGTGCCCTCGACTTCCCGGCTTCAAGGATTGATACTTCTTTGCCTTCTGGGTCGAGGTATGGGCCGAGGATGTCACCTGCGGCCGGTCGGATGATGCCGTCCGCTCCCAGGGTGACGCGCGTATTCGCGCCGAGTTCGGCTTTCCAGTCGCCCGCTGGAAAGCGTTCTGAATGAAGATCGCGCCGAAGTGTCATGGCCGTCAGCGCTTTGTGTAGACGACAACGGTTGATCCCAGTTTGGCGAGGCTGCCCGGCTTTGGATCGGTGTACGCGATCTCTAGCCACTCATTCTCGCTCTGAAGGGGCGGCTCGTAGCGCACGACGAGACCGAGGTCACTCGCAGACTGGCGCGCGAGCCCCATTGAATCGCCCTCCTGCACCTCGCGCGTAGAGAGCCATTCAGGGACGATGATCTGCCCCGTAGCTGCGAGGGCCGACGTGACCGTTTCAATCAGCGCGTCCACCCGCCCCTCCATAGCTTTGAGGCTGTTTGTCAGCTGCGTCGCTGACGCATCGATTTGCGCGAGTGTGTCCTGCGCTGCCGTCGCCGATGCTGCGGTGGCGTCGAGTTTTGTATCCACGACATCGAAGAAGGCCAGCGAGCGGTACACATCCCTCCACGCCGTGACGATCGTGCGATACGCGGCCTCCACGGTGATATCCCCGGTCTGAGGATTGATGATGTAGCCGCTGAAGTTGTCGGCCGCCTTCCAGCGGCTGGTGGGCGCGTCCCGTGCTGGAAACCGCGCGGAGAGGTTCATCGGGTAAATGCCGTCATCCATGCGCTCATGATGGCGGTTTCAGGTCGCGGTGGAAAGGGGGACTCGCATCGAGCTCTGTCGATGAGCGGTGGCACGACGTTTCACTTCGTTCACCGTGTCGCCAGGTTGTCGTCATCTCGTGCCGGTAGCATTCCGGAAAACCGCAGCCGAGGCGAGGAGCCGAAACGATGCGTAGCGCTGAGTACCCCGTCGCGGGACTTACCCTTCTGCACCTGAGCGACACGCACCTGAGGGCGAACGGCGCACGACTGTTTGATGTGGTGGATGGCGCTGAACGGCTGGGCCGCGCGCTCGCCGTGTTTGAGGCATCCGGCATCATGCCAGACGCGATCATCTTCACCGGCGACCTCGCCGACCTGGGGGAGCCCGCGGCGTACGCCACGCTGCGTGCACTCGTCGAGCCGCTCGCCAAGCGATTGGGTGCGCGCGTGCTGTGGGTCATGGGCAATCACGACCAGCGGGGCGCGTTTCGTGCAGAACTGCTAGACGAACCGGCAAGCCTGCGGCCGGTAGACCGGGTTGATGAGATCAACGGGCTGCGCGTAATCACTCTCGACTCGACTGTTCCGGGCGCGCACTACGGTGAACTGCGCGATGAACAGCTGCAGTGGCTCCGCGATGAACTGGCGACGCCGGCACCGCGCGGCTCGATCCTCGCGATGCACCACCCGCCCGTACCAAGCGTGCTGCCTTTGGCGGCGAGCGTGGAATTGCGCGATCAGTCACGCCTCGCCGCGGTCCTGCGCGGCACCGACGTGAGGGCGATCATCGCGGGGCATCTGCACTACTCGACCTTTGCGACGTTCGCGGGCATTCCCGTCTCGGTTGCATCATCGACCTGTTATGCGCAAGACCTGACCGTGCCGACCGGCGGCACACGTCCACAGGACGGGGCGCAGGCCTTCAACCTGGTGCATGTGTTTGATGAAACGGTTGTGCACTCGGTCGTGCCGATCGACGTGCCGCGCACACTTGAATACATCGACGCGCCGGAGGTCCGCCGCCGGCTCGCCGCCGCGGGCACAGGCCCGTTCAGTGCGCGATCGGCGGATGTTCCGACCGAACAGGCCGCGCTGCATCGCTGATGTCTGCACGCTCCCAGGGCGGGAGCACCGGAAACATCTTCTCGAGCGTTCCGCGGATGGTGCGGATTCTGATCTCTTCGGGGACTTCTTTCTCGCCGCCGTCGTTGAGGCAGAACATGTCGATATCGCCCCGCTCGGCGAGCCGCTCCATGCGGCGGAGTGAGGCCGCAAGCGTCGTTTGTACGTAGCGCACCCGGGGTTCGCAGGTGGCCACTGCCCGCCCGGTCATGAGCGCGTAATAGTGGTAGAGGCTGTTGGTCACTGAGATGTCGGTGGCGGAGCGGAATCGGGATGCCGCGGTGCGTTCGAAGTCGTCAGGAAACTCACGTTCGAGCTCGGCCATGACGCTCTTGCGGAGCGGGGTGGCACAGTGTGAGAGGTCATGCGTGATCGTGCGACCGAATCGGGTTCGCAGGAGCTCGCGGTTCACTCGAAGGCCATTATCGTGGCCGCTGCGATGCGGCGCGGGCTTCCCCGTGCCGATGAGCACCGGTGACTCGACAAACTTCGTCACGCCCGCTGATGTGAAGAACAGTTCAGGCGAGACCGGTCGACCAAAGAACATGTCGTCGTTTGCGTAGATGAAGTGTTCGGCGATGCCCGGGATCCGGTGCAATTGCGCTTCGACGGCGTGTGAGTTGTGGGTCGGCAAGACTGAGGGGTCGGCGAAGAACTCCTCGCTGCGCACGAGCGTCACTTTTGGGTGATCGATCAGCCATGCGGGTGCGGGGGAGTCGGTCGCAATGAAGATTCGTCGCACCCATGGCGCGTAGGCGTGCACGCTGCGCAGCGCATAGCGGAGTTCGTCGACATGGCGATACCGGGCGGGGCCATCATCGCCCTCCCCGACGACGTACTCCGACATTTGTGCGGCCCGCTCGCGCTGGAACTCGCTCCTTGAACCGTCAACCCAGGAGAAGACCATGTCGACGTCGTCGACGAATTCATGCGCCTGCGGATCGAACATGCCCGCGATCGTGCGCCAGCTGCGCCCGTATCGTTCGATTGTCGTGAAGGTGATGTCTTTGCTCGGCGTCACGCGGCGTGTGAACGCGTTCTCGTTCGGGGCCTCGATGAGATCGCCCTGGAAGCGCCAGAATTCGAGACGTACCCCGAGCGATGCGCCGTAGCGCTGCGCGCGATTCGTCGTGATGCGTGGGCGATACACGCGCACGGCGCGCGGGTCTGCAGCTGGTTCAGCGGTGAGGGCGGATGCCTCAGACGCGAGCAGAGCCGGCTCCCGCTTCGCTTTGACGTACAGCGGTTCGTCTTGACAGACGGCTGCCAGCGCGGCCATCGCGGCGGCGTGCGTATCGACGTCGACAACGAGCGCCGGGACGGCGAGATCGCGCCGGATCAGGACGACGTCGATGCCGGCACCCTCCAGCGCTGACGCGATCAACAGGAGGTCATCGATGCGCGCCTGCGCCGGCGTCACTGAGTCATGGACGAGGCGCAACACGCCGCCGTCGAGGACGACGTCGTCGCGATCAAGCAAACCGGACCGCGGGTCACCGGGGACGACTGAAAGTGTTGGCATAGAGCGCCCTTCGTGATGCGACGGGAATGTCAGCCGCCGGAGTGCCGACGCAGGCACGCGGGGGTGCGGATGGAGCCCGCTGTGAACGTCGAACGCTGGGCATCAGAAGATACAACGCAAAGCGGCCCGCGACTATTCCATTTCGCGGCGCGCTGGCGCATTGAACTCAAGGGGCTGAATCGCGATTGATTTGTCTCGACACTTGTGGCCCGCGCAGATCCTGCAAGTATGTGACTCGTGAGCGGCGATAACGGAACGGACAAGAATTTCAAGAACGCGTCGTCCCCTGCGATGCGTTCAGGCGCACGCGCGGCAGAAGTCGCACGAAGCTTCGCGCGCGGGCTCAAGGGCTTCGCGCCGAAGACTGTGCACCCAGCGCTGATCCCCGGAGTGGGAGTGGAACAGACCGGGCGGGTCTATCGCACCGACTGGCTGGTGTTCAGCGTCGCCGCGGCCTTTGTCGTTGCATTCATCAGCTGGGGCATCTTCGGAGGTGACAGTCTGTCGACGGCGACGCAATCCGTGCTGAACTGGGTCATCGAGTACACCGGGGTGTTCTTCACCTCCGTGGCGACGGCGATCCTGCTGTTCATGATCTTCCTCGGCGTGAGCAAGTACGGTCGCATCAAACTCGGGCGCGACGACGAGACCCCCGAATTTTCAATGTTCTCCTGGATCTCGATGCTGTTCGCCGCGGGAATGGGCATCGGCCTGGTCTTCTGGGGAGCAGCCGAACCGCTGACCTTCTTCGAGACGCCGCCACCGGGAACCGTCGAGGGCGGAACCCTCGAAGCGATGCAGACCGCGCAGGCGCAGGTGCTGTATCACTGGGGCCCGCAGGCATGGTCGTTCTACGCACTGGTTGGCGTCGCGATCGCGTATGGATCGTTCCGCCGTGGCCGCACGCCACTCATCTCGTCGGTCTTCGCTCCCTTCCTCGGCGAGCACAAGACGACGGGGCCGGTGGGCAAGACGATCGACATCTTCTCGATCCTCGTGACCCTCTTCGGCACGGCGGCGTCGCTTGGTCTCGGCGCATTACAGATTGGTCACGGCGTCGAACTCGTCTCTGGCATCGGTGAGCTCGGCAACGGGGTCCTCATCGCCGTGATCGCCGTGCTCACCGCCTGCTTCATCGCCTCAGCCGCATCGGGCGTAGCCAAGGGCATCCAGGCGCTGTCGAACATCAACTCGGTCGCAGCCATGATTCTCGCGTTGTTCGTCTTCTTCGTCGGCCCCAGCCTGCTGATTCTGAATCTCCTCCCGGGAATCGCTTTCCAGTTCATCAGCGACCTCCCGATGATGATGGGCCGTTCCGGCGCGCAGGGCGAGGCGACCGAGCAGTTCCTTGCGTCGTGGACGATTTTCTACTGGGCATGGTGGATCTCGTGGTCGCCGTTCGTCGGCATGTTCATCGCCAAGATCTCGCGCGCCCGCACCATCCGGCAATTCGTGTTGGTCGTGATCGCCGTACCATCGCTGATCTCTCTGATCTGGTTCGCGATCTTCGGGACGACTGCGATCGACCAGCAGCTGGGCGGAGCAGGGCTCGCGACGTCACCGCCCGAAAATGTGCTCTTCGGCGTGCTCGAGAACCTTCCACTCACCGAAATCACCTACATCGTGCTGATGCTCCTCATCGCGATCTTCTTCATCACCGGTGCCGACTCGGCGTCACTGATTATGGGCACGATGTCGCAGCAGGGCGATCCCACGCCCAAGCGCTGGGTCACAGTCACGTGGGGCACACTCGTCGGGGTGATCGCTGCGGTGCTGCTCGTGACCGGGGCCGAAGGAAGCGGCCTGCGGGCACTGCAGAACGTCACGATCATCGCGGCGTTGCCGTTCGCCGTCATCCTGGTATTCATGATGGTCGCGCTGATGAAGGACCTCCGTCGCGACCCGTTGATCCTGCGCGACGCGTATGGGCGGAAGGCGCTCCGGCACAGTGTGCGCACCGGGCTGGAGGAGTACGGAGACGACTTCGCGCTCGTTCCCAGCGAATATGACCACTCGCAGGACGAGCATCCGTGGGTCGAAGAGCCGTCGGACGAGGCGTTCACCGAGGTGTTCGAGACGGCTTCGGCGCCGATCATCACGGTTGACGCAGATGCCGCATTGACCGATCCGGATGCTCCAGACGGAAGTTTCTCGGAGGTCGACCGTGGCGAGGAGGCCGGGCCGAACAATACGGCTGTCTAACGCGAAAACGGGTGTGGTCGCCGACGAATTCTCGCCGGCGACCACACCCGCCCAAGCACCGAGCCCCCCGCTCGGCGTGGCCCGAACTACTTGGCCGGGGGCATCAGCACCGAGTCGATCAGGTACACGGTCGCGTTGGCGGTCTGCACGCCACCGCACAGGATGTTCGCGCCGTTGACCATCCACATGTCGCCGCTGCCGGTGACGTCAAGGTCAGCGCCCTCAACGGTCTTGTGCATGCCGGCGATGTCGGCGGGCTCGATCTGACCGGGAACCACGTGGTAGGTCAGGATCGAGCTCAGCGTCGCGCTGTCGGTCTTCAGCGACTCGATCGTTGCCGGGTCGATCTTCGCGAACGCGTCATCGACCGGGGCGAACACCGTGAACTCGCCACCGTTGAGGGTGTCGACGAGGTTCACGTCGGGGTTGAGCTGACCGCTCACCGCGGCGACCAGTGTCTTCAGCATCGGGTTGTTCGATGCGGCCACGGCGACCGGGTCTTGCGACATGCCCTGGATCGAGCCCGCGCCCGTCGGCACGGCCTCGGCGTACGCGGCGCAACCGGGGCCAACGAGGTTCGCGGCCGGATCCATCATTGCGGGTGCCGACGCCGAGGTCTCAGGAGCCGTCGGCTTCGACGACTCTTTTGCCGGGGCGCTCCCCATCGAACACGCCGAAAGCAAGAACGCGCCCGCCACGGCGAGGGTGACTGCTGCCGTGATCTTCTTCTTGGTGCTGAACATCTCGAGCTCCTTCAGAACTGAGCCACGGCCTCTCCGCGGCGTCGACATCTGTTCGGAACCCCGCCCGGATCGGATTGGAAGAATCTTGAACCCGCGGAATCCAATCCGATCACGCCTCTGAAGCGAAGAGCTTGTGACAGAAGCGAGGACCGCAATGGACCTGATCATCATCGGCCTGCTCGGCGGGCTCATCACCGGAATCTCACCGTGCATCTTGCCGGTGCTCCCGGTGATCTTTCTCACAGGCGGCGCGCAATCGGCGAAGTTCGACGGCGAGCTGGTGCCCGCGCGTCGCACCCGCCCGTACTTTGTGATCGCCGGGCTCGTGCTGAGCTTCACGCTCGTCACGCTCGGCGGCTCGTTGCTCCTCGGCCTGCTGAACCTCCCGCAAGACATCATCCGCTGGGTCGGCATCGCCGTGCTCGTCATCATCGGTGTCGGGCTGATCGTGCCGAAGTTTGAGCGGCTGCTCGAGAAACCGTTTCAACGATTCGGGCAACGCGAGGTCACCAACCGGGGGAGCGGCTTCGGTGTGGGCCTCGCCCTCGGCGCCGTCTTCGTACCGTGTGCGGGGCCCGTCCTCGCGGCGATCATCGTCGCCGGCTCGACCGGAAGGGTGGGAGTCGGGACGATCGTGCTGACGGCATCATTCGCCATCGGCGTCGCGATTCCGCTCCTTGTCTTCGCGCTCGCCGGACGCAGCGTCGTCGAGCGCATCCGCACGTTCCGTACGAAGGAACGCGCCCTCCGTATCGCTGGCGGTATCGCGATGATTGCGCTCGCCGTGGGACTGGTGTTCAACGTTCCGCAGGCGTTGCAGCGCCTGCTCCCTGACTACACGGCATCGCTCCAGCAGGGGATCGCCGACTCCGACCAGGTGTCGGATGCACTCGATCTAGGCGGGCTCGTCAACGACGAGAATCGCGACCTCGACAAGTGCACCAACGGTGCGGACGTGCTCGAATCGTGCGGCACCGCCCCGTCAATCAAGGGCATCACGGAGTGGCTGAACACGCCGGGTGGCGAAGCGATCGATCTGCAGGAGCTGCGCGGCAAGGTGGTGCTCATCGACTTCTGGGCATACTCGTGCATCAACTGCCAGCGCTCGATTCCGCACGTCGTCGGGTGGGACAAGACCTATCGTGACCTCGGACTGCAGGTCATCGGCATCCATTCGCCCGAATATGCGTTTGAGAAGGATGCCGGCAATGTCGCCGCGGGAATCCGCGACTTCGGGATCGAGTACCCGGTTGCCCTCGACAACACGCTCTCGACCTGGACGAACTATCGCAACCGGTACTGGCCCGCGCACTACCTGATCGACGCGCAGGGCACCGTGCGGCACATCTCGTTCGGCGAGGGCAACTATGCGGCAACCGAGCGCATGATCCGCGAGCTCCTCGTCGACGCGAACAGCGCCGTGGTGCTGCCGCCCGAGTCGGGTGTCGCCGACGAGACGCCAACGGTGGGTTCGACGACGCGCGAGACATTCCTTGGGTCGTCGAAAGACGTCAACTACGGCGGGGATGCCCCGTATCGTGCCGGCCCCGGAACGTTCTCGTTTCCGAACCCACAGCCTGACGACAGCTTCGCGCTGTCGGGCGACTGGAACGTTGCCACGCAGTTTGCCGAGGCATCCACTGCTCGCGGCGGGAAGATTCGCCTCAGCTATCACGCCGCAGAAGTGCGGATGGTGTTGGCCGGTTCTGGCGAGCTGACCGTGCGCGGACCCGGTGGAAGCGAGCGCACGGTGACCGTCGATGGCACCCCGCGGTCGTACGGGATCGTCGAAGGCGGGGCACCCTCGTCGGGTGTGCTCGAGATCGATGTGCCCGCAGGGGTGCAGGTGTACTCGTTCACCTTTGGGTAACGCGCTACCGGCAGAAGGCGAAGGATGCGGCATGCTTGGTGAAATGGTCATCGACGGTATTGAGACGCCTGAGGACGGAACGGCGGAGGATCTCGCCGGCGCCCTCCTCGTTCGCGTCGCCACCGGAGACCAATCCGCATTTGCAGCCCTCTATGACATGCTCTCGGCTCGGGCGTTCGGCCTCATTCTGCGCGTGCTCATCAATCGTTCGCAGAGCGAAGAGGTGCTGCAGGAAGTGTTCCTAGAGGTCTGGCAATCCGCTGCCCGGTTCGCTCCGAACAAGGGGCAGGGGAGGACGTGGATCTTCACGATCGCGCACCGCCGGGCCGTCGATCGGGTGCGGGCTTCGCAGGCAAGCAGCGATCGCGACGTGCGCGTCGGATCGCGCGACATCGACATTGCGCACGACAGCGTCGCCGAACAGGTAGAACTCGGCATCGCGGCGACGAGCGTGACCGCTGCGCTCGGGACCCTGCCCGAAGCGCAACGCGAGACGCTGGTGCTGGCGTATTACGGGGGCTACAGCCAGAGCGAGATCGCGGTGCTCGTCGGCGCACCGCTGGGGACGATTAAGACACGAATGCGAGACGGGCTCACACGCCTGCGAAACGAGATGGGGGTGACGGGATGAACGAGCAGGAGTTTGCCGAACTCGCTGCGGGTCATGCGCTGCATGCCCTGTCGGCGAACGACGAGGCCAGATATGCGGCGGCAGTTCGAGCGCACCCCGAATGGGAAGCGCTCGCCGCAGCCGATGCCGAGACCGTCGCCCAGCTCTCCGATGCGGTCGCACCGGTCGCCCCGGGCCCGAACGTGCGCGATGCCCTGATGTCGCAAATCGCGTCGACGCCCCAGCTTTCGGGCGATGACGCCGCTGTCGCGCGCGCAGCCGGGCCCCTCGGCGGCGTCGATCCCGCAACGGCAACCGACTCACGGATGCCGCGCACCCGCGCACCCCGAAAGAAACTGCGGCTCTTCTACGCCCTGGCGGCGAGCCTGGTCCTGGTTGCGGGCATCGGCTACGGAGCCGTGACACTGACGAACCAGCTCAGGGCACCGGCATCCGTCGTCGCACTTGCAGACATCGAGGCCGCGGGAGACGCGCAGCAGGCATCTACGACGCTGGCAAACGACGGCACCGCCACCGTGCACTGGTCGGCAGAGCTTGGGAAGGCCGTGCTCGTGGCCGACGGGCTCGAGGCCCTGGACGCGGAGCAGACCTATGAGCTGTGGTTCGTGCGCGGTACGACCCCGGTCTCGGCCGGCACCTTTACACCGAGCGACGGTGAGGCGGTGGCGCTCCTGCGCGGCGAAATGCACGCGGGCGACGTGGTTGCGGTGACGGTCGAGCGCTCGGGCGGGTCGCCGACCGGCCTGCCCACCAGCGACCCAGTCCTCGCTATCGCGACGACGTAGCGCCGCCGCGGGGAACTGGGCCGCAGGATGAGCGGCCGGTCGCGTACCGACTACTTCGGAAGCGGCGCCGGTGTGCGGTTTTCTGCACTCACCATCCATGCGAACTGCTCGAGCTTCTCGAGAATCGCGTGCAGGATGTCGGCGCTGGTGGGGTCTTCATCGTCGACGGGGTCGTGCACTTTCCGCACCGTTGCGATTGCGCATTCGAGGCGCGCGGTCACCAAATCGGTGGTGTCGGTGGTGCTGACTTCGCCGGCTGGAAACTCCGGCAGGGTCGTTGTGCTCGACACCGTGGCGCTCCGACCATCTGGGACGGCGTGGAGCGCGCGCATCCGCTCGGCAACCGTGTCGCTGAACACTCGCGCCGCATCGATGATTTCATCGAGCTGGCGGTGCGTGTCGCGGAAGTTGCGGCCGACCACGTTCCAGTGCGCCTGCTTGCCCTGCATCGACAGCTCTAGCAAATCGACGAGCACCGATTGCAGGTGGTTGCCCAGCGCCTTCGAGGCGACGAAGCCCTTCTCAGCGTTCTGCTGAGCGGTCGTCATTGCGCCCGGGCGTGCTGCCTTTGTCGGTGCGGACTTTGCGGATGCCGTCTTCGTGTTCGTTGCCATAATCTTTCCCTTTCGCTCGTTTTCGGGGTGGTCTGGTTAGGCCCGATTGCGGCCGCTGATGACCCGGAACAGGAATGCGATCAGCGCGATGACGCCGACCACCAGGGCGACCCAGAGCAACCAGCTGAGCGCGGCGTTCAGCCCGCTCACAATTGCCACGATGATCGCGACGATGATGATGATGACAAGAGCAATATTCATGCGGTGTTTCCTCCTCGTTGCGGCCAGCCTCGTGGACCGGCCGTGTTCGTCACCACGACTTTTGCAGGGAAATCGTGGGCGCGCACGGGGGTTGACCCCGTCTGCACGCGGTGGTATCTGAGCGTTCTGGGCTTGTCAAGAGGCTCGCGTCGCCGCGGGCCGATTGCCGACCGCTGCCTGCGATATGGTGCTCAGAAAAGGAGGGCCCCGTGGCGCGACTTGTGCATGGCACACCGGATTCCGATCCGGGATTTCGGCGGCTGCTCGACGCCCATGGCGATCGCTACGTCGACGCCAGAGGGCGGGCAGCCCCGCTGTCTGCGCGTCGTCGCATCGACGCCCTCGTGATCCCGCCGGCGTGGAACGACGTATGGGCCGCCGCTGATCCGCTCTCGCACATCCAGGCTGTGGGCACGGATGCCGCGGGCCGGCGACAGTACATCTACCACCCACGCTGGCGGCAAAGCCGAGATCGCGACAAGTTCGCTCGTGCGCTGGCGCTCGCGGCGGCGCTTCCGCCCGCACGTGCCCAGGTGACGGCGGCGCTGCGCCGAGGCATCCCCGATCGCGAACAGGCGTTGGCTGTGGCGTTTCGGCTCCTCGACGACGCTGCACCCCGCGTCGGGTCGAGCCAGTACCTCGCACAAAACGGGAGCCGCGGGCTCACGACATTGCGAAGAAGGGATGCCGCGGTCACAGGTTCGACAATCACGCTCTCGTTCCCGGCCAAGAGCGGCAAGCGTGCGCACCTGGAGATCACGGATGCCGAACTTGCCGCGGTGCTCGCGACGCTGCGCGTCGGCCGCGCTGGAGCGACGCTGCTCTGGTACCAACGCGGTCGGCGACAAGCCACGGTCACGGCCGCCGAGGTCAATCAGCACATCCGTGTGCTGACGCGCGGGGCGTTCACCGCCAAAGACTTTCGAACGCTGCGGGGCACGGTTCTCGCGGCCGACGCGTTGGCGCGCATCGGCACCGTCGATACCGCGGCCGACCGGAAGCGCGCCGAACGCCTGGCGGTGCGCGCAACCGCCGATGCGCTTGGCAATACGCCCGCTGTCGCGCGTTCAAGCTACATCGACCCGCGGGTGTTTGCGCACTACGCGAGGGGCGAGACCCTCGACCTCTCGGTCAGCCCGGATTCCGCAATTCGCCGGTTGCTCGGAGCCGATGCCGACACACGTGCCATTCCCGGTCGTGGCCGTCGCAATCGAGCCCGCTGAGGGCTTGGAGTCAACCGAGCGGCGGCACCGAAGCCGTCTGTCCCGTGGTCGGGGCGGTGCTGGCCTCGGATGGCTCGGGAACGAGGTACAGGCCGGTGGCGGTGTTCGCGGTGAAGGCGAGTGCATCGACCCATGCCATGTTGATGGAGGGTTGCCGTCCTCCGTAGTACTTGTAGACAATCGAACTGCCGGGGTGCAGCCACACGGTGGTGCGGCCGCCGCCGACACTTGCGTCTTCTCGCCAACTCAGCGTGAACGGCTCGCCCCGTCGCAGCTTTGCGCTGATGGCGACTTGCAGGTGTGCGAGGGCCCGGTCGTCAAATTCGGCTTTGACGCCGCCCTCGTAGATGAGCTTGCCCATTGGTCTCCTGCTTTCTGGCAACGCGCATTGTCGGTGAGTCGGCCTCTGAGTAGCGTAGGCCGATGGGCATGACGACTTACTCTGCCCGGTCGAGGACCTCGTCAATCAACGTGATGCCGCCACTCGAGTTGGCCGAGTGCATCAGCTCTTCAATCCACCGCCGGTTCAGCTGGGGTGCGTCAGACTCGTCGAAGACGAATCGCAGCGGGATTGATGGGTGAACCCAGATCGTCGAACGTCCAGGTGCCTGGCTTTCGGGGTGCTTCCACGAGAGTGTGAAGCTCTCTTGCCGCCGGAGTTTTGTCGCAATGACAAGTTTGAGGTGCGCGAGCGCACGGTCATCAATTTCGATCAGATCAGTCGTGCCACCGTAGTGAAGTATTCCCACTTGGTGACCGTAGCGCACGGGATCGACGAACGCCGGGATGCACTGCCAATTGACAGTGCGCCCCGGCGGCCGCGCCCTTGCGACTTAGTCCAGCGCGTCGACTTAGTCCAGCGCGTCCTTGACGTCGTCGACGGCCTTCTTCGCCGCGGCCTTTGCCTGGTCGATCTTTCCTTCGGCCTCGAGCTTCTCGTTGCCGGTGACCTTGCCGGCCGCTTCCTTCGCCTTACCGGCGAGGTCTTCAGCTGTGTGCTTGATCTTGTCGTCGAGCCCCATGGTTGCCTCCTTCGGTTCACCGCGTGATTCGCGCGATATCTCCATCCAGTTCAGCCGTTGCCGCGCTCTCGGAGAAGGGGGTTGACGTCGCGTGACGGGTGTGCTGCTGCTCGGGGTGCGGTTCGGCCGGCAGCAATGCAGGCGTACTTGGACGACGTACGGGGACTAGCCACACTTCCTGATCCGGTGTCAAGGGTCGTGACCGGGCTCGAATTGGCGTCTAGCGTAGGGCGACCGCACGAGAGTTTGCAGCGTGCGGGCACCGAAATGCTGAGCGACGAAGGGGAGCTATGAAGTCCGTACTGGTGACCGGCGCGACCGGCTACATCGGGGGACGGCTGGTGCCGAGACTCCTTGATGCGGGATATGACGTGACGGTGCTGGTTCGTTCGGTGGAGAAGCTTATGGACGTGCCGTGGGCTGGGCGGGTGAAGATCATCTCCGGTGATTTGCTCGACGCGGAGACGGTCGCAACAGCCTGTGCGGGCCAAGATGTGGTCTATTACCTCGCCCATTCCATGGGATCGGGCGGCGACTTTGCGCACGCTGAGGAGCAGGCGGCCACGACGTTTGCGCGGACCGCGGCGGCTCACGGCGTGCGGCGGATCGTCTACTTGGGCGGCCTCGCTCCGGGCGGCCAGACGCTTTCGAAGCACCTGGCGTCCCGCAAGCGGGTCGGCGAGATTTTGCTTGCGTCTGGCGTGCCGACGGTGGCGTTGCAAGCGGGGGTTGTGATCGGATCGGGCTCGACCTCGTTCGAGATGATTCGACATCTCACCGACGTGTTGCCCTATATGCCTGCCCCGCGGTGGGTGCGTAATTTCATCCAGCCGATCGCCGTTCGCGATGCCTTGTACTACCTCGTTGCCGCCGCGGCACTCCCCGAATCTGTCAACCGCACATTCGACATTGGGGGACCAGACGTCTTGAGGTACGGCCAGATGATGAACGGATACGCCCTGGAAGCGGGGCTTCGGCAGCGTCCGATTGCCGCGCTCCCGGTGCTCACGCCGTGGCTCGCGGCGCAATGGGTGAATCTGGTGACCCCCATTCCCCGACGACTCGCGGTGCCGATTATCGCCTCGCTACAACACGACTGCGTTATGGGTGAGCACGATATCGATGCGTTCATTCCGCCCCCGGACGGTGGGCTCACCGGCTATCGACGCGCGGTTCAGCTCGCGCTCGCCAAAGTGCGTGCCGGTGAGGTTGAGACGACCTGGCAGAACGCTTCGGTGATCGACGCACCCAGCGCGCCGCTGCCAAGCGACCCCGACTGGGCGGGACGCACGGTGTTCACCGATCGCCGAGAGCGCACCACGGACGCGTCGCCCGAGCAGGTCTGGGAAGTCGTCGAAGGTATCGGAGGGGCCAATGGGTGGTACTCGTTCCCACTCGCGTGGGCGCTGCGTGGCTGGGCAGACAAGCTCGTCGGCGGGGTGGGACTTCGTCGCGGCCGCCGGCATCCGCAACTGCTCCACACCGGTGAAGTGCTCGACTTCTGGCGCGTAGAACGACTCGAGCGGGGGCGGCTCCTCCTGCTGCGTGCCGAAATGAAACTCCCGGGCCTTGCCTGGTTGCAGATGGAGGTGATTCCGGATGCCGCTGGCTCGGTGTACCGGCAACGAGCCGTCTTCTTCCCGAAAGGGCTCGCCGGGCGGCTCTACTGGCTCGCGATCCTGCCCTTCCACGGAGTGATCTTCAGCGGCATGGCGAACCGCATCACTTCGGCGGCATTGGCACAGAGTGCCGCGGCTAGACCTGATTCCACTGCGCGATGAGCAGCAGCGTGACCAAGAAACCGGAGAAATAGTTGAGCGCGATGAACCGGCGCCACGCGCGATTCGTGCCGGCGGAGGTTGCATCCGTGACCGACCAGTACGGCAGGCAATTGAGCAGGTAGGGCACCGCGATGATGGCCGCCAGCGGGCCGGGCCATGGCGCCGCGAGCATGAGGAGGCCCGCAACGGCCCAGAGCGCGAGCGCCAGGCGTGCCGTCGCCCGGGCCCCGATCGCGGTCGCGATCGAGTGGATGCGCGCCTCGCGATCAGGCACGATGTCTTGCACCGCACCGAACGCGTGGGCCGCCATGCCCCAAAGGAAGAACGCCGTCAGCACCAGGACGAGCGCGCTGTCGATGGGTGCACCGGCGAGCAGGAGCCCGACGACCGCAGGGCTCACGAAATGCACGCTCGACGTGATGGAGTCGAGGAACGGTCGCTCCTTGAAACGCAACCGGGGTGCGGAGTACGCGACAAGGGCGAAGGCGCTGACCGCGAGTGCCAGCCATACCGCCGGGCCGCCCGCGGCGCCGAGCACGATGAGGAACGGAATGTTCGTGAGCGCCGCGATCCAGAGCGTTGGCCGGTGCAGGCGGCGGGGGAGCAGGGCTCCTTCGATGCCCCCCTTGCGCGGGTTCGCGAGGTCTGAGGCGTAGTCGAAGACGTCGTTGATGCCGTACATAGCGAAGTTGTACGGAATCAAGAAGTAGAGGAATCCGATCAGCAACACCCAGTCGATCTCTCGGGTGGTGAGCAGATATGCGGCGCCGAACGGGAACGCGGTGTTGATCCAGCTGATCGGACGCGAGGCGAGCACGAGCTGCCCGAAGTCTTTGCGGCGCTGCGCCCCGCCATGTTGGAGCGCCACCCAGGCCGCAGGCAGGAGCAGCGCGCCGGCGAACGGGTACGCAAAGTCTTCAAGCGGCGCGAGGCCAATACTGATGCCCGACAGGTGCTCGGGTGCATAGTGGAAGAGCTCGGACGAGATCATCAGGTTGTCGAACACCGCGGTCAACGCGAGCATCACAACGACGGTGATCCCGACCGCGATGACGTAGTGCGGGCGCGAGAGTGTCGGGTTTCGTCGGAACGCCATGATGGTGAAGACGAGCCACCCGGTGATGGCCAACACGATGCCGATGAGCGCGAGGAGCGGGTAGGTCATGAGGCATCCACATCTCGACGAGCCCTGTGCCGCCTCGCGGTACGTCGGCTGGCGGTGAGGAGCCGCATCGCTCCGGTGAACACGATCATGGTGCAGAGCACGAGGAAGACGATGAAAACGGGCTCTTCGAGGGGGAGCTCCGGTGCGAGCACGATTCCGGAGGCGATCAGCGCCTCGCCGCGGAGAAACACCCCGGCGGCGATTCCCGCGATGTCCCAGGCCAAGAATAACGCGGTGCCAACAGCCGTGATGAGCAGCGCGATTGCCGGGTCGTGCCAGAAGAAGAGTTTGAACCGGTGATCGAGCAGGAGCATGCACCCGATGCCCGCGAGGAGAAACCCGAGGTAGAGGAATCCCACTAGCGCGTCGCTTCTGCCGCACGCGGGACTGATGCGCGCGGGGTCGGGAGCGGCCCCGCGCTGTGGTCGCCCCGGATGCGTTTCAACACCAGTTCGGCGCTAATCAGGCACATGGGCACACCGACGCCGGGCGCGGTTGTCGCGCCGGCGTAGTAGAGGCCGGCGACCTTTTTCGATGCATTCTGCGCGCGGAACATGGCGCTTTGGCTGAGGATGTGTGCAGGGCCGAGCATGCCGCCGCTCCATGACGAGTACTCGTTTGCGAAGTCTGCCGGACCGATGGATTCGCGCACGACGATCCGCTCACGCAGGCCCGGGATTCCGGCCCACTCCGAGATCTGATCGATTGCGGCGTCGACCGCTCGCTCGACCATCTCAGAGTGGCCGCCATGCAGCGTGCCACGGCCAATCTGGGGGTCGGCTGGAACCGGGATGAGCACGAAGAGGTTCTCGTGACCGGCCGGCGCAACGACCGGGTCAGTGGCGCTCGGCTTGCACACATAGATCGACGCGGGATCGGGGATGCTCGTCTGCTTGCCGAAGATTGCCGCGAAGTTTGCAGCCCAGTCCTTGGCAAAAAACAGGGAGTGATGCTCGAGCTCCGGGAGTTCGCCCCGCACCCCAAGCAGCGCGATCACAGCACCGGGGCCGCTTGTGCGACGCGCCCACCACTGCGCTGGGTAGCTCTGGTCGTCAGGCGTGAGCAACGCCGTCTCGGTGTGGTGCAGGTCTGCGCCCGAGACCACGATGTCTGCGCGCTGATAGTGCGCGGTTTCGTGCCCGTCGCACCAGGTGACGCCGGTCACGCCGCGTCGCTTTGTACCCGGGCGGCGATCTGCCCGGCGCCCGGCTTCGATGCGCAGCACCTCTGCGTTCGTGACGATGCGCGCCCCGGCGTCGACGGCGAGGGTCTCGAGTCGTTCGACCAGGTGCCAGAACCCGCCCATGGGATACCGGACGCCCTCGTCGAGGTCGAGTGCGCTCATGAGGTGGTAGATCGCGGGGGCATCGGCCGGGTTCGTGCCGAGAAACACCGCCGGGTAGCCCAGTACCTGCCGCAGCACAGGGTCGGAGAACCGTTTCGCGACATGCGTTTCGAGCGACGTTGAGAGCAGTTTCGTGAGTTTGGGGATGCCGCTGAGCACCTCGCTGCGCACGAGGCCGCCTGGCCGCGTGAACGGGTTGTAGAGAAAGTAACGTTCGGCGAGCTCGGTCGTGCGCGCGGCAGAGTCGATGTAGTCGCGCAGGGCCTCCGCGCTGCCAGGTTCGATGCGCTCGAATGCTTCGATCACGGCTGCCCTGCCGAGCGGCACCGTCAGCGGATCCCGTCGCGACCCGTCCTGTTCGGGTTCGCTGAAGACGCGATAGCCGGGGCTCAGAAACCGCAGATCGAGTTGCTCTTCGGTGGATGTGCCGAGCATTTCGAAGAAGTGCTCGAAGACACGGGGCATCAAATACCACGACGGCCCGGTGTCGAAGCGGAATCCACCACGGGTCGCCGTGCCGGCGCGCCCTCCAACGTGACCGTTCTTCTCCAGCACGACGACGTCGTGCCCCTCCTTTGCGAGCAGTGCTGCGGTCGCGAGTCCCGCGATGCCGGCCCCGATAATCACGGTCCGGGTCATCGTTTGCCTTCTCTGAGGGTCGTAAGTACCGCGGAGAGCGCGAGTGCGGCCTTGACCGGGTTGGGTACGCGGATGCGGGAGAGGTAGAGGTCGCGGGCCGGGGTGCGAGCAACCCGGTCGGTGAGGTTCGCGAACAGCGCGAGCGCGGCACGCACCGCGGCGCGTGCGTCGAGCGGAAGGAAGGGGATCGCGCGTTGCGCGTCGGCAAGCTGCGAGCGGATGACGCTGACCCACGCCTCTACCTGATCGTCGGTGAGCAACTCGTCGTTGCCGAGATAGCTGCGGCCGAGCCGCGCGGTGTCGTCGCCGAGGTCGCGCAGAAAGTTGATGTTCTGGAAGGCAGCGCCGAGTTGCTGGGCGCCGTGCTCGACCTGCTGACGGTCGGCTGTCGTCAGATCGCTGCCTCGCAGGAACACGCGCAGGCACATCAGACCAACCACCTCGGCCGAGCCGTACACGTACGTGGCGTGGGCGGCGCGGTCGAAGACTGCGCGCTGCTCGTTCGGGCTGGTCAGATCACTGCGCATCGACGCGAAAAAGGGCTCCGTGAGCGACGCATCGATGCCCGCCGCGCGCGCCGTTCGCGCGAACGCGTGAATGACGAGGTCACTGCTGTACCCGGTTCGCAGTGCGAGATGGGTCTCAGCGGCGTACCGATCGAGTGCGTCCATCTGTGCCGCCGGAGAGAGGCCGGCCTGGCTCGCGACCCCGTCGACGATCTCGTCGGCGACGCGAACCAACGCGTAGATGTTGCGCACATGGCGCCGGTGCCGCTTTCCCAACAGCCGCGTGGCGCCGCCGAACGATGTGGAGTACGACCCGATCACGCGTTCCGAGACCGATTCGGCGGTGTCGGTGAACTTCGCGAGTGCGGGCGCGTCCGCGGGGACGTTCGCGATGGCCTCTCGACGGCCGATCACGATTGGCGCCCATCGATTCGCGCGATGAGTGCGCGCAGGACGTCGGCTACGGCGGGTGGAATCGCCCCTGCTTCGCCGTCGCTGAGGAGCGCATCGAACGCGGTCAGCTGGTCTTGAATCAGGCCACGCACGAACGCCTCGGCGCCGCAGTCCCGCAGGCCAGAGCGCAGGCGCTCGGCCCCTTCGAACGAGAGGTGCGGGTCGCCAAAGTCTGCCGCCAGCTGCGGCCATGCACTGCTCATCCGGGCGAAGCAAACGATGGCCGTCTGTTTGCCTTCGCGCAGGTCTGAGTATGGGTCTTTGCCATGGGTCCGGGCATCACCGAATGCCGAAAGTAGGTCGTCTTGGAGTTGGTATGCGACGCCGAGGTGTGACCCCGCGGCGCGGAGCCGCGCTTCGAGCTCTGCCGACCCATCGGCCAGGATCACGGCTGCCCGGAGGGGGAGCTCGAAACTGTAGCTGGCGGTTTTTTGCCGCGTCATCGCGAGCACCGTGCTGAGGTCGGGGGTGACGATCCCATCGCTGAGCCCGACGTCGGTGAATTCGCCGGCCGTAGTTTCGAGGATTGTGTGCTCGAGCAGGTCGAGGAGCCGGATCCGTAGGTGCGCGGGAAGGGCTGCACGGGCGAAGAGCTGGTGCGCGGCAGAGAGGAGGAGGTTACCGGCAAGGATCCCGCCGGTTTGTGCCCAGTGTCGGGCCGCGCCAGGGCGCGCTTCGGTATCTGACGGCGCGGCGAGTTCACCGATGAGGTTCGGCTGCCCGCGGCGGACGACGTCACCGTCGATCACATCATCGTGGAGCAGGAACGCAGCGTGCAGTGCTTCGATGCCGGCAGCGATGCGGACGACCTCAGCATGCTCCGGCGCGCGTCGCCGGTACGCCTGCAGACCGGAGGGAGCAGTCTCGTGCGCGCCCTGCAACGCGCGGTGTGTTTCGAGCAGGAGCAACGGACGCAGCAGCTTGCCGCCTTGGATCTGGCGTTCGGTGAGACTCAAGAGGCGAGTGAGTTCGGGGCCGTATCCACTGGCAGTCGCGCGGGAACGGGTGAACAGCCCGTGAAGCTCCTGTTCGACATCGAAACGGAGGCGGGCGTGGGCGGTCGATTCCTGCACAGTGGTCGTCGACATCAGCCAGGGTGTTCCTGGCCGAAGGCGGGAAGGCTGGTGACGCTTGTGCCGGCGCCGTCCTCAAAGAACGGGAGTTGGAGCACCAGCCAGGGGCTGAAGGCGAACGGGGTCAGGGCGGTGGCGGTGGTGAGCGAGGCGGGGCTGACCCACGCCCACTCGGCGACTTCGTCCGGGTGTGGCGACAAGCCGCCGGCGATCGTTGCCCGGTAAACGGGACAGACCTCGTTCTCGACGATCCCGTTGGCGTCGGTTGCGAGGTAGCGAAAGTCGCCATTGACGAGCCGAAGATCGCGGATGTCGGCCCCAAGTTCTTGCCGGGCGCGGCGCATGATCGCCGTCTCGATACTTTCGCCGGGGCCCGGATGCCCACAGAAGCTGTTCGTCCAGACCCCCGGCCACGTGGATTTAGAGAGCGCGCGACGGGTCACCAACACGGCGCCATCCTGGTCAAACAGATAGCACGAGAATGCGAGGTGGAGCGGGGTCGCGTCGGTGTGCACGCGGCGTTTTTCGGCCGATCCGATGGGGTTTGCCTCGTCGTCGAGCAAGACAACGTGCTCTTCAGTGCGAAGCGTCTGTGCGCTCTCCGTGCCAATGCCGCTCATCGTTCCTCACCGTTTCAATAGCCGTGAATAATGCTCGCCTAGCTAATAACACGAACCGTTGAAAACAGCTATTGGTGGATTGTTCAGTCGAGTCGAGTCGAGTCGAGTCGAGTCGAGTCGAGTCGACGCGAAAACAATCTGGTGCGCTACGCCGGTAGCGCGAACGAAATCAGCACACCGACCGTGAGTGCGACGCCAACGTAGACCAGGTTCGGCAGCTGGAACGAGTGGTCAAACACGTACTTGCCCATCTTCGTCGTGCCCGTCTGGTCGAACGCGACCGTCGCGACCTGGCTGCCGTTTGCCGGCAGGGTGTACATGCCCATTGCGGAGGGCCAAAGCCCCGCCAGCAGCGCGGGTGGCAGCCCAATTGTGATGCCGATCGGCACGATTGCGTTGGTTGCGCTCGATTGGCTCGTCGTCAGCATCGCAACCAGGAACAGCGCGAGCGCGAACAGCAGAGCACCGAGAAACGCGGAGGAGCCCGAAACGACCGAACCGAGGCCGTTGACGATCAGTGTCTGGTTGGCCGCCACGAACGTGTTGGCAAGCCACGCGATACCGAACAGTGCGATCGCGCCGACGATGCCGGCAGGGAAGGTTGACTGCTTCGGAACATCGGCGGACTTGACCTTGCAGAGCACGAAGATCAGTGCCGCGATGACGCCCATCGTGACCTCGATGATGATCGTCACGCTCACGCGGGTCGGGTCGCCCGCGTCGTTCGTGCCGATGATGGGGCGCAGGTTTTCGAAGAGCCCGAACAGCACGATCACGCCGACGCCGGCGAGAAACAGTGACGCCGACAGCACGGCGGCGGGCGGGAGCTTCGTCTCGCCAACGTTTGTTGCGGGAGGCTTGATTTGTCCGGCCTTCAGCTTGGCGAGGTAGACGGGGTCGTCGACGAGCTCTTTGCCGTGTTTGAGCATCACGAGCGCGGCCATGAAGAGCCCGAGGATCGACGCCGGCCACATGACCAGCAAGAGCCGCCCGAGATCGAAACCCTGAGGTGCGAGGAGTACGACCATCGAAGCGGTTGCCGCCGACACGGGCGAGCAGAGAATGCCGACTTGGGATGCCACGGCCGAGACCGAGAGCGCTCGCTCCGGTCGGATCTTCTGCTGGAACGAGACGTCATAGATGACCGGGAGCAGAGGGTAGAAAATGTTCCCGGTGCCGGCACCGACCGTGAACAGGAACGACATGGCGGGCGCCAAGAACACGACCGATCTTGGCCGCTTTCGGATCACCTTCGCCGCGATTGACACCATCCATTCGATGCCGCCGGCGGCCTGCATGACAGAGGCGGCGGTGATCACTGTGATGACGATGAAGACCGCGTCGACGGGGGCGTTGCCCGGGGCCGAGCCGAAGCCAAAAAGCAGCACCGCCACGCCGACGAGGCCCCAGACGCCAAGCCCGAGGCCGCTGGTGCGCGTGCCCATGTAGATCGCCCCGATCACGACGAGCAACTGGGCAAACATGATCCATACGTTGTCGTTCATGTCGAGGGCCCCGTGGTGATGGGAGCCGACGCTGTCAGCACGGTCAGGGGCAATGGGGTCTCGATGATCTCGCCGTCTACCGCCGCCACCTTCAACGCGAGGCCCCCGTCGACCGGGCTCATCGCGGCCCGAAACTCTTGGTTTTCGAAGTGGAGCGATTGCAAATTGCCGACCGCGTACCCAGCTCCGAGTTCGCCGCTCTTGAGTGCGGCGTGCAGGAGCGGCTTGCGTTGGTCTTCGGCGTCGTAGTGCGGGCAGAAACTGCCGGGCAGAAACCCGAGGCCCTCGGGCAACACCTGCAACGTCGGCCCGTAGCTGTCGGTGGTGCCGCCTTCGAACCAGCAGATCCCGCCGGCGCTTCCGCCGGTGAACACGACGTTCGACGCCGGGTCTTCCCACATCTCGCGAAGAATCGTGTCGAGCCCCTGCCGCTTCCACACGTCAAGCATGTTCGCGGTGTTCCCGCCGCCGACATGGATCACATCGAAGCTGCGCACGAACGCGCCGAGGTCGTCGACGTCGCGGTGAAACAGCGGCAGGTGGTGCGGTGCACACCGGTCTGAGCTGTAGGTCGAATAGAAGGTGACGATGTAGGCCGCGTCGTCGCCGGTCGCGGTGCCAACGAACAGCACCCTTGGGCGCTCCTTGCCTGTCAACTGCAAGATGTACTCGTGAGTGGGGTCATTGCCCCGCTGCATCATGGCCTTTCCGGCCCCGGTTGCTACTACGTGTGCCATGGTCGGCCTCTCTGCCGCGTGCATTTCACTCCTGATTCACGGTAGCGGATCGGGGTTGGCTGCCGCTTGGGAAAGATTTTTCGCATGGTTTCGCGAGCGTCGTGATTGCCCCATTGACAAGCGCGAGAAACCTCGGAGAGACTCACACGTCAACTGGGGAGTTATCACGTTCGTTGGGGACAGTGCGCTAAAGGAGAAACAGCAATGCGACAAAAACCAACGGCACTCACGGTCGGCGCGGCTCTGCTCGTATCGACGGGCCTGGTCGTCTCCGGCTCGGTCACCAGCTTTGCCGACGAACGATTCGAACCGAACGTCACGTACGACCTCTCGGTCACCGGAAACGAACGCGAACAGATCCACGCAGAGGTCGAAGCCCTCGCGGGGCGGATCAACGATGCTCGGGTCGGCGACGGAACGTATGACCCGATCAGTTTGGTGGGAGCGATGCTCGACGGGGCGAGCTACGACTCGATCTCGCGGGGTGGCACGGCGGCGACGGCGTATCCGTTCCCCGTCACGAACAACGCGGCCAACGAGAATGAGTACGACCGCAAGGTCGCGAAGCTGGCCTGGGTCGTCAAACTGGCCACAGACCTGGGATTCCCGGCGGTTGTGCAGCGGCAGGCCGACAAGTACGTGTACGTCGAGATCGGTGACCCAGACGCCCCTGAAATGGTGATGGCGCTGAGCCACCTCGACTCGCCGAAATCGTCGGTCACGCCGGAGCAACTGGCGCGGTGGCGCGACGCCGACGGCAATCTCGGCACGCCCGGCGCGTACCACTCGCCCTATATCAAGGACGGTTCGATCTACGGCGCCGGCCTGCAGGACGACAGCGGCCCGACGCTCGCCACGCTCCTCGCAGCGAAGGCGCTGCTTGAGGCCGGGCTCCCCATGGACCGCCGTGTCCGCATCGTGATGGGCATCTACGAAGATGGCGGCCCGGGCACGCCGACTCCGGCGAACACCGCCACGTTCCAGGCGATCCCGTACAACGCAAACCCGAGCTTCTACGACAACTGGGCGTACAAGAACCTCAACCGCGAAGAGATGCCGATCGCTGGCTACACCTCCGACTCGCGCTTTCCGGTGATCGTCGGCAACTCCACAGCCGTCACGCCCGAGGTCGCGATGGATCTCTCGGCAGACGCTGCCACGGCATTCAAGCTGATGGATGCCACGGCAGGGGTCACCCTGCGCGAGGGTGACCCGACGCTCAAAGACATCGCCTACGGCAGCACCACGCAGATCGCTTCGCGGGCCATCTTCACCCTCGACGTGGCCGGCGCAGCCCAGGGCGAGCGCGACACGTTCGTGAACGCGGTCACGGCTGCTGCGACGGCGAAGGGTTGGCTCCCGGCCGCGGCCGGCACCACGCCCAAAGTGCAGGTGACGATCGTCGATGATGCGCTCACGCTCGAGGTGAACACCAACGTTGCGATGGAGATGCCGACACCGCAGTACGGCAAGAATGCGGTGGTGTGGGGTGTGTCCCTCATCTCCGACGGGCTCGGCGCGCTCGGTGTGACGGCTGCCGACATGCAACTGAAGAAGGCGGCCGAGGGTGTCAACGACCTGTTCTTCCGCGACGGCGTCGAGGGCGAGGCCTACATCGGCAAGTACATGGGGATCCCCGCGAACCTCTTGCGAAACCCAAACAACGGCACACCAAACCTGACATTTGCGCTGATGGGCGGCATCCGCTCTGAAGTGCCGGTGAGCTTCTACACGGCTTCGTCTTCGCGTCTTGCCATCCCGATGTTCGTGCGGAGCATGCACGTCACGGCGGCCGATTCGAGCCAGGCGACCGCTGCCGTCACCGACGCGTTCGTTGCGAAGGGCTTCACGATGGGCGCGCTCGGTGCACCGATCGGCGCGGGCCTCTACGTGTCGCACGACAATCCGCTCACGGCGCTGCAGTACGGCAGCTACCGGGCGACCATCGCGCAGAATCCGGACGAGTTCGCCGGCCCGGCCGCGCTGAATGATGTGGTGTACCCGCAGGGCACGACCGGCGGCACACTGGCGAGCAGCTTCCGCAACAAGATGACCGCGTTCGGCGCGGTGATCCCCGGAAACGAGCGCTGGTGGCACACCGCGAATGAGCGGATGCAGGTCGACTCGGCCGTGCAGATGACCAAGATGATGGCCGACGGGATGCTTGAGATGGCACGCTACTCCGGCCCTGCCGGCGCCAAGTTCATGTGGGCAAACTTGCCAGGGCTCAACGCCGATCGCTCCGACACGGATCTGCTTGATGTCACGATCGGCACGTTCAGGGACGCCTCCGCCGAGGTCCCGGAGACCGAGCTGGGCGGCCAGGCGCTGCTCGGTGCCACCGCGTTCAACATTCCGATGTGGGATCGCCGTGGCAACTCGACGCCGACCGCCGCGGCCTTCGGCCTCGGACACGAGGCGGGTGGGGTGTACCTGCCGCTGAGCGACCCGGACTACCTCGCCAGCACCTATGTGGCGCCGATGCGGCTCGAGTTCAAAGTCGAGCGGCCCGGACATATGTCGGATGAGGCATGGACGAAGTTTGTGGCCGGCGACTATGGCGCCTTCGCGTTCAACGTCCTTGTGGATGGCACGGCTGTGCCGCTGACGGTCCCCGCCGGGCAGAGCGCCGACGAGTACTTCTCGTCGCGCACCTCGGCGATGGACCCGAACGTGGTCTATCTGTCGGCGAACCTGGCGGTCACCGATGCGCCGTTCACCGGGGTAGAGGGCGTGCGTGCCGATTCGAAGACCGACCTCTACACCGTCAACCCGGCATTCTTGGCCTCGAACGCCGACCCGTTCCCGGGCCGCGGGGCGATCGAGCAGCGCGGCTTCTTCGTGCTGGGAGACGGCGTGAAAAACGCCGAGTTCGCATCACCGGGTGCCGTGTACGTGACCGTCGACAATGCGGTGGTGGCGGCCGAACCGTCGGCCGTGGTGACCAAGCTCAAGGGAAATTCGAACGAACTCACCATCACGGTGAACGAGACGCGAATTGACGGCAGCACAACGACGGTGACGAAAACGTTCACCATCAAGAACAACGCTGCGGGCACGTACAAGGTCGGCGAACACAAGGTGTACGTCGACACGAAGGGCAACACTCAGGTCCGCGAGATCTCCATCAAGTAGCGACACCGCCAAGTAACAACACAGCCGGGGCCCGCCCCGCCGCGCCTTTGAAACCGAGGGCGCGGCGGGTTGGGCCTCTGCGGTGGGCGGGGCCGTGGCATCCGAGATGCAATTCACCAACAGGTGGTGAGATCGACGACCACAATCACATGATTCCGCTCGAGGACGCCGTGCGCTCGGTGATTGGCCGACAGTAACGGTCTCACTGAACGAGTCCTGACCAGCGATAGTGCTGGTCAGGGATCTTTTTCTATGCGCTCCTGCGAGCGAGCGTAGACTGACGCTGCCGTGCCTGACGGCCCTGTCAGCGGCGGTCCAGGAGGCTGAAATGAGCGATTTTGACGTCATCATCATCGGCGGGGGCTCACCCGGAGAACACTGCGCCGGTGCGCTGCGGAAGGGCGATCTGCGCGTAGCGATCGTCGAACGTGAACTGGTCGGAGGAGAGTGCTCGTACTGGGCATGCATCCCCTCGAAAACGCTGCTTCGGCCCGGCGAGGCGGTGCAGCACGCGCGCGAGGCGGCCGGCAGCGCACACGTGGATGTTGCCGCGGCACTGGCGTGGCGCGACTTCATGGTTTCGAACTATTCGGATGCCGGTCAGGAGGAGTGGCTCGCGGGTCAGGGCGCCACGCTCCTGCGCGGGACAGGCACGATTGCTGGCCCCGGCCAAGTTGACGTCGACGGCGTTCGCTACACGGCCGAACACGTTGTGCTCGCGAACGGCTCCGACACGTTTGTACCGTCGCTGCCCGGGCTGCGCGAGCTGGACGGTGTGTGGACCAGCCGGGAGGCGACCGCGATGACCGCCGTCCCCAAGCACCTGCTGATTCTCGGGGGCGGACCAGTTGCGGCGGAACTTGCGCAGGCGGTGCGCCGGTTGGGCGGTGACGTGACGATGATCGTGCGTGGCGACCGCCTGCTTTCGAACGAAGCGGCCGGCCTGGGGGAGGCGCTTGGCGAGGCCCTGCGGCGCGACGGGATCGAGATGCACTTCGGGGCCGAGATCGCCGGCGTGCGGCGCGATGGTTCGGACTATGTCGTGTCGCTCGAGGCTGGTGACGCGGAGGGGCAGGGCGGGAGCGGTCACCGCGAGCTGCGCGGCGAGAAACTGCTGGTGGCCACAGGCAGGCGCCCTCGCGTCGAGGGAGTCGGACTCGAAACGATGGGGATCACGCCTGATCCGCACGGCGTGCAAGTCGACGAGCGGATGCGGGCTGGCGACCGCCTATGGGCGATCGGCGATGTCACGGGCGTCTGGCCGATGACCCACGTTGGCAAGTACCAGGCGAGGGTCGTGGCCGCCAACATTCTGGGCGAGCAACGCACGGCACACGACGACGCTGTGCCGAGGGCGGTATTCACGGATCCGCAGGCCGCGGCGGTCGGTGCGACCACAGCGAAGTACAGCGCAAGCATCCCGATCGTGAACGTTGCCAAGATGTCGACGTACAGCCGTGATTATGCCGAGCACAATGGCTTTTTGACGCTGCTCAGCGATGGTGAAGTGCTCACAGGGGCGTACGCGTTGGGCCCCGAAGCGGGGGAGTGGCTGCAGCAGGCAACCCTTGCTATCCGCGCCCGGGTGCCTCTCGCGGTGCTCGCCGACACGATCCAACCGTTCCCGACGTTCTCCGAGCTCTACCTCGAGGCGGTACAGGAACTGCGGAAGGCGATTGCGTCGGCGTGAGGTGCGCTGCTGTGCCGTTGCGCCGCTGCGCCGCTGGCAAGCACAGTTCGCGCACAGCTCGCGCCCCGCTCACACCGCGCGCAGCGCCAGCGTCGGCGACAGCCGGGCGGCGCGAAGGGCGGGGTAGAGCCCGGCCGTCGCACCCACAACGACGGCGATGGCCGGGCTCGCGACGACGATCGCGAGCGGAATCACCAGCGGCTGGCCCGCGATGGCAGCGAGCACGGCGGCCGCGCCCGCACCCAGGGCGACCCCCGCAAGCCCGCCGACCAGGGCGAGCGCCGCGGCCTCGGTGACGAACTGCAGTGCAATATGCACGGGCCGGGCGCCCAGAGAGCGCCGCAGGCCGATCTCTCCGCGACGCTCGAGCACGGTGACCACCATCGTGTTGGCAATGCCGACGGCGCCGATGAGCAGTGCAATCGCGGCCAAAGCGACGCCGAGGGTGCGCAGGGCATCGTCTGTCGTCGTGCGCGCATCGGCAAGCTCTGACAGCACGCTGACGTTCACGAACGGTGATCCCGGGCTCGCGGCGCTTGCCAGGGTGTCGGCGATAGCGCCAATCTGGCCCGATTCGGCGCGCACATACATCGTCGAGATCTCGCCGGTGTTCGGGCCCTCGAACGTGTTCCGCACCCAGCGGTCGCCGAGAATTGCGGCGGTGTCGATCTGGGTGGCGAGCCCAGCCGACTCGAGAATGCCGAGCACCCCGTACCACTGCCCACCAATCCACACGCGGTCACCGGGGCTGACAATCCCGAGCCGATCGGCTGCGGTGCGCCCAAGCACAGTGACAGGCAGACCGCGGGTGGCCTCGTCGAACCAGCGCCCGGCCGCAAGCCGTGCCTCGATCGCGTCGAAGACATCCGGGCGGGCCACCGCGACTTCGATGCCACCCGCCTCGGTCGCGGGCACCAGGTCGTTGCGGTACACGGGGATGTCGTCGGGCGCGGTCTCGAAGACGCCGACATCGGCGACCCCGTCGACACGCTGCACCGTCTGCGGTGCGGTGTCGGGGAGCGGAACCACGAGCTTGTCTGGCCCGAGCGCCGGGGCGACGACGGCGAGGTTGGCGCCCATCCGATCGAGCTCTGCGAGCAACTGGGCTTGGTTGGAAGCGGCGGCACCCGTCAGCGCCGTCAACGATGCGATGCCGAGCGCCACACCGAGCGAGGCGAGCGCCGTGCGCTGCGGCCGAGCAGACACGTTCAACCACGCGGTGCGCAGGGCATCGGTGAACCGGAACCGGCTCGGGGCGGGGACAGCGCTGTGGCGGGTCATCGTGCAGCACCGCGATCATCGTCGGTGACGCGGCCGTCTTTGAGCCGGATGCGGCGGCCAAATCGGTTGGCAATGCCGCCGTCGTGCGTCACGATCACCACTGCGGTTCCGGCATCCGAGATCTCGGTGAGTAACGCGATGATCGCCTCACCGGTCGTCGAATCGAGAGCGCCGGTCGGCTCGTCGGCGAACAGAACGGCGGGCTCGCGAACAAGCGCGCGAGCGATCGCGACCCGCTGCTGCTCACCGCCAGAGAGCTCGCCCGGCCGATGCTGCAGTCGATGTCCGAGCCCGACGGTCTCGAGGGCGAGTGCCGCCCGTTCGCGTCGTTGCGTCGAACTCAGGCCCGTATAAAGCAGCCCTGTTGCGACGTTGTCGATGGCGGTGAGCGGTGCCATGAGGTGAAACTGCTGAAAGACGAAGCTGATGCGTGACGCACGGATCGCTGACCGCTCGGCTTCGCGCATCCCGGCGAGGTCCATCCCGTCGACAAGCACGGCGCCGGTAGTGGGCGCATCGAGTGTGCCGAGGATCGAGAGCAGCGTGCTCTTTCCAGAACCGGATGCCCCGACCACCGCCAGCTGCTCGCCGGCGCCGATGCGGAGCGACGTCGGGTGCAGTGCCGTGGCGGGCGGTGTCCCCGGGAAGGTCTTCGTGACCTCGCGAACTTCGATCACGGGCGGCGCATCGATCACGGACAGCGTTTCGACCGCGGATGTCATCGAGAGATCACCACTTCGTCGCCGGTGGCGAGGCTTCGTGCGTCGGCGGGCGCCCCCTCGACGTCAGCACCCGATGCGAGAATCTGCACGCGGGCATCGGCGATCAAACCGATCTGCACATGAACCCGCACGATGCCGGCCTTCGTCTGCACCTCAACCGCGTAGCGGTCCTGCGCGGTGGCAACGATCGCGGTGGCCGGCACGATCAGCGTCATGGGGGCCGCGGGCTCCTCGGGCGTTTCTGCGGTCGCGGGGTCACCCCGCACGATCACTCGGATGGTTGCAGGCCCGACAGCGGAAACCTGCGCCTGGTCGGCGAACTCGATGACCGCGATTGGTGGTGTGGTCTTACCCTCCTCGCCGGTGGGCTGACCGCCAGGAGTCACAGACGCAAGGACGTTTTCAAGCTCGGTGCCATCGGGGAGCACCACCGTGACGGGAGTGCCGACCTGCAGTTCGCGCGCCAGGGCGCCCGTGAGCTTCGCTTCGGCGTGGAGGGCTGTGGCGGTATAGCTGAGGGGGCTGACACCCGCTTGGCCGAGCGTTGCTGTCACTGGCGACACGCGGATGCTCGGACCATTGACCGCGACGACGTCCATCATTGCCACGGCGCCGGTGACCGGCATCCCGATCGCTTTCTGCCATCGCTTGACGGCATCGGCGGTTGCCCCGTCGAATTCGGTGTTGGGTTCACGATCGAAAAACCCGAGCTGGGCAAGGTTGTGTTCGAGCTGGAGCACGTCTTTTCCTTCGTCGACACCGCGGGCGAGATCGCGCCAGAATGGTCGTTCGCCGCTGAGCAGGATGACCGGACGCCCATCTGCTTCGTACGCGGGCTCACCCGCTGAAATCACCTGCCCTGGTGCGGGCAGCGCCGTGATGGTTCCCGTCGATGCCAAGAGCTCGAGCGGGGCGCCGTAGCCGAGCGTCGCGTTCAGGCGCAACTGCTGGGTGAGGGTGCCCAGCACCACGGGAACGGTGACGGTTTCAGGTGCGGCGGCTTCGGGGGCATCCTGTGATGCAGAGCCCCATGGGCTCCAGATCCAGAGCGCACCCGCGCCGAGCGCAAACACGATGATTCCGAGGGTCACGCCCACGGCGGGGCGAAGTCTCACGCTCATGATCGGGGTGCGTTCTCGACCTCGTCGAGGAGCATCCAGAGGTCGAACGAGCCCTCACCGTTTCCGTCGAACGCAAAATTGAGCGGCGAGTCGTAGCACGCCGTGGCGAGCGTGCGGAACTCGTCCTCGGTGAATCCTTGCGGTATCACGATGATGCCGCCCATCTGCGGCAGAGGATCAGCGAAGTCGGTAAACCCGTTCTCTCTGGCGCACTGAGTGAACGCGAGAGAAACGGCCGCCTGCTCGGGGTCGGATGATTGCTCGGTTGATTCCTCGGGACCGAGCAGGGGTTGAGTGAAGTCAGGATGCTCCGACTCGCACCCCGCGTACGCGTCTTGGATATCGGGGGTGAACGCGAAGTAGGAGGCATCCTCGGCTGCGACCCAGCTGCTTCCCTCCTCGTCGTCACCGAAACCGACGGAACCTTGATACTCAGAGATCGCACCGTCGTTGATTGACTGCGGTGGGACGGCGACGAGCACCTGCCCGCTGTCGTTGATGCGCGCCTCGACGTTGGCCGCGGTCAGGCACGCGAGGAACGATGCCGCTGCGCTCTTTTCAGCTGAATCATTGGGTGCCTCTGCGATGCTGGTGCAGCCGGTAAGCGCCAACGAACCGGCGAGAATCGCGCCGGCCAGGGCGGTGAACAGAGTGCGGCTTTTCATCAGAACCTCCATGAACGAAACCGGCGATGGTCACCACCGATGCACCAGTTCTAGGACACGGCCGGTTAGGTC
>Ga0073905_10000088_pt1 | contig 34598 bp, 37 predicted proteins | sample KloWWTupernatant_FD_65482 | JGI IMG/M metagenome (GOLD analysis project Ga0073905, IMG submission 65482) | Active sludge microbial communities from Klosterneuburg, Austria, studying microevolution and ecology of nitrifiers - Klosterneuburg... | ecosystem: Engineered > WWTP > Aerobic digester >... | reverse complement strand
CTGGGTCCGGGTCGGCATCTCGAGGTCGGGGTTGGCGTCGCAGTCCCGACGCCAGCGCCGCCACAGGGCGTTGGTGGCGGCCTCGACGAGCTGCTCGAACGATTCGCCGTCGACGTCGACGTAGGTGGCCGAGAGGACGACCTCGTCGTCGACGCGGTGCAGCTGTGCGGAGCTGGTGACGGGATCCGGATCCTCGGCTCCGTCGGCGTCGGCGAAGCGGGCCAGGTCGGTGACGAGCACGCAGAACTGGGCGAAGGACGGTTCGGCGGCCGACAGGGCGAGCAGCGCCTGCTGAGCGGCGGCGAGGGCGTCGGCGTTGCGGTCGTTGAGCTTGGACGCCACGTAGAGGGCGCGTTCGCCGGTGATCTCTCCGCGGGCCAGCGCCGCGGCGATCTGGGGGAGGTCGCGGCGGAGCCGGCGCCCCCGGGACGCCTGACGCCCGATCGCCACCCGCGATCGGCCGTGGCGCCGTTCGAACCACACGCGTGAGGTGGTCCCGTAGCGGGTGTCGCACAGGTCGCGGTCGTCGATCTCGGTCAGCACCATCACCCCGATCGCGTCGATCGAGCGCTGCAGGACCTCGAGGTCGTCGAACACGCCCAGGCACTCGTCGTCGGTCAGCGCGGTGGGATCGGTGGCGGCGAGCAGGCGGGCGGCCGCCAGGGCGGAGTGGGAGCGGGTGATGGACCGGACCTGCTCGGCGCCGAAGCCGGTGAACCCGGGGCCGGCCGGGCGAGCGGCGGTGCCGCGCTCCGCTCGGGGAGGGTCCGCGACGACGTCGTCGGGATCGTCGCCGTGAGTGGCGTCGTGATCGGGGATCGAACACATGTTCGTAGTGTGCCACGCCGCTGTGACACTCGGCGGTCGGGGCCGGAATCGGTGAGGCGGATCGGCGCGACGTGGCAGGGTGGGCCATGCGCACGATCGAGGTCTTCGCGGATGTGACCTGCCCGTTCACCCACGTGGGTCTGCGACGGATGGTCGCCGCCCGGCAGGCCCAGGGCCGCGACGACGTGGTCCTGCGGGTGCGGTCCTGGCCCCTCGAGGTGGTCAATGGAGCCCCGCTCGACGCCGCCTTCGTGGCCGAGGAGGTCGACGACATCCGCGCCCAGGTGGCGCCGGACCTGTTCGTCGGCTTCAACTCCGAGCGCTTCCCCTCGTCGGCCATGACGGCCATGGCGCTGGCCGCCGCGGCGGATCGGGTCGACCCGATCACTGGCGAGCGGGTGAGCCTGACCTTGCGGACGATGCTGTTCGAGGAGGGCGTCGACATCTCCGACGAGTCGGTGCTGCGGTCCGTCGCAGCGGAGCACGGGGTGGACTGGTCCGACGTCGATCCGGCCCGCGTGCTGGCTGACCACGCCGAGGGCATCGAGCGGCACGTGACCGGTTCACCGCACTTCTTCACCCCGGGCGGTGACTTCTTCTGCCCCGGTCTGGCGATCTCGCGGGGCGACGACGGCCATTTGCACGTCGAGCCGAAGGCCGAGGTGTTCGAGGCGTTCCTCGCCTCCTGCTTCGCCTGAACCCGGCTGCGTTCCCGCACGGGACGCGGACTGTCAGACCCGGTTGCTTGGATGGCGTCGTGGCCGTTCGACACCTCACCCCCGTCCCTGGGCAACCCCCCGCCATCGGATTCGCCGAGGCTGTACGGACGGTGAGCGCGTTGGCCCGGCGCCGGGGCCTCCAGGTGCCGGTGTTCCGGTCGCCACCCGGGCTGGACGACGTCGACCGGACGCTGCGACGACGGGCGGGTGGAGCGGTGGTCGTGGCCATCCGGCTCACCGACCGCCCGTTCGCCGCGGTGCAGGGCGATGTCATCGCCGGCATCGTCGCGGCCAATGGGCTGACCGGCCGTGACGCCGGCCGGTTCCGCCGGGCGGCCTGGACGGCGTTGGGTGACACGCCGGGTGGCGGGAGCGATCGTGCCGTCGCGGGCTGGGGCGGCCCAGCGGCCAGCACCGACGCGGCCACACCCAATGTGGGTGTAGCTTGACCGGCGTGGCGAAGGTCGTGCAGGTCCGGAACGTCCCCGACCGGGTGCATGCGGTGCTGACCCGGCGGGCGGCGGAGGCCGGGCTGTCGCTGTCGGACTACGTCCTGCGTGAGCTCGAGCTCGTCGCGTCCCGCGATGCCAACAGCGAGTTGCTCCATCAGCTCGCCCTGCTCCCGCGCTCGGCCGTCTCGGGTGCCGACGCGGTGAGGTCGATGCGTGACGAGCGCGACCGCGAGATCGCGCGCCGTGTCGCTCGTCCTTGACGCTTCGGCCGCCGTCGAGCTCGTTCTCGGTCGTCCCGGTCTCGCCCGACTCCTCCTGGGGGAGGAGCTCCACGTCCCCGCTCACTTCGATGTGGAGGTCGTCGCCGCGCTCCGTGGCGTGCAGATCCGTGGTGAGGCTTCGGCCGAGGACGTGGAGCGGGCAAGGAACGCGTTTCGCCAACTCGTCGTGGTTCGCCACTGGGCGACTCTCATCGTCGATCGGGCGTGGGACCTGCGGGATACGACCACGATCCAGGACGGTGCGTACGTCGCGCTGGCCGAAGGCCTGGGTTGTGCGCTGGTGACGACCGATGTCCGACTGGAGCGGTCGGCGTCGGGGCCGGTTCCGATCGTGACTCCGGACAGCTGACCGGAGATCGGCCGCGCGGAGCGGTTCGTGCGAGCATGGGCACCCGCCCGGGTGGCGTAACTGGCAGGCGCAGAGGGCTTAAACCCCTCAGCTCTTCGGAGCGTGCGGGTTCGAATCCCGCCCCGGGCACCCTGCAATGACAGGCGAAACGTGCCGATCCGGGGAGTGGTCCCCTGTCCAGAATCGGCTCATGCTCACGGATTGCTAACGCACTTCGGGCGACGGTGCGGCCATGCGCGGGCATGTCCACAAGCGAGGGAGCACCTGGGGCTACGTCGTCGACGTCGGTCGGGATCCCGCCACCGGCAAGCGCAAGCAACGCACCAAGGGCGGGTTCCGCACCCGGGCCGCGGCCGAGGACGCCCTCACCGAAGTGCTCAACGAGATCCGCTCCGGCACGGTGGTGGCGCCCTCGTCGGTCACCCTCGAGGAGTACCTGACCGAGTGGCTCACCACGGTCCGGCCGCAGCTCCGGGAGACGACCTGGGCCAGCTACGGGGTGGCGGTGCAACGGATCTGCTGGGGCCTGGGCGCCCGCAAGCTCCAGGCGCTGACCGCCGTGGAGGTCGAGCGCTTCTACGCTCGCCTCGTGAACGAGGGCGGTCCCGCCGGCCGCCCGCCGGCCGCCCGTTGGCCGCCAAGACGGTCCGCAACACGCACATCGTGTTGCACCGGGCGCTGGCCGACGCCGAGCGACTGCGGCTGGTGATGCGCAACGTCGCGCACCTGGCCCGGCCGCCTGCGGTACCGCATGTGGAGCGAGCAACGTGGAGCGCGGACGAGTTGGCCGCCTTCCTGGAACACGTTTCGGGTGACCGGCTCTTCGCTGCCTACGTGCTGCTGGCCACCACTGGCATGCGTCGGGGCGAAGTGTTCGGCCTGCGGTGGCGAGACGTCGACCTGTCGGCCCGACGGGCCTCGATCACCCAGACGGTGACGACGGTGAACGACAAGCTGGTGCTGGGCCCGACCAAGACCAACCGGAGCCGTCGGACGATCTCGCTCGACCCCACGACCGTCGACGTGCTCCACGCTCATCGGGTCGTGCAGGACCAGGAGCGGGCGACGGCCGGCCAGGCCTGGGACCCCAGCTACGACCTCGTGCTCTGTGACGGCACGGGACGGCCGGAGCACCCGGACCGGTTCTCCCGGCAGTTCCAGCGCTACGTGAAGGCGACGGACCTGCCGCCGCTGCGGGGCCCCCACAACCTGCGCCACACCTGGGCGACCCTCGCGCTCCGGGCCGGGGTGCACCCGAAGGTCGTGTCGGACCGCCTCGGCCACGCCACCATTGCGGTCACCATCGACACCTACAGCCACGTGGCGCCCAGCCTGGACGCCGAAGCCGCCGACACGGTGGCGGCCGACATCTTCGGCTCCTCGGCATGACCGAGCTGCTGGCCTACGTCGACGAGAGCGAACGGCCCGGCCGCTACCTCATGAGCTGCGTCGTCATCGACCGAGCGGATGCGGGTCGGGCCAGGTCGGCTGCGCGGGGCCTGCTCCTCCCCGGTCAGCGTCGACTGCACTTCCACAGCGAGAGCGATCGGCGACAACGCTCCCTCGTCGCCGATCTGCTCGCCATCGACGTCGGTGCCAGCGTGTTCGTCTGTCGATCGGCACCAGGCCGGCGGACAGCGCAGGCGCGAGCGGCCGGCCTGGCGGCGATCGTCGTCGACCTGCAGTCGACCGGTGAGCCGGTCCGACTGACGCTCGAGTCCCGCCACAACCAGGATGCCGACGACCACCCCATCATCTGGGCCGCGCGTCGCCCGACGCCACCGCTGACCTATGAGCACGTGAGCGGAGCCGGGGAGCCACTACTGTGGCTCGCCGATGCGTACGCCTGGCTGGTCGGGGCGGGTGGGGACTGGCAGCGCCGGCTCGGCAACTCGGTGCGCGTCATCGACGTGGGCTGAAAAAGTCGCAAACCCAGCTGCTGGTCGTCCGACCATCAACTGGGTTCACTACCTCGGGCTCTGTGCCGTCGGCCTGTCCAGTGTGCCACCGAACGGCCGGTGGGACACGGAGATTCTTGGCATGTCACTCGCGTGGTCATGCGTTGGTCAGGGCTGACCGCCCCATGAGCACAGGCTTGGTCAGCCCTGACCACCCCCGGTACCGGGCCGAGAAGCGGCGGATGCGCGCTGATACAAGGCGCAGGACCTGGTCGACCTCAAGGACCGGGCCGACGCCGAGGAGCAGAAGGTCGCCCACACGGAGCGGCTTCTCACGCGTAAGCGTGAGCTGCTTGCAGAGATTTCCCGCATGCAGCGGGCGCGTACCGAGGCGGAGAAGGAGACTCGTGCGGCGGAGCGTCGGTTGGAGTTCGAGCGGCGACGGTTCGAGCGGCTGGGTCAGCGTCGGAACGGTCCCCGAGATGGTCGCCCAGTCAGGGTCGATGTGGATGACGATGCGTGGGCGGTGCTGCAGCGCGATGTCGTCGCGCCAGGGACGTACCTGATCTGGAGGATGGGGGAGCTGGTGCGCTTCGAGATGGATCAACTCGCCGCCGGCAACTTGTCCGGTCGACCGTCGTCGCGGCGTCGACGGGGTCCGGGGGAAGGTGAACCGTCACCGCGCCAGCGCTTCCTCCGGATCCAGGTCGACGATGCGAGGTGGAAGGACTTCCGGCTCGCCGCGGTCGATCTCGGCGTGAGCTCGGCTCGCTACCTCGGTGAGATCGCTGAGGCGGAGGCGCACCGCCTTGGTTGGCGAGCCCTCTGAAGGTCGCAACCGCCCCTGCATCGATCCTGCGTCGACGCGGCACAGGGTCGGGGGTGGAGTGGGATGATGCTGGGGTGATGTTGCGCTCGTCGGGCAGCCGTCTTGTCTCAATCCGTTTGGTGCTCAGCGCGGCTTCGGTTGTGCTCGTCGCCTCGGGGTGTGGTGATCGGGTCGACACCGGTTCCAGTTCAGCGGACGCGGAGGCGAAGTCAGGTCCGGCGGCGTTGGTCGGAGTGGATGACTCACGCCTGCAGCCCCCTGGCACCCCGTTGGGATCTGGGGTGAAGGTTCAGGACGGGTCCCGCCTGGTCGGTCGGGTGTTCCCGGCTGTGGACAGCTTCGGATCAGGTTCCAGTGTCGGCTGGCAGGCGCTGTTGGTCGTCGACGGCGATCCGGTGGAGGTGTGGAACCGGTACGCCGAGGTGCTGCGTGTCAAGGACGGTGACGCACCCGAGAGTTGCGTCGTCCGAACGGTCACCGTGCCGGGTGATCCATCGACCACCTCGACCACCGCAGTGGCCACGGTGGGCGACGGAACGCCCAGCCGGTTCCTCACCGAACCGCGCCTGGACGGTGAGAACCGACTCGACTGCGATTTCACCGACGGCCCGCTGGCCATGTCCATGGCGGTGGGGGCCGCGGCGCAGTGCGACTCGCTGACCCCCGCGTCCGGTTGCCGACTTCGACCCGAGTCCCACCTGTTCATCCGGTCCAGTCCTGGAACCACGACATCGAGCACCGACCTCCCACGGCGCGGAACGGATCAGCTCCGCTACGAACGAGGACTCGCCTCCGTCGCCGGCACGGACAAGGTCAACGTTCCGCCAACTGCCGCCATCCCCACTGGCGCTGTGGTCGCTGCCAACCTCCCCACGAACCTCGACCCAACCCGGCTCCCCGGCCCGGGGGACCCCATCGACGACGGGATCGACCAGTACCTGGTCGGCTCACCGTTCAAGGTGCCCGCCGGAGGCCGCAGCCTCGTCGCCCCCTCCCAACTGATCAACTGCAACAGCGGACTTGTCGCCGTCGTGTCCGTCCCCGACAAGCCCGAAGCGACCGTGGCCTGGTTCGACTCGTCGAGTACGGGCGATGACCCGATCCAGACCAAGACCGGAACCGACAGCGGCGGCACCCCGTGGGTCAACGGCCTGATCTCCACCGCCGGCGGCTACTACCTCGACATCACCGCTGTCCCGGCGGGTGACCGCACCGACGCACTCGTCACCGAATGCGGCGACTGAGAGCCGAGAAGCCAACGCTCGCCGCATCGTTCAGGTCTCGTTGACCTGTCCTGGGTGGCTGACGCGCCGAGCAGGTCGCGGATGTCGTCAGACGCCCTTGTAGTTGAGGATCTGGGACAGGGTGTGGTGGACGGCGACGAGGTCCTGCTGGTCGTCCATGACCTGGTCGATGTCCTTGTAGGACCGCGGGTCCTCGTCGATGAGCGCTTCGGCATCAGCGTCGTTCCACGCCTTGCCGGCCATCTGTTCCCGCAGTCCGTCCAGATCCAGCTCGCGGCGAGCCCGGCCGCGCGAGAGCCGGCGGCCTGCCCCGTGCGAACACGAGCAGTACGACGCCGATGACCCTCGGCCCTCGACGATGTACGACCGGGTGCCCATCGACCCCGGGATGACGCCCAGATCACCGGTGCGGGCCCGGATGGCGCCCTTGCGGGTGACCCACACGTTGCGGCCGTGGTGGTGTTCACGTTCGGTGAACTCGGTTTCTGCTCACGGATTGCTAACGAACGCGCCGGAACTGGGCGGTACGGGCCGCCTTCTGGCGGACCGCGTGATCGCTCGATCGCTGACAGGACGGGGTGGAACGGGCTTCACTTGAACCATTCGGACCGAGGGATAGACGCTTAAACCCCTCGGGAGCTCACGCTCCGTGAGAGTTCGAATCTCTCCCCGGGCACGACGACACGAGGTCGGACTGGACGACATGAGCGTCAGAGGGGTTTCTCACGGATCGTGGTCGCCTCGTCCGTCTGGTGCTGTCGCGTACGGGTAGTCGCGGAAAGCCCTCTGCGCCATCCGCTTCCACTTCTTCGGGATCGCGAGGCGAGTCACCGTGCGGCTTGGCGTCCGTCCACCGGAAATATAGCATCTGCGCTATGTAGTGGGGCGAGGTGGAGCTCGAACGGTAGGTTCGGGACTGGTACCTGGCTCTCGACGAGGAGGATCAGGCGAGGGTCGGGTTCCACGTCGATCGTCTCTTGGAGATGGGGCCGCTGCTCGATGAGCCGTTCGCGAAGCAACTGGATGGCAAGCTCCGAGAGCTGCGGTTCTACCTCGGCTGACGGCCGACGAGGATCACGTACTGGATCGCTTCGAGACGCAGGATCATTCTGCTCACCGTGTTCGTGAAGACCAGGCAGAGGGAACGCCGCGAGGTCGATCGAGCTCGGCGGGCCTACCAGCGGTGCGCCGCCGAGCGTCACACCGCCGAGGAGAACTGATGGCAACCAAGGTCACGACCACGTCCTGGAGCGAGCTCCGGGCTCAGCGTCCCAGCCCTGCGGCGAGCAGCGCTGCGGCGAATGAGGCGCGAATCACGGCGTTCCGGGAGCTCGTCCACCGACTCCGCAGTGACGCCGGGCTGACCCAGGCCGAATTGGCCGACCGCATGGGCACCACCCAGTCGGCCATCGCCCGCATGGAAGGCGGTGGTACGCGCCCGACGCTTGAGACACTGGAGAAGCTCGCGGCCGCTGTGGGAGCGGACCTCGTCGTGGGGGTGGGGGAGAACCTCTCGGAGCACCGGACGATCGCGAAGCTCGAGCGCGAAGGCCACGCCGTGGTCCGCCGCGCCGGTTGACGCCGGTCCTTGCAGGTTCGATGCCGGCCGTGAGTAGTCGCGGAAGTAGTCGCGAGCTACCCGGAATCCCTCGCAGTCCAACGCACGAGCCGTCACGAACGCCGCGATGGAGGCCAGGAACGGCCTACTGGGCACCACCAACTCGGCCTGAGCGACACCAGTCGTCACGGTGGGCCGAGGGCTTGAACCCCCCTCAGCTCTTCGGAGCGTGAGAGTTCGAATCCCGCCCCGGGCACAACGACACCACGGCGTCACCGCACGCCAGCGGTCGAGGGGTCGGTTACGCGAAGTCACCGTTCGCGTACCTCTTCGGGCGGTCGCCTGACCGGGCGTTCCGCCGTGGCCGTCGGGAGCGACTCAGTCTGTCAATGCCGCCCGCAGCGGAGGCCGAGTGGCTAGCCCCTCCGCTCGGCAACTCGCTGGGCCACTGCGGCGCATCGTTGAGCGCGCTCGACTGCCCTTGCTGCGACGGACGGAGCGATGTCGTCGGGTTCGTACTCGGCCTTGGTCTTCAGGGGAAGCAGTCGTCGGAGGTCGCGAGCGACTTCGGCGCCGTCCGGTCCGGCTTGGCCGAGCAGCCCGAGTGCCTGGTCGTGGTCCTCGCCTGCTGCTCGCTTGGCGAGCCGGGCACCGCAGACGGCGTCGGCGGCCTTGATGCCGGCGTGGATGGCGAGGCTCGTGGCGGCGATGTTGCGACCGGCCTGGAGATCGCTGGTGGCGGCTTCGGCGAACTCCCGGGCTTTGGCCGCGTACGAGCGGACCTGCGCTGCCGAGACCGTTCTGGTCCGCGCCGACCTAGCCACTTCGGGTGTCCCGGAGTTCGTCGAGGCTGAGCCCATGCACGACCTGTCCGTCACGGCGGATGTCGGTCCACACCTGGCTCCGGCCCCTGAGCTTGGTGCCGGCCTCGTCGGTGCTGACTTCGAGCACCTCGACGACGTTGCCGCTGAGTCGCCGAACCGCGCTTCGCCACGCGTCGAGCGAGTCGAGCCATTCGTCGTCGTCCTCGTCGATCTCTGTCGGGCGAACGATGACGACATCGATGTCGCTGTGGGTATCGGCTACGCGTCGGGCGAACGATCCGAAGACGATCACACTGGCCGGTGGGTGGGGGAGCGATCGGGCCAGTCGTCCCATCTCGTCCAGGACGGCGTCGGCGGAGCGGGCGAGTGCCAGCAGCGCCCGGGAGGCGATGTGTTCGGGGACGATCCGGAAGAGCGAAGCCGGCGGCACTTCTCGCCGCTCCACGACGCCGAGGTCGACCAGCTCCGGGAGCAGCCGCGAGGTCTGGGCCTGGCTGATCTCGGCGAGCTGTGCGATCGACCGCAGGTTCAGCTCGGCCGTGGTCTCGGCGAGCACGGCGAGCACCCGCCCCTGAGCGCCTGGCACGATGGCTTCGATCGGTCGGACGAAGTCCATCCGACAGAGCATACCCAGTTAGCCCGCAAAAATGGAACGAATCTTCCATCTGTGATGGGGATGCATGCCAGGTCGGCCTGAGCGACACCAGTCGTCACGGTGGGCCGAAGGCTAAAACCCCTCAGCTCTTCGGAGCGTGCGGGTTCGAATCCCGCCCCGGGCACCCAGTGTCTACAAGGGTTCTTGGTCCCGGACTGGCGCTCCTCGGGAGGCGGAAATGGGGGGCACCGTGGAGAAGTGTGGCTGGGGCTGGCGATAGCGGGCCGCGGTCGGGAGGCATGTGGAGGGCAGCCACACAACGGGGGGCGGAGCGTTGGTGGGGCGGCCGCGCTACGGGGTGCAGAACGGTTGTTAGATGGTACCGATATTGGTACCGTAAACGGGTGGCCAAGACCGACAGGACCGTGGCCGCGATGCGTAACGCGCCGCAGAACATCTCCTACAACGAGCTTCGCTCGGTGTGCGTCCACTTCTTCGGGGAGCCGCGCCAGAGCAGGACATCGCATGCCGTGTTCAAGACCCCTTGGTCGGGTGATCCACGGGTGAACATCCAGAAGGCGAAGGACGGCAAGGCGAAGTCCTACCAAGTTCGACAGGTACTCAAGGCCATCGACAAGGTGCAGGAGGATCAGAAGTGACCGACATCAAGCATTACGCCTACCGAGTCCTGTGGTCTGCCGAGGACGACGAGTTCGTCGCCACCGTGGCCGAGTTCCCGTCACTGTCATGGCTCCACGCGGACCAGACCAAGGCGCTACAGGGCCTGGTCGATCTCGTCGCCGGCGTCGTCGCCGACATGGAGGCGAGCGGTGACCTGATTCCGGAGCCGATCACCGAGCGGCGCTTCTCGGGCAAGTTCAACGTTCGCGTTCCCGAGTCCCTGCACCGTGAACTGGCGCTCTCCGCCGCACAGGAGGGCGTCAGTTTGAACAGGCTCGTCAGCGACCGGCTCGCTCGCAGCTGACCCCCGCCGACCAGCTTCGGCTGCCCGACCGGATGCCCCAGACCCTCCCCAGTCGCGTGCGCCCTACCTGTCAGCATGAGTGTCGCACAACAGTCTTGGCCGGGCCGTTGTCGGAGACAGCTAGCAGGATCAGCCGGGCTGGGTCATCGGTGTCGAGGTCGAGGCGGTCATCGGTGAGCAGTTCGCCCGGCAGCCTCGTGCCCAAATGACGATCCGGGGCATCGGTCGCGCTCGGTGCGGCGGGTCCCTCGCCGTCGGATCGCCGTTCGTCAGCGACCGAGCGCCGGAAGCCGTGCCGCAGCGTGCTCGATGGTGTCCGCGTCGACGCCGTTGCGATCCGCGACCGTCGGCCACTCGTCGACTGCCGCTACGGCTTCGTCGACCATGTCGGCGACCACATGAGGCTCGAGGCCAGCCGGCTTGTGGAGCCCGACCAGGTCGTCGCGGGTGATGGAGGCGCCTTTGCCCGCTACGTCGAGGTAGTGCTCGCCGGGACCGGCGACCGCGAACGTCGGTCTCGGGCCGAGCGAGAACGTGAGGTCGAACGCGGGGGCGAGCCGCCATCCGTCGGCGGGTGTCCACAGATAGGCGATGTTGCGAGCGTGGTCGTCGCGATTGTGGGCGACGACGTTGAACACGGCCCGCCTGACCATCTCGGTCGTCTCGCGCACGTCTCCGGTTACCCGCCGCGTCAGGCGGATGACGTCGTGGTAGCCGACGTGCTGGCCGAGTTCGGGGTACGCCTCGAGAAGGCCGGCTGCTGTGGCCATGTGGACCCGGCCGGGCTGCGCTCCGGGCTCGACGGTCCTGTCGAAGCGCCGCACCGCCAGGTACTGCGTTCCCGAGCTGCCGGGGAGCAGTTCGTGCTCACAGGTGGAGATGCCCGCTGTTCGTGCCATCTCCAGGTACGACGCTTCGACGACGGACAGGGATGCGCTGTCGTCCTGGCCGTGGAACTTGACCAGCCAGGGAGTCGAGCCGGGTGGCAGGTCTCCGTGGTCGACGATCAGCTCTCCCTCGGGTGAGCGAGCGGCGGTGATCTTGGGTCGGGCCCCGCCGGCGCTTCCTCCGGCAGCGAGCGCAACTGCCTCGGCGGCCTGGTCGTGCGTGTCCTGTCCAGCGAGGTGGCGAAGAGCTTCGTCCTGCATGCGGTCGAGCTCCACGAGTGCGACATCAGCGGGCTCGGGACCCTCGACCGGGCGGAAGGTCAGTGCTCCCATCGTCCGGCGCCCGAGCCAAGTGAGCATGTCGAGGGGTTCGGGAGCGTCGATACCGTGCCGACGCATGTCACGCCGCAGCACGCTGCGCCCCCAGGAGTCCGGACCCGCGTCGGACAGCAGCCCTGGAAGGTGCTCCGGGGTCGCGCCCGGGAAGCTGCGGCTCCGCTGATCCAGCGGATGCTTCAGCGGAGCGAGGTCGGCTCCGGTCGCGACGTGCTCGTCGGTGTACTCGACGAAGGTCTCGGACCCACGCTGTGCGACGCGTGCGACGATCCACGGGCCGTCGGCACCTTCGTAGACGACATCGACGGCTCTCACCGCCGGCCGCGCTGTCGCTGGGGCTCCGATCGGGCCACGAACTGCCCGATCGTCTCGGTGGTCGGCGGCTCCAGGAGCTGCTGCAGGTCGCCGGTGCGACGGAGGGCGGCGAGGACGGCGAGGAAGTTCGGAAGCGTCGCCGTGCCGGCCTGCTCCATCCGAGCCAGTGTCGCCCGACTGACGCCGGCCCGGTCGGCCAGTGTGCGCTGAGTCATGTTCTGACGCAGGCGTTCGCGGCGCACCCGGGCGCCGAGCTCGGACGCCACCTCATCCGCGCTCAACAACATCAGATCCACGTCGAGTCCCAACTCACATAAGCAACACTACCGCTCAACTCCTTCGATTGTGCATCGAATAGGAGTCATTACCGATCAGGTCAGCGTTCAGTCGATGCCGTGATCGTGGCGGTGGTGGAGGTCGGGCACGTGCGGGTGGGCGTGGACCAGTTCCCTGTGCTCGTGACGATGGGTGTGGCGGCCGGCGAAGCCGTCCTCGTGGGAGTGCTCGTGGTGGCCGTCGTCGTGGGTGTGCTCGTGCTCGTGGACCGTGACGCGATGGCGGTGCTCGTGCTCGTGGCTCGACCTCAGCGACAGGACGACCCCCACGGCCGCGATCGGAACCGCGATCGCCTGCGTCGCGGTCACCGGTTCCGACAACACGGTCCAGGAGATGAGCGCGCCGATGAACGGGGCAGTCGCGAAGATGACCTGGCCGCGGGCCGCGCCGAGGTCTCGGGCACCCTTGACCCAGAGGGTGATGGATGCGCCGTAGCCGACGGCGCCGATGGCCAATGCGGCTGCCAACTCGCTCGTGCTGACTCCCCATCCGCCCGCGACGACGAGACCGAGCACGACGTTGCAGGACCCGGCGACGATGCCCTTCACCAGGGTCACCTGCTCCGGCGAGATCTGATCGATCCGGGCTGTCACCGCGTTGTCGATGCCCCAGCACGCACATGCACCGACGATCAGCAATGCGCCCGGTTGCACCCCGACGCCTGGCTCGAGCACCAGGAGGATTCCGGCGATCGTGAGAAGTGCTGCCGCCGCGAGCAGCCGGCGACCGAGGTGCTCGCGGAACACGGTGGCCGCCAGAGCGACGGTGGCGACCAGCTCGAGGTTCAGCATCAACGATGCGGTGGCGGCGGGCACCTGGGCGAGTCCTGCGACCAGCAACGCCGGGCCGAGCGCGCCGCCGGACACCACGGCGAGCCCGAGCGGACGCCACCCTGCCCGGAGCACCTCGGGACGGGGTCGTCGGCGGACGCACAGCGGTGCGACGGCGAGCGCCGCGCCGAGGTACATGAGCCCGGCCAGGACGAGCGCCGTCATGTCGCCGGCGAGCACCGACGCAGCGGGAGCCGATGCACCGAAGAGTACGGCTGCGGCGAGACAGCGGAGCACCCCACGAGAGGCCATGTCCTCAGGCTGCCATTCGAGCCGGCGTCGTCGAGCCCGGACGCAGGTCGTGGATGTGTTCTCGCGTCAACTCGGTGAACGGGCGACGATGCACCCGACGTCCTTGGTGATGGTCATCACTCCGAACTCGGCGTCGAACTGCCGGTCGACTTCGGCGCGGAGTCGCTGCAGCGTGTCATCGTCGGCGTCGTCGAGGGGGGACCAGGACCGGAGGTAGTCGACGATCGCCTCCCGGTCGTCGACGACCAGCTGGTCCTCGTATCGCTGCCAGTCGACTCGGCTGAAGGAGCGGGCGACGCGCTCGGTGGCAGCGTCGAGTCCGCCGGCGCCGAACGCGCCACCGATCGTGGCGTCGTCGTCGCCGAAGCGACGTCGGAGGACCATGATCTCGTCGAGGTGCTGTTCGCCGGCTGCGCCGATGACGAGCGCTCCTCGCGGGGCGGTGACCCGGGCGAGCTCGGCGATCGCCGGCTCCGGAACGTCGAGGTGCTGCATCACCATGCTCACGATGACGAGATCGAACGAATCGTCGGGGAACGGCAGTTGGGGCAGAGCGGCGACCGATCCACCGGTCGCGCCATCGGCGACGGCGAGGGACTCGCGGACCATCGTCGGCGACAGGTCGCACAGCACGACTCTGGAGCTGTCCGGCACGATGTCCGCAGCGTCGGCCCACAACCGGCCGGTGCCGCAGCCGACCTCGAGCACCAATCCGTGGTCGGGCCACGGGGCCTGCGAGGCGATCCATCGGAACCAGTCGCCGCGCCCGTACCGCTCGTGCAGGTTGGATCGGGCGACCAGGTTGGCGGTCTCGCGGTACTGGCTGTCCCGAAGGTAGCGGCGATCGGTCAAAGGTCCCATCCTCAGATCGTTGCACGACCCGGTCGCCGGTTGTCGGCTCGGTGAAGGCCAGCAGGGCCCGGTCGAGCGGCACGAGAAGTCCGACGCTCCGGGACGTGCTTGGGTCCCATGGATCGACGGCTTGAGCGGTGGCTCGTCCGGTCAACTCCGTGGCGTCGGGAGCTCGACTCGGAGGCGCCCGTCGTGACGTGCCTCCAGCACGGCTCGAACTGTCTCGTCCTCGGACATTGTCGACGTGTCGACGGCGTGGCTCTCGAGTCGGCCGAGATCGGAGAACCGGGCCCACATGTGGCGGATCGGTCCTGACCGATCGAGCGGGGGGTGCCCGGGAACCCGCTCCACGGCGGGGCGTCGGGCAGCGCGGCTCAGACAGGACGTGAGTGACGGCCTGAGCACGACGTAGTCCACGGGTGAGGAGTCCCGCAGGGTGTCGGCGACGACGTCGAGCATCCACGGCCCGACGATGCCCTCGACGACGGTGTCGTACCCCCCGTCCTCGAACGCTCGGGCCGCGCAGAACGCCGACCGAAGCACCGTGCGGTTCTGCACGTCAGCCTCGGGCAGCCATGGGTCGATGAACCTGCCGACGATGGTGGTCCAGAACCAGTCGGCCTCGACACACGCCGCGGTGGACGAGTGCTGTGCGACTGACGCGGCGACGGTCGACTTCCCGGCACCCGGCGGTCCGGTGATGATCAGCACGGGGCTCCTGCGGTGCCGGCCGTGGAGGAACAGGCGCTCGACCTGGCACGAACCTGTGGTGAGCACTCGGGTCGGGACCGGCCACGTCAGACACCCTCTCCCGTTCAAGGGTCCGGGCGGTCCACGGCCGGACCGCTGGAGTCAGCGTGAGCTCGTGAAGATCCACCGATCGCCTGACGTCCCACAGATGGTGCATTGCGCGAGCGTTGCCGACGACGACTTCGCCCACGCTCTGTTCTTGGTGCGGTCCCGGCGGTGAGTCTGGTGTCACGATCGACGCCGGCTCATCATCTCGAGGTGGTGAGCGATCTCCTCGATGGTCGAACGGGCTGACGCGATCGCCCACACGAGGTCGAACACCTCGTCGTCGGTCGCGCCTGCCACGCTTGCGTCGTTGATCTCAAGGAAGACGGCGGTGGCGAGCCAGCCGAGCCGCTTGTTGCCGTCGACGAGCGCGTGGTTGTCGACCACCGACTGAAGCAGCGCGGCTGCCTTCGACCACACGGTCGGGTAGGCGTCCCGGCCGCCGACGGTGGTCTGGGGACGGGCTGCGGCCGATCCGAGGAGTCCGATGTCGCGGATCGGCGGAGGGTCGCCGGGCAGGATCCGTGCCATATCGACGAGGTCGTCGAGGTCGAGGAACTCGACCGGTTCGCTCACTGACCGAGGCGCTCGATCGCGTCGGCGTGGACGTTCAGGATCAGCTCGGTCGCGTTCGACACGCGAGCGCGGTGGTTGCTCCTGGCGATGTAGTCCCGGATGGCTCGGCGGGCAACGTCCTGCATGGAGATACCTTCGGCGGCGGCGCGTTCCCGAAGCGCATCCTGATCCGCTTGGTCGAGCCGTAGAGTCATGGCCATCACGACCACGGTATCAGTCTGATACCAAAGATCGTGACGGCGGTCAGGTCGGGCGGTTCTACCCTGCCCGACCCGGTGTCACCGACGATCCAGATCGCACCGCCGCCCCGCGTATGGCAACGGGACGGACGATCCCGTTGGAGCCGGTCAGGGCGGTGGAGAGGTGAGCGAGGGGCCGAGCGCGAACAGGAGCAGAGCGAGGCCCGCGACGAGCGATCCCGAGATGAGGAACGGAACGCGGCCCGTCCCGCCCCACGCCAGACCCGCCCACACCCCGGCGACCAGCAGGCCGAACCCCGACACGGCCGCCTGGACCCCCAGAGCGGTGCCACGGCTGTGCGCGGGGACCAGGTCCGCGATCCACGCACGGATGACCCCGTCGGTCAGGGCGGTGTAGCAGCCGTAGAGCGGGAACAGGACCCAGGCCCATGCCGAGGTCGAGGTCAGTCCGAATCCCAGGTAGGCGACCGCGAAGGCGGCCAGTCCGGCGGCGACGACCACCGACCGCGACCACCGGTCCGACAACCTCCCGGCCGGATACGAACCCGCGGCGTAGGTCAGGTTGTAGAGCACGTACAACGCCACCACCCCGGCGAAGTCGAAGCCGAGGTCCTTGGCGCGCAGCAGCAGCAGCGTGTCGGGAAAGTTGACGAGACCGAACAGCCCGACGATCGCGAGCACACGCCAGAAGCGGTTCGGCAGGCCGTGCAGCGACCACGCCCGCTCCTGTCGGGCGTGAGGGTGCGGTCGTTCTCGCACGGCGAAGACGAGAGCGACGCTCAGCACCGCGGGGATCACCGCGATCCAGAACAGGGGCCGGAACCTCTGGCCGACCAGGTCGTAGACGAGGAGTCCGATCAGTGGACCGACCACCGCGCCGGCCGTGTCGGCCGCACGGTGGAACCCGAAGGCGCGGCCGCGGTTCTGAGGGGTGGTCTCGTCAGCGATGATCGCATCGCGGGGAGGGCCTCGCATGCCCTTGCCGACCCGGTCGGTGAACCTGGACCCGAGCACCGCCGGCCACGCGGTCGCGAGCGCCAGCAGGACCTTTCCCAACGCGGACAGGCCGTACCCCGTGGCCACCAGCGGTCGACGGTGACGCAGGTCCGCCAGGCGACCCGACGCCGCCTTGACCACCGATGCGGTGCCGTCGGCCAACCCCTCGATCAACCCCAGCACCGCCGGAGACGCCCCCAGCACGCCGGTCACGAAGAACGGCAGGACCGGGTACAGCAACTCCGATGCCGTGTCCTGCAGGAACGACACGAGCGAGACGACCCTGACGTTGCGGCTCAACGGCTCTCTGGGAGCGATTGCGGACACGCTCCGATGCTCCCACGACGCGGCGGAGCCTGAGGTCGGTGTGATCGGAACCGGTACGAGGCCGTGGCGTCGGCGCTGCACCGCAGATGCAAGGCTCACCGCATGTCGACCCGCTGGCCGCGCCGCACCTTCGTCGACCCGGTCGCGGGTGGCGACACTTCTGCCGCGGATGATCGATCGTGGTCCCGGTGAGCGATCTGCCGGGAGGTTCGCAGGACGGGCTCGGCGTCGCACCCGAGACCGGCACCGGTGAGCTGCGCCTCGACCTGTCCCGCCGGTTGCTCGCCGAAGGGCTGGGCACCGGGCTCCTGGTCGTCGCCGTCGTGGGGTCGGGCATCGCTGCGTCGCGGTTGTCGGCGGGAGACGTGGGCCTGCAGCTGCTCGAGAACGCGATCGCGACCGGCGCTGCTCTGGTCGGGCTGATCCTTGCGTTCGGGGCGGTGTCAGGCGCGCACTTCAACCCGGTCGTCACCCTGGTCGACCGTCTCCTGGGAACCACCTCGACGCCGGATTCGATCCTCTACATCGCGGTCCAGGTCGCGGGCGGATGTCTGGGTGCGGTGGTGGCGAACCTCATGTTCGAGCTCCCGGCCGTCGGGATCTCCACGACGCAGCGGTCCTCACCAGCGCTGTGGTTGGCGGAGGTCGTGGCGACCGTCGGGCTGCTGCTGGTGATCCAGGGCTGCGTCCGTTCTGGTCGCTCCGACGCGGTGGCGTTCGCAGTCGCGGCGTGGATCGTCGGCGCCTACTGGTTCACCAGCTCCACCAGCTTCGCCAACCCGGCGGTGACGATCGCCCGGACGCTCTCGGACAGCTTCGCCGGGATCGCGCCGTCGTCGGCACCGATGTTCCTGGTCATGCAGCTTCTCGGCGCGGCGATCGCGGTGGTGCTGGTCCGGGCCCTCTACCCGCGCCCGGCGGCCACGAACAATGCATAGACAACTATCAATGAATCAGTTAGGGTGACATCGAAACATCGACAACAATCGATGTATACCCGGAGGTCACCGTGTCCCGGATCCAGCTCGCCATCAACGTCACCGACGTCGACTCCGCCGTCTCGTTCTACGAGAGGCTCTTCGGCACCCCCGCCGCCAAGCGCAAGGACGGCTACGCCAACTTCGAGATCGCCGAGCCGCCCCTCAAGCTCGTGCTCATCGAGTCCGCCGAGGGAGGCACCCTCAACCACCTCGGTGTCGAGACGACCTCCGCGGCCGAGGTCGCCGCGGCCGAGGCCCGACTGTCAGGCGCCGGACTCGAGACCACCGGCGTCGACGACACCACCTGCTGCTACGCCACCAAGACCGAGACCTGGGTGACCGACCCCGACGGGGCCAAGTGGGAGTGGTACGTCAAGACCGGCGACGCCGAGCAGATGTCTCCCACGGCCGACGACTCCGCCACGTGCTGCGCTCCGGCCGCCGTTCCGGAGGGACTGACCGAGGTGGAAACGGCGTCGACCGGCGCCGCGTCGGTCAGCTGCTGCTGAAGCGTGGCACCCGACTCCGCTCGACGACCCCAACGCTCGCCGGCGGTGTGGCGGGCGGCCGACGTGGCCGACCCGACCACCTGGACCTTCGAGCTGACCGACGACCACCGACGTGAGATCGTCGCGGCAGCCCGCTCCGCCTCGACCTCGGCGACGCCGAGCGTGACGGAACCAGCATCGTTCCCGGGGGCAGAGTCGTTCCCGGAACCCGCGTCGTTCCCGCTGCCGATGCTCGGCCCCGAGATCGCCCGCTGGACCGCCGAGCTCGCGCACGGCCGGGCGTTCCAACTCGTCCGCGGGTTCCCGGTGGACGAGCTCGACCCGCACGAGACCCGCACCGCGTTCCTCGGACTGGGCTCCCACCTGGGCGTCCCGGTCGGCCAGAACCGCTCCGGTGAGATCCTGACCGACATCCGAGACGAGCGGCTCCCGGCCGAGGAGCCGCACGTCCGGCGCTACCGCACCCGGCTGCGCCAGGACTTCCACACCGACGGAGCCGACATCGTCGGCCTCTTGTGCCTGCACACGGCGCTGCGGGGTGGTGAGAGCCGCATCGCCAGCGCTGGCGCGGTCTACAACGCGCTGCTCGAGTCGCGGCCCGACCTGCTCGAGGTGCTGCACCGTCCGTTCCACTGGGACCGCCAGGGCGAGGAGGGGCCGGGGGAGCAGCCGTGGTTCGAGCTGCCACCGCTCAGCGAGGTCGACGGCACGCCGCGCTTCTTCTACCTCGGGTGGTACATCCGCGACGCCCAACGACACCCCGAGGTGCCGCGCCTGACCGACGAGCAGCTCGAGGCGATGGAGCTGCTCGAGGCGATCGCCAACGACCCGGCGGTGCACGTCGAGATGGACTTCCGGCCCGGCGACATCCAGTGGATCAACAACGGCCGGGTGCTGCACGCACGCGAGGCCTACGACGACGCCGAGGACCCCGCGGAGCGACGCCACCTCCTGCGGCTGTGGCTGGCCGCCCACGACTTCACCAGCGTGGAGGGCGAGCTGCGGGCCGGCCTCGGGCCCGACGCTCCCGTGACGTCGAGCTGACCGGGGGGCTCGGGGCTGCCGGTCGCCGGCCCCGGCCACCCCGCACCGTGCGGGACCTCAGATCCGGAACAGGTCCCGGTCGGCCCAGGTCTGCTCGAGCTCGACCACCCGTCGGGACGCGTCGGCCTTGCGCCGTTCGACGAGCGAGTTGACCAGCAGGGTGCACAGCACCGTCAACCCGACGAGCGAGTCGAACGGCCCGACCGAGTCCCGGGCGAAGGCGAGCAGGTGCCCGCCCTCGACGCGGAGGGCGGTGGGGGTGTCGCCGCTCAGCACGACCGGCACGCCACCCCGGTCGACCGCGGCGGCCTGGAGGCGGACGAGAGCGGCCTCGTGGCGGGGGACGTCCATGGTCACCACCAGGTCTCCGGGCCGTAGCGCCTGGAGGGTCGAGGCGATCCGGAACTCGGTGCCGCTCAGCAGGGCGGCGCGGCCGCGGACGATGTCGATCTGGTCGACCAGGCGCCGGGCCACGCCCTCGGTCTGCGTCGACGGCAGCACCCAGACCCGCCGGGACCGGTCCGACAGCAGGTCGACCACGGCGGTGACCGCGGTGGGATCGACGCCGGCGAGCGTGTCGGTCACGTTGGCCCGCTCGACCTCGATCAGGGCGACGACCGGGTCCTCGGGGGCGGGACGGGCCACCCGGTCGGCGTCGGTGCGGATGCGCGCCGAGAGCTCGTCGCGGGCCGCGTCGCGCAGGTCGGCGAAGCCCTCGTAGCCGAGCGCGGTGGCGAGCCGGACCACCGACGGCGTGCTCGTCCCGGCGCGCTCGGCGACGGTGCCGACGGTGCCGAACGCGATCGCCTGTGGGTCATCGATGAGCACCTCGGCGATGCGCCGCAGCGCCGGGGACAGGGTCGCGGCGGCGACCCGGTCCGGGATCGCCGCCGATGCGACGGTGGGGGGTCGGTCCGAGCGTGGGATGTAATCGATGATACAGAGCGGTGAAGCAACTGTTACATTCCCGGCGTGAGCGACTCCCACCGATCGGCCCCCGTCCGCACCGTCGAGCTGTTCTGCGCCGAGGTGCCGCTGTCGCGGCTGGCGCGGTCTGCGATGTCGCACAGCGACTCCGGCCTGGGCATGGCGATCGCGGCGGAGGACCCGTGGGAGGTGGCCGAGTTCCTCTTCGTGCGCCTGACCGACGAGGACGGCGTCGAGGGGTGGGGCGAGTGCTACGTGTGGACGCCCGAGTCGGCCGTGTCGCACCGGGGCATGGCGATGGTCATCGAGGAGCACCTCGGGCGCTACCTGCTCGGCGCCCGCCCGACCGACGTGCAGGCCATCGGCGCCCGGATGGACCGCAACATCCCCCGCAACGAGATGGCCAAGGGCGTGCTCGACATGGCCCTGCACGAGTTGGCGGCCCGACAGGTCGACCGCCCCGTGCACGACCTCATCGGCGGAGCGGCGGTCGACCGCATCCCGCTGTGCGCCCTGGTCCCCATGGCCGACCCGGACTTCGTGGCGAAGATCTGCTCGGGTTACGTCGACGCCGGGTACCGGTCGCTGCGCATCAAGCTCGGCGCCGGCCCGAGGGCGGACCTCGAGGTGATGACCGCGGTGCGAGACGCGGTCGGCTGGGACGTCCGCATCCGCTGCGACTTCAACCAGGCCTACGACGCTCCCACCGCGGTGCGGGTCCTGCGCCTTCTCGAACCGCTCGACCTCGACGCCGCCGAGCAGCCCCTGCCGGTGGGGGACCTGATCGGGATGCGTTGGGTGCAGGAGCGCACCGCGGTGCCGCTGTTCCTGCACGAGGGCTTCTTCCAGATGTCCGAGCTCGTGACCGCCGTCGAGCTCGGCGCGATGGGCGTGAGCGGCATCAACGCCGAGCGGCCGGGAGGCATCACCGCGGCGTTGCGGGCCATCGACTACGCCGCGGCCCGCGGCATGGGCACGATCATCCACAACCAACCGCTGGGCATCGGCACCGCGGCCCACGCCCATGTCGCCGCGGCCCGCTGGGACCGCCTCGGCCACGCACCCGAGCTGGCCGGTGACGTCATGTTCGAGGAGCACCTCACCGACGCCCGCTACCCCGTCGAGGACGGTTGCCTGGTCCTGCCCGGCGGCGCCGGGTGGGGGATCACCGTCGACCGCGACGCCCTCGAGCGTCACCTGGTCACCGAGCCGGTGGTGCTCTCGGCGTGAACGCCGCTGACTCCACCGGCGCCACCGTCCTGACCGGCGCCACCGTCCTGACCGGTGCCACCGTCCTGGCCCCGGAGCGCCAGCCCGACGGAACCGCGATCGCGCTGCTCGGCGACCGGATCGCCGCCGTCGGCACCGAGGCGGACTGCCGGGCCGCCCTGCGCGGCGCCGGAGTCCCCGACGACACGGTGACGACCGAGGACCTGACCGGCTCCACGGTCGTGCCCGGGTTCGTCGACGCCCACCTGCACCCGATGGTCATGGCCGTGTTCGAACAGCAGGTCCTGTTGGACCAGGTCCGATCGATCGCCGAGCTGAACGACCAGCTCGCGGATCGGGCCCGCAACACCCCGCCGGACGAGACGATCGTCGGGTTCCAGCTCGACGGCGAGGTGCTCGTCGAGGGGCGCGTGCCCACCGCGGCCGAGCTCGACGCCGCCACCGGCGGTCGTGTGGTGGTGCTCCTGTGCCGCGACGGCCACCACGCCGTCGGTTCGACCGCTGCACTGCACCGGGCCGGACTCGACGACCCGGGCCTGGTCCCGGCCGGCGGCCACGTCGTCGCCGGTGCCGACGGTGCCCCGGTCGGGCTGGTGGGGGAGCGGGCGGTCGAGCCGCTCATGGCGCTGATGCCCGAGGTGACCCTCGACGGGCTGGTCGACGGCATCGCCGCGTGGGCGGACCGTCTGGTGAGCCAGGGCGTCACGTCGATCTCCGCCATGTGCCAGAGCGCCGACGAGGGTCCCGCCGGTCCCGCCGGAGCGATGGAGGCGCTGGGCTGGGCGGCGCTGTCGGGCGACCTGCCGTTCGACATCCAGACCATCCTGATCACCCCGGAGCCGTCCGAGGTGTTCGACCTCCGGGACCCGTCGCTGCACGACCCGGCCCGCGGTCGTCGGCTGGACGCGGTCAAGCTGTTCCTCGACGGCACCCTCGGTGGGCGCACCGCCTGCATGCACGGGCCCTTCGCGGATCACCCCCACGAGCACGGGATGCGCACCACCGACGACGACGAGGCGTACCGGCGCATGGAGGCCGCGCACCTCGCCGGGTTGCAGATCTGCGTGCACGCCATCGGCGACGCCGCCAACCGCAGCGCGGCGGAATTGTTCGACCGGCTCCTGGTCCGCCATCCCGGCCGGCACCGCCACCGCGTCGAGCACGCCTCGGTTCTCGACGACCCCACGATCGAGCTGTTCGCCCGGCACGGGATCACCGCGGTGGTGCAGCCGATCAACCTGCGCAGCGAGAGCCACTGGCTCGCCCGTCGCGTCGGCAGCGACCGCCTGGGTCGGACCTACGCCTTCGCGTCGATGGCCCGCGCCGGGGTGTCGATCGCAGGATCCTCGGACGCACCGATCGAGCGGACCGACGTGCTGGCCGCCATGGCCGCCGCGGTCGACCGCGGCGGCCAGGCCCCCGAGCAGGCGTTGACCCGCTCAGAGGCCCTGGCCCTGTTCACGACCGGCGGGTCGTTCGCCCGCGGCACCGAGGACGAGCTCGGCTCGCTGGCGGCGGGCCGGCGCGCCGACCTGGTCGTGCTCGACGCGGACCCCACCGACGAGCGGACCGACCTGGGCGCCGTCGGCGTCCGATCGACCGTCATCGCCGGTGAGGTCCGGTACCGTGCCGACCGATCGGCAGGCTTTGTCCCGCGATAGCGCGGTGATCACCGCGCTCTCGCAGGACAAAGCTGAATGGAGGTCGCGATGAGCGAGTGGGAGACCGTCGAGGGCGAGCACTGGGCGGAATACGCGGAGCACTACACCCGCATGCTCGCCCCGTACGGCGAGGCCGTCCTGGCCGCGGCCGGGGTGCAACCCGGCGAGCGGGTGATCGACGTGGGCTGCGGAAACGGGGACCTGTCCCTGCTCGCGGCGGCCGCGGTGGGCCCGGATGGAGTGGTCCAGGGCGTCGACCTGTCACCCGCCGAGGTGGCGGTGGCGTCGCGGCGCAGCACGGAGGCCGGTCTGTCCGCCGCCCGGTTCGCCGTCGCCGACGCCGCCCGCGTCGAGGTCGACGCTCCCTACGACGTGCTGGTGAGCCGCTTCGGGGTGATGTTCTTCGACGACCCGACCGGCGCGTTCGCCCACCTGCGTTCGTTGCTGCGCCCCGGGGGTCGGATCGCGTTCGCGTGCTGGCAGGAGCTGTTCGCCAACGAGTGGATGATCGTGCCGGGCGGCGCGGTCGCCTCGGTGCTCGGACTGCCCGGCGGCAACTCGGGCGGTCCCGGTCCGTTCTCGCTGGCCGACGCGGACCTGACCCGGCAGATGCTGACGGCCGCCGGTTTCGTCGACGTCGACGTCGAGCCGGTCGCCGCGGCTCTGTGGATGGGAGCCGACGCCGACGCCGCGGTCGAGTTCATGACCCGCACCGGCATGGGGCGGATCCTGTTCGGTGACGCCGCCCCCGAGCAGCGGGCCGAGGCGATCGAGCGGGCCCGCGACGCGCTGCGACCGCACGAGACCGACTCGGGCGTGATGCTCGGCGGTGCGGCCTGGGTGGTCACCGCGACCAACCCCTGACCGCTTTGTCCCGCACCAGCGCGGTGATCACCGCGCTGGTGCGGGACAAAGCGGGGGTCAGGTGGCGGAGTCCGGGGGGAGGGCCCTCGCTCCGCGCACCGCGCGGCGGACGCCGGGGACCGCACCGGCGACGGCCAGGAGGGTGTCGCTCAACTGGCTGACCACCAGCTCGACCCGCTCGACCCGTCCGTCCATCCCGTTGACCATGCCCGACAGCTCCGGCAGCAGGCGTTCGAGCTCGCCGAGCAGGCCCATCAGGTCCCCCGACAGCGTGGTCACCGCCGCGTCGAGCCGGTTGACCCCACCGGCGACGCCCTCGAGCCGGCCGTCGAGCGGGCCGAGGGTCTCCTCCAGCACCTGGGTCGTGTCGTTGAGGGTGGTGCGCAGCGCCTCGAGCTCGTCGGGCAGGACGCCGAGGGAGCGCCGCACCCGTTGGATCGTCCACGGGGCGAGGAGGACCTCTCGGGCGACCCGCGTCGGCCAGGCCAGCGCCAGCTCCAACGTGGTCGTCGGGACCTCATCGTCCATGGCGGCAGCCTTGCACACCGTCGTCGTCGGCGACCGGAACTGTGACCGGTGCCCGATCCCGACCGGTCCCGGGTCGGCCTACCATGCGGCTGCTCCGTCCGGCCCGTGCTGTCCGGTTGGCGTCCGGCGCTCGGCTCCCGAGCACCGGACGTGGGTTCGACTCCCGCCACGGGTGCCATGAACACACGTCGCCGCCCCGCCCGCCGTTCCCGTCGCGTCCCCCTCGCCGTGGTCACCCTGGCGGCGGTGGCACTGGTCGCGGTCGCGGCCTGCGCCTCCGACGAGGCGGGCGACTCGTCGGCCGGCGCGACGACGACGTCGGCGGCAAACCCCGAGAGCCCGGAAGGCTCGGAGGGTGCGGTGAGCGAGATCGGGACCTTCGAGGTCGGCCGGGACAGCACGACGCTGGTCGACGACAGCCGACCGACCAAGGCCCACGGCGGACAGGCCGAGCTGCCGTCGCGGACGCTGCCGCTCGAGGTCTGGTACCCGAAGGCGGCCGCCGGGAAGAAGGGAGTCGCCGGGGAGAAGGGCGCGACGTTCCCGCTCATCGTGTTCTCACACGGCAGCACCCGACGGGCGGTGCACTACGAGAAGACCCTCGAGGCGTGGGCGTCGGCCGGCTACGTCGTGGTCGGCCCCGACTTCCCGCTCTCCAAGGAGGGCACCCCCGGCGGCACCGATTACGGCGGCATCGCCGAGCAGGCCGGCGAAGTCAGCTTCGTGATCGACCAGGTGCTCGCCTCGGCGACGGACCCAGGGCGACCGTGGGCCGCCCTTGTCGACCCGGACCGCATCGGACTCGGCGGTCAGTCCTTCGGGGCGATCACGACCGTGGCCGTGGCCATCAACCCGTGCTGCGCGGACGACCGCGTCGACGTCATCACCGAGTTCGCCGGAGCGTGGGCCGACCTCGGCTCACCCGGCCCCGTCCCGGCGGAGTCGGCGCCCCCGGCGCTGCTGGTCCACGGCGATGCGGATCCGACCATCTCCTATGAGACCGGCCAGGCCCTCTTCGACATGTACCCGGGCACCCGCCGACTGCTGACCCTGGTCGGCAGCGGCCACGACCCCGGCTACTTCGAGGGCCTCGACGAACCGCTCGACGAGCTCGTCACCCGGGCCACGGTCGACTTCTACGACCAGTACCTGAAGGACGACCCCGAGGCGGCCGCGCAACTCGACGCCCTGGTCGCGGCGGCCGGCCCGCAGGTCGCCACCCTGACCCCGTCGACGGAGGGCTGATGGCCGAGCACCGCTTCCCACCCGGGTTCTTGTTCGGGGCGTCGACCGCGGCGCACCAGATCGAGGGGGCCAACACCAACAGCAACTGGTGGGCCATCGAGCACCACCCGTCGAGCCACGTCGCCGAGCCGAGCGGTGACGCGGCCGACAGCTTCCACCGTTGGGGCGAGGACCTCGACCTGGTGGCCGAGTTGGGGTTCAACGCCTACCGCTTCAGCATCGAGTGGGCCCGAATCGAACCGGCCCCGGGGGAGCTGTCGTACGCGGCGCTGGCGCACTACCGGGCGATGATCGACGGTGCCCTCGAGCGGGGGATCGAACCTGTCGTCACCCTGCACCACTTCACCGAACCCCGGTGGGTCACCGACGCCGGCAGCTGGGCCGACGCGGGGTCGGTCGACCGGTTCGTCGGCTACGTCGAGCGGGCGGTCGGGATCCTCGACGGGGTCCGCTACGTCGCCACCATCAACGAGCCGAACATCCTCGGGGTCATGGCCCGGGTCATGCACCTCGGATCCGGCGGCGACGACCCCGACCGGGAGCGTGACATCCCGACCGCGCCGCTGCCCGCCCCGCATCTGGCCAGCGAGGTGAACGTCATCGCCGCGCACCACGCCGCACGCGACGCCATCAAGGCCGCCCGACCGGACCTGCAGGTCGGCTGGACCGTCGCCAGCCAGGTGATCTCGGCGGTTCCGGGTGGCGAGGACACCGCGGCGGCGTTCGCTGACCTGGTCGAGGACCGCTACCTGCGCGAGTCGACCGGCGACGACTGGGTCGGGGTGCAGTCCTACACCCGCAACGTGTTCGGCCCCGACGGGTTCATCCGCGACGACCCCGAGGACACCCGCACCCTCACGGGCTGGGAGTACTGGCCCACCGCGGTCGGCGAGGCCCTGCGCCACACCGCCGCGATCGTCGGCGACGTCCCGATGATCGTCACCGAGAACGGCATCGCCACCGACGACGACGAGCGCCGCATCGCCTACACCGACGGGGCCCTGTCGTCGGTGCGCGCCGCTCTCGACGACGGGCTCGACGTCCGCGGCTACCTCCACTGGAGCCTGCTCGACAACTACGAGTGGGGGTCCTACACGCCGACGTTCGGTCTGGTCGCGGTCGACCGCGAGACGTTCCGGCGCACGGTCAAGCCGAGCGCCCGCTGGCTGGGCGACATCGGTCGGGGGATCCCCTCAGCCTGAGACGGTCAGCTCGACGGTGTGGCGCACGTCTGTCGCCGAGGCGGCGACGAGCAGCCGGTGGGTGCCGACGTCGGTCGTCCAGCCGTCGAGCTCGTCGTCCCAGCGGCGCAGAGCCGCGGCGGGGACCCGGACCGTCACCGTGGTCGTGCGGCCCGGTTCGGTGACCGCCTTGGCGAAGCCGACCAGGGCCTTGGGCGGTCGACCGGCAGCCTCTTCTTCCCGGTAGACCTGCACGACGTCGGTGACGGGCCGGTCGCCGGTCGACTCGACGGTGACGGCCACCTCGGCGTCCTCGCCGACGGCGATCACGTCCCGGACGAGCGACGCGTCGCTCCAGCGGGACGATCCGTAGGAGCCGCCGTGTCCGAAGGCGAACCGGGGCGCGACCCCGGACGCGTCGTGGCCCCGGTAGCCGATCATGTGCCCCTCCCCGTAGGTCTGCACCCCGTCGACCGGCGCGTAGTGCGGCCACGCCGGGCAGTCCTCGAGGCGGACCGGCCAGGTGATCGGCAGCCGCCCTCCGGGGTCGCGGTCGCCGGCCAGCACCGCGGCGACCGCGGGTCCGGTCTCCTGTCCGGCGAACGACGCCCACAGCACGGCGTCGACCTGATCGGCCCACGGCGTGAGCACCGGCCCGCCGCAGTTGAGCACCACGACGGTCCGGGACGCGACCTCGGCGACGCGGCGGACCAGCTCGTCCTGGTCGCCCGGCAGCGCCAGGGTGGTCCGGTCCACGCCCTCGGTCTCCCACTCGTCGCTGGTGCCGACCACGACGATGGCCACGTCTGCTGCGGCCGCGGCGGCGACCGCCTCGTCGATCAGCTCGACGTCGCGGGGCGCTCGGACCCCCAGGGTGAGCGCGGCCATGCCCCGCACGCCGCTGGTCGCCACCCGGATCGGCACCGGTTCGCCGGCCACGAGGTCGACGGTGGCGAACTGCTCGGCGCAGCCGAAGCCGAACACCCAGTCGCCCCGGGGCAGGTCGCGGGCGGGGTCGTCGAGCAGGACGGTGTCGCCGACGGTCACACGACCCTTGCCGGCGATCGAGGCGCCGAAGACGTGCGGACCCGACACCGTCGGGATGAACGAGCCGGTCATCGTGACGCCGAACTGCCCCCGGCCGAACATCTCGGGGGTGCCTCCGACGACCAGGTGGCGGCTGGAGTCGGTGACCCCGGTGGCCGCCACCGGACCGCTGGTGTCGGGCGCGGCGTAGAACGACAGGTCGAGCCCCGGTGATCCGTCGGCCCGGCGCAGCTGCTCCTCGTCGATCGGCGGACACATCTTCTCGGTGTCGGCCCCCAGCGCGTGGGCGACGACCCGTCCGCCGAAGCGGTCGTCGATGGCCTGGGCGATGCTGCGGTGCGGCAACGGACGCAGCGACGAGCTGCCGCCTCCCATCATGCGGGTGTGCGCGGCGTTCGGCCCGATCACCGCGATCCGCGACTGCGCCGCGAGGGGCAGCGCTGCGCCGTCGTTGGCGAGCAGGGTGATCGAGGCGGCCGCCGCGGTCAGGCACAGCTCCCGCTCGTCGGGGTCGTCCACGCTGAGCTGCGGCCCGTCGGCCGGGCGTTCGACGGCACGGGTGCGCTCGATCAGCCGGATGACCTCGGCGACGCGGGCGTCGACGTCGGCCTCGGATGCCCGGCGGTCGCGCACCGCTTCGGCCAACGGCTCGCCGAAGATCGTCTCGGGGCCGGGCATGGCGACGGTGAGGCCGCCGGAGATGGCCCCGACGGTGTCGTGCGCTCCGTCCCAGTCCGACACGACGAAGCCGTCGAAGCCCCACTGGTCGCGCAGGATCTCGGTCAGCAGCCGGTGGTGGTGCGCGCAGTGCTCCCGGTCCAGGCGGTTGTAGGCCGACATGATCCCCCAGGCGTCGGCCTCGACGACGGTCGCCTCGAACGGGCGCAGGTACAGCTCGCGCAGCGGCGCCTCGGCGACGCGCACGTCGACGGTGCCGCGCTCGACCTCGGTGTCGTTGGCGACGAAGTGCTTGACGGTCACCGCCACGTCGTGGGCCTGCACCGCCCGCACGTAGGGCACGGCCAGCCGGGCGGTCAGCTCGGGGTCCTCGGAGTAGCACTCGAAGACCCGGCCGCCGATCGGGGTGCGGTGCAGGTTGACCGTCGGGCCGAGCAGGACGTGGGCCCGCTTGCGCACCGACTCGCGACCGAGCAGGTCGCCGATGCGGCCGAGCAGGTCGGGGTCCCAGGTGGCGCCCAGGGCGATGCCGACCGGGACGACCACGCCGGGGACCATCCCGTCGCGCTCGGCCTCGCCGCGCACCCCGTTGGGTCCGTCGGACATCTTGACCGCCGGCAGTCCGGCGGCCTCGACGGCGTGCGTGCGCCACGAGGTGGCGCCGCCGAGCAGCCGGGCCTTGTCGTCGAGGTCGAGGGCGGTTCCGTTCACGGCGGGTGCTCCGGGTTCGGTCGGTATGGCGTACGGGTCGACCCTAGGGTGCCCGTCGGAGGTCGAGCCGTGGATCAACTACCAGAACCGCTCCTGTTCCCCCGGCCCCGACGGATCGACCGGCTCGATCCGTCGCACCGTCACGTCCTGCCGTTGGTGGAGGCCCCGGACCCGACGCTGCCGGCCCAGGGGTTCGCCCTCACCGTCGGGGATGGACGCGCGGAGCTGCGCCACGCGGACGACGCCGGGCTCCGCTACGGCCGACAGACGGTGCAGCAGCTCCGCGACGCCGCCGGGTCCCTGCCGACGGTGAGCCTGTCCGACCACCCCGACTTCGCCACCCGGGGGTTCATGCTCGACGTCAGCCGGGACCGGGTCCCGACCCGGGAGACCCTCGCACGCCTCGTCGAGGTGCTGGCGGCCTGCCGCTACAACCAGCTGCAGCTCTACGTCGAGCACGCCTTCGCCTATCGGGACCACGCCGAGGTGTGGGCCGACGCATCGCCGATCGACGCCGCGGACGTGACCTGGCTCGACGGGGTGTGTGAGTCGGCCGGCATCGAGCTGGTCGCCAACCAGAACTGCTTCGGTCACCTGGGTCCGTGGCTGGCGCTCGAGACCTACAGGCCGCGGGCCGAGTGCCCCGACGGCTACGAGGTCGCTCCCGGTCTCCGGTTCCCGCCCGCGGTGCTCGCCCCGACCGACGACAACGCCGAGCTCGTCCTGGCGCTGGTGCGCGAGCAGTCCGCTGCGCTGAGGAGCACGACGGTCAACGTCGGCTGCGACGAGACCTTCGAGCTGGGCCTGGGCGTCAGCCGCGAGCGCGTCGGGCGTGACGGTCGGGCTGCGGTCTACCTGGAGCACCTGCACCGCATCGTCGACCCGCTGGTGGCCGAGGGGCGCACCGTGCAGTTCTGGGCCGACATCGTCGCTCACCACCCCGAGCACCTCGACGCCGTCCCGTCCGAGGGCACCGTCGCCCTGGTGTGGAACTACGACGGGCCCGACGCCCCGACCGTCGAGGTGCCGCCGTTCGTCACCGGGATCTTCGACACGCTCGGGATCGACATCAACGCCGACACCCGCTTCGCTGAGCGGCTCCAGCCGTTCGCCGACGCGGGGCTCACGTGCTGGGTGGCGCCGGGGACGTCGTCGTGGAACTCGATCGTCGGCCGTTTGGAGAACGCCCGCGCCAACCTCACGGACGCGGCGGTGGCAGGTCGTGCCGCCGGGGCGGCGGGGTACCTGGTGACGGACTGGGGCGACGGCGGCCACCACCAGCCGTTGACGGTGAGCCTGGCGCCGATCGCCCTCGGCGGCGCGCTGTCGTGGGGCGTCGACGCCCACCGCGATCTCGATGTGGGAGCGGTCGTGGACGAGGTGCTGCTCGGGGCGCCGGGCCTGGGTGTGGGGTCGATCCTCGAGCGAATCGGAGGAGTGGCCGAACGCACCGGCCTGGTGGCCCGCAACTCGAGCCCGATCTTCTCGGCCCTGTTCCCCGGCAGCTTCACCGTCACCGGCAACGGCGAGCCCGACCGGGAGGAGGTCGAGGGGGTGGTCGCCACGTTGGAGGAGGTGCTCGCCGAGTTGGCGGCCCTCGACCCCACGCCCCGCTTCGGTGCGGAGCTGATCGAGGAGCTGGCCGTCGCCGTCGAGCTGGCCCTCTTCGGCGCCGAGTCGCTGGCGATGCGGGCCGGGGCCGACGGTCCGGTGCCGTCGGATCGGGCCGAGGTGCTCGACGGTCTGATCGAGCGGTACCGGCGGGCGTGGCTCGCCACCAGTCGACCCGGAGGTCTGGACCGCTCCGCGGCTCATCTGGAACGCACCCGCGACGCCCTCCGCTCCCGTCCCGTCACCCCCTGACCACCCGTCCCACCGCCCCCGACCCCCGTTCTGTTCGGTGGATCACAACACCAGTGTTGTGATCCACCGAACAGAACGGGGAGGGGAGGGGGAAAGGGCGGGCAGGTTCAGGTTCAGCTGAGGAGGCCGGCGGCGTGGTAGCGGCGCAACTCGGCGCTGATGAGCGGGCCGAGGGCCAGGATCGCGTCGTGGTCATCGGCGACCAGCGGCGTCACGATCAGGGCGCTGACCGCGGCGACGAGCATCCGGCAGGTGACCCGGCCGGACTCGGAGCCGACCTCCAGCACCTCGGCGATGCGCGCCGCGATCCGCTCCTGCACCTCGGCACGACGCTCGATCGCGACGGGTCCGGCTGCGAACGCCTCGACCAGGAACAACCGGGCCTCGCCGCGGTGCTCGGCCAGCACCTCCAGGTACCGGCGCACGCCGTCGTCGATCCGATCGAGCGGCGGACCCGGTCCCTCGACGGCCCGGTCGAGCTCGGCCAGCAGGACGGTGCTCACCAGGTCGAACGCGGCCAGGAAGCCGTCGAGCTTGTCGGAGTACAACCGGTAGTAGGTCTCGCGGGACACGCCCGCGTGGGCGATCACCGCGGCGATCGGGGTGCGGGCGTAGCCGTTGCTGGCCATGGCGCCGGCGAACCCGAGCAGGATCCGCAGGCGTTGGTCCTCTGCGATCTGCTCGCGGGTCAGGTCGTGGCGGCCGCGGGGGAGGCGTCGCGTGGCGTCGGTCGAGGCGGCCACGGTTCCGGTCACCGTGTCCGGGGCCCGTCGGGCTGGATCCGCAGCGTCGTGATCGCGGTGGCCAGCATGTCGTAGTGGCCGACCAGCATCACCAGCTCGATCAGCTCGCGGTCGTCGAGCCGACGTCGCAGCGACGCCCATGTCTGGTCGTCGAGGTCGCGGTGCTCGAGGAGCTGGTCGACCGCGGTGATCATCGCGGCCTGGCGTGTGCTCCAGCGAGGGTCGGTGGCGGTGTCGGGCGCGCCGAGGGCGTCGACGTCGTCCACGGTGAGCCCGGCGCGGAGTCCGAGTCGCCGGTGGTGCTCCCGCTCGTAGTCGCATCCGCGGCGGTTCGCGACGCGCAGGATCACCGTCTCGGACTCACGCCGCGACAGGCGTCCGCCGGGCATCAGCGTCCCGGCGAAGTGCAGCCAGCCGCGGAACAGGCGTCGGTGGCGCCCGAGGGTCAGGAACAGGTTCGGTGCTGCGGTGCCCGCGGCGCGGCCCAGGGCCGAGGCGATCGCGTGGTTGAGCCGACCGACCTGGCGGCGGTCACCCGGAGCGACCCGGGGGCCGGTGGTCGGTCCCGCGGTCCGGGAGTCGGTGGGTGTGGCGGCGTCGCTCACGGCCGGTCCTCGGACTGCGCCGGCATCCCCGGGCTGTGCTCGGGCTGCGGCGTGGTGAGTTCGACCCGTTCCAGGCGTGCGATGTCGAGCACCGGTGCGAGTCGGCGCCGGGTGGCGAGCTCGACGACGGCCTGGGCGACCCGACGGGTCGGCAGGATCGGAGCGACGTACCAGGGCGCGTAGATGATCCGGGACCGCCGGGTGATGCCCCGCTCCAGCGCGTCGATGCCCTTCACCAGCGGGGTGACCCGGGTGAGGCTCCGTCCGTCGAGGAACGCGGCGGCGGCCTCGGTGCCGAAGCCGCGGGAGGTCATGTCGGTGTCGAGCTCGGCGAAGTAGGCGACGCCGACCCGGGCGCCGGAGGGCCGCAGCTCCTGGCGGAGGGTGTTGCCGAGGGCCTCGACCGCGGCCTTCGACGCGCTGTAGGCGCCCATCAGCGGGACGTGCACCGCGGCGGCCAGCGACGACACCGCCACCGCGTAGCCGTTGGGGTGCGCGACGTGTCGTCCGGCCTCGCGCAACGTGTAGTAGGTGCCGAGCGTGTTCACCGCCACGGTCTTCTCGAAGATGGTGGGATCGCCGTCGACCAGCGGGAGCTGCGCGGCGATGCCGGCGTTGGCGACCACGACGTCGAGCCCGCCCAGCTCGGCGGCGGCCTCGTCGACGACCCGGGCGACGCGGCTTCGGTCGGTGACGTCGCAGTCCCAGAACGGCGCACCGAGGCCGTCTGCCGTGGCCCGCAGCTGATCGGGTTCCAGGCCGGCGAGCGCGACGCGGGCGCCCCGGTCGTGCAGGCGCTGGGCCAGTGCGGCGCCGATGCCGCGGGCGGCGCCGGTGATCAGGACCCGACGGCCGGCCAGCGACGGGTGGGTGCGGGCTCGTTGCTCGTCCATGTCACCCGACGATAGCATCGGCGAACAACAGTGTTTCTGGATCGGCGGAGCGAGGACCGGGGGGAATCGGCGATGGGTGCTTCGACCATGGCGGCCGTGCTGTCGAGGAGTGGGGTGTCGAGCGGCAGGGTGTCGAGAGGCGGGGTGTCGAGGAGTGTGGCGTTGGGGAACGTGGTGTCGAGAGGCGGGGCGTTGAGGAGTGTGGCGTCGAGGGGGCGGCCCGGACGGCGGGTCGTCGGGGGCCTGGTCGCGCTGGTGATGGTGGCTACAGCGGTCGCCTGCTCTCCGCCCGCGCCGCTGGACCTGACCGGTACCGACGGGCCCTACGGCGTCACCATCACCCGCAACCTGTCGATCCCCCTCGACGACGGCCGGGTCCTGCGTGCGGATCTGTACGAACCGACCGACCCCGACACCGGCACGGCAGCGGCGGGCCCGTTCCCGGTGATCGTCGGGATGACGCCCTACGGCAAGTCCGGAGCGGCGGGGGCGTCGATCCCCGGGGGCAACGGCGTCAACCTGCAGCTGGTCCGCCACGGCTACCTCGCCCTGGCCGTCGACGTCCCCGGCACCGGTATCTCCGACGGGTCCTTCGACCTGTTCGATCCCGCCGAGGCGACCGCGG
>Ga0073905_10000081_pt1 | contig 35411 bp, 31 predicted proteins | sample KloWWTupernatant_FD_65482 | JGI IMG/M metagenome (GOLD analysis project Ga0073905, IMG submission 65482) | Active sludge microbial communities from Klosterneuburg, Austria, studying microevolution and ecology of nitrifiers - Klosterneuburg... | ecosystem: Engineered > WWTP > Aerobic digester >... | reverse complement strand
GCCAGCGCAACGCGGCGGGCGCGTGTGCGGGCGGGCGAGAGAACATGTAGAACCACGGGAATCAACCTTCTGCCTGGGCGTGCGTCATCGATGACGAGCGGACCAGTCGTTCTCAGCGTGATCACGACATGCTCGGCCACAGGGCGGCCGCGGGTTCTCGCTCAGTAGTCTAGCTAAGACATGGTCACTTCATCCGCTTCCGCCCCACTCCGCGTCGGCTATGCCGCGATGCTGGAACAGCTTGACCCGCGCGAGGCGGTCGAGCTCAGCGCGCTTGCCGAACAGCACGGATTCCGCGGGGTGATGGCCAGCGACCATTTTCAGCCGTGGGTGCCGCAGCAGGGGCAGGCGCCGTTCGTGTGGGCGGTGCTCGCGGGCATCGCCGCCCAAACGAAGGGCGATTTCGGCCCCGGGGTCACGACCCCCGGTTACCGGATGCACCCGGCCGCCGTCGCGCAGGCAAGCGCGACGCTCGCCGCGATGCATCCCGGGCGTCACTGGCTGGGCATCGGGTCGGGCGATGCGCTCAGCGAGCACGTTGTCGGCCAGTACTGGCCCGAGGCACCAGAGCGGATCAACCGCATGTTCGAGGCCATCGAGATCATCAAGCGGCTGTTCGCCACCGCGCACAGCGGCCGCGATACGCGGTTCTCCGGCAACTACTTCACCCTCGAATCGACAAGGCTCTGGACGGCCCCCGAGACGCCGCCCCAAATTCTCGTCGCCACCGCGGGCCCGGTCACCGCGCGCCGCGCCGGCCGCAGCGCCGACGGCCTGATCACCACGAATGCCCCGCCCGAGAAGCTTGCGGCGCTGCTCGAGCGCTTTGCTACCGGTGCCCGCGAGGCCGGCAAGAATCCGGCATCCATGCCCCGTGTGATTCAGTGGCACGTGAGTCTTGCCGACACGCTCGCCGAGGCCGAAGCGACCGCGCTTCGCGAGTGGCCCAACGGCGGCATGCGCTTTAGCCGCGCCGACATTCGTAGCCCACAAGATTTCGCACATCTCGCGCGCACGGTGCGGATCGAAGACTTCGAGAATCACGTCTTTATTTCTCCGGATGCCGCCGCCCACCGTCAGAAGCTCACCGAGCTCGCCCGGCTCGGCTTCTCGCACGTGTACGTGCACCATGTCGGCCGCGACCAGCGCGCGTTCATCGAGCGTTTTGGCGCGGAAGTACTGCGCGGCGATCGGGCGTAGCCGCGCGCTTTCCACAGGCCGGAATCCCGCCGATTTCGCGAGTTTTGCCTCCGAGCGTAGAGTCGCGATATGAACGTCGAAATGAACACCAAAGTTGTTGTTCGCCCCGTCCGCAATGTTGATACCGAAGCTCTCGGCCGCGTGCATGCCACGTGCTGGCACGAGACCTATGACCACCTCGTGAGCAAGGCCGCTCTCGAATCGCTCTCACCCCGCCGCATGGCAGAGCTCTGGAGCCACTGGAGTTCACTCGGCCCCGAGTACCGCCAGTACGTCGCCGTCGCCGACGGTGAGATCGTCGGATTTTCGGGCTCCGGCCCGAGCCGCGACGATGACACCCCGCGCGAGCGCGAGCTCTACTTCCTGTACCTCCTGAGCGCCTGGCACGGCACCGGCATCGGTCAGCAGCTCTTCGACATCGCAGTCGAAGACGATGCTGTCTCGCTCTGGGTCGCCGAAGACAACCCCCGCGCGCATCGCTTCTATGAGCGCAACGGCTTCAAGGCCGATGGTTCACGCAAGGTTGAGCCGTTCCTCGGCGAGACGGTCACCGAAGTCCGACTCGTCCGCTAACTCTTTCCACATACGCCAAAGGGGCGGCTGGTCAATTGATCAGCCGCCCCTTTTGACGTTGCCTGTGAGCGGTGCGGTGCGGCGTTTAGCGGCCGACCTTGCCCATCAGGCCAGCGATCGGTGCGAACACGAGCGGACGTGCGGCGATGACGCCACCGATGACCACGACGAGCGACGCGAAGAAGATCCAGAAGCCCGTCCAGTTGTCGGCGTACTGCACACCGTCGAGCGAACCCTGCGCGGCGTACATGTGGTTCAGGTTGCGCAACGCACCCGTCGCGAACACCAGCACCACGTGGATGAAGATGAAGAACACGAAGTACAGCATCACCGGGAGGTGAATCGCGCGTGCCCATTCAACGGGGTAGAGCTTGTTGAGGCGGGTTGCGCGTGCGGGCCATGCACCCGACATGCGGGCTCCGGTGATCACAGCGAGCGGTGCCGCAATGAAGATCGTCATGAAGTAGGCGATCAGCTGGAGGCTGTTGTAGTTGACCCAGCCGTTGTCGGTGGGCCAGTCAAGCGAGACGTACTGCAGCCCGGCCGAGATCGCGTTCGGGATGACGTCCCAGCTCGTCGGAACCACGCGCATCCACTGCCCACTGACGAACAGCAGCACGATGAAGATCACGCCGTTGGTCACCCACAGCGAGTCGAATGCGAAGTGCGACCAGAGGTTGATGCTGATGCGCTTCGGCGTGCCCTTGGTCTTGATCAGGCCTTCGTTGTTGCGAACCCAGGTTGCCGGTGGGCGGGCCTGAGTGCGGACCTGCCAACCCGAACGAATGATCAGCACGATCAGGAACATGTTGAAGAAGTGCTGCCACCCGAGCCACGCCGGGGACCCGACGGGCGCGCCCTCGGGCAGATGCGATTCGCCCGGGTAGGTGGTCATGAAGTCGCGCATGAAGTCGAGCGAGATGAACCAGCGCACAAAGAGCACGGCCATCGCCGCGGCGAAGAGCAGGCCGAAGCCACCGATCACGACGATCAAGAACCACTGGCCCTTGGTGAACTTGCCGATCCGCTTGGGCTCGGGTGCGCGCTCGGTGTTGCGGCGCACGACGGGCTCGCGCGGCGGACCCGTGTAGGCGGGTGCGGCCGGTGCGGCGGGCGCTTCGGCAACTGCGACGGCGGATGCCTCGGCCCCAGGTGCGGCGACTGCTGCTGCAGCTCCGGCACGGGGCAGGCCACGACGACCACCGGTCGCTGCCGGCGCGGCAGCAGCGGCGGGCGCAGCCTCGGCGGCGGGAGCAGCGGCGGCGGCAGTCGGGGCCGCCTCGCCACTGCGCGGCAGGCCACGACGACGGCCGGGGGCCGCTGCGGCTGCAGGAGCTGCAGCCTCGGCGGCCGGAGCCTCAGCGGCCGGAGCTGCGGCGGCGGGTGCGGGTGCGGCGGCCGGTGCGGCAGCTGCCGGACGTGCCTCCTCACCCGGACGCGGGAGCCCACGGCGCGCGGCGCGAGGCGCTGCGGCCGCGGGTGCTGCGGCAGCGGCAGCGGCAGCGGCCGGAGCCTCAGCCGCGGCGGGGACGGAGGGAGCAACCGGGGCTTGCACGGGCGCGGACGCGACAGGCGCGACCGGCGCCGGAGCGGGCCGGTGCTCTTCACCGGGCCGCGGAAGTCCGCGGCGAGGCGTGCGTGCGGGCGGGTGTGTGCCCAGGTTCTCCCCCGTCATCGCGCTTATGCCTTCCGTGCCTTGAGAGCTGCAATCAGCTGCGGGACGACGGTGAAGACGTCGCCGACGATGCCGAAGTCAGACACGGCGAAGATCGGCGCGTCGTCGTCCTTGTTGATGGCAACAATCGTCTTCGAGGTCTGCATGCCGGCCCTGTGCTGGATTGCTCCCGAAATACCGAGCGCAATGTAGAGCTGCGGCGAGACCGAAACACCGGTCTGGCCAACCTGGTAGCTCGTGGGCACGTAGCCTGCGTCAACCGCGGCGCGCGAAGCGCCAACGGCTGCACCGAGCACGTCTGCGAGCTCGTTGACGAGCTCGAACTGCTCGGTCGAACCGAGGCCGCGGCCACCGGAGACAACCTTTGCAGCGCCGCGCAGTTCGGGGCGACCCGACACAATGACGGCCTCATCGATCGACGTGATCGTGGCGGCCGGGGCCGAGCCCGCTGCAACCTCGAGGACCTGTGCGGCCAGAGGTGCGGCTTCTGCGCGAGCGTCGATCGCGCCCTGACGGACGGTCGCGACGAGCGTGCCAGCCGAAGCTGCCGAGTCAACGAGGTACGCGCCACCGTAAACGGAGTGCGAGGCGACGACGCCCTCTTCGTCACGGGCGATAGCGATTGCGTCAACTGCCAACGCAGAGCGCGTGCGCGCGGCGTAGCGAGCGGCGACGTCGCGGCCCTCGATCGAGTTCGAGACCAGCACGAGCTCGGGCTGAATCTTTGCTGCGGCCGCAACCAGCGCGTCGACGGCGGGCGTCGACAGCTTGGTGGTGACATCAGCCGATTCGGCGATGAGCACGGTGCCTGCACCATATGCCGCTGCCTGCTCGGCAGCTGCCTGGCCGAGGCCCGGTGCGGTCACAACGAGCGCGACGGGGGTGCCGACGCCTGCAGCGGCGCCAATCAGACCAGCGGCGCTCTTCTGCACCTGGCCCGAGGGCGACACCTCGACGAGTACGAGTACGGAGTCTTGGGGAAAATCAGTCATCTCGATAGCTCCTAAGCAAGTTTCTGCGCGATAAGGAACTCGGCGAGCTGCTCGCCCGCGTTGCCCTCGTCGACAATCTTCACGCCGGCAGCACGCGCCGGCCGTTCTGCGACCGAGATCACGATCGAGCGCGAGACCGACTCGTCATCGGTGGCGACACCGAGGTCAGCAAGCGTCACGGTCTCGAACGGCTTCTTCTTCGCGGCCATGATGCCCTTGAAGTTCGGGAAGCGGGGGTCGGGCATGCGCTCGGTGACCGAAATGACGGCCGGCAGCGTTGCCGAAACCTCGTACGAGCCCTGATCGAGCGTGCGGTGACCGCTGAGCGTCGAGTCGGCAATCTGGAACGAGGAGAGGTTGGTGGCTGCGGGCACTTCAAGCAGCTCGGCCAGCATCGAGGGCAGCGCGCCACCCGAGCCGTCGGTCGAGATGTTGCCAGTGACCACGAGATCGAAGCCTTCGCGGCGGACCGCTGCGGCGAGCACCTCGGCGGTCAAGCCCAGGTCTGCGCCGACGAGACCGTCGTCGAGCACGTGCACGGCCTTGACGGCACCCATTGCGAGCGCCTTGCGCAGCGCGGTGGGAACCGACTCGGGGCCCATTGCGATTGCAACGACCTCCGTGCCGGCGTTTGCCTCGGCGTAGGTCAGTGCAGCTTCGAGCGCGCGCTCCGAAATCTCATCGAGCACCACTTCACCGCTACGGTCGGCCAGCCCTGATTCAAGGCTGAGCTTTCGATCGCCATAGGTGTCGGGCACCTCTTTCACCAACACGATGATCTTCATCGTTCGCTCCTTTGTGGACGTTGCTGTGCACGCTACTTCGCGTATGGGTTCTCTCGTGCGCGCCAGAGTCTGCAGACAGCGCTGGCTCGTAAAAAGAAACTTCCGTATACATTATCGCACTCTGTTGGCATGCAAACACGCCCCATGGCTCGCCAACGTGCTCGCCACTGTGCTCACCACCGCGCTCACGTCGGTGCGCGCCCCCGTGCGTGCACCGCGCTCCTGCCGCGCTCGCGCCGTACTCACTTCGTGCGGTTAGCGGTGCAAGAAGTTCGGCGTCCGCTTCTCCAAGAACGCCGCCATCCCTTCGGTCTGGTCTTCAAGCGCAAACAGCGCCGCAAAGCTCTGCCGCTCGTGCCGGAGGCCCGCGTCGAGCCCACTTTCCTGCGCGAATCGCAGGGCTTCCTTGGCCGCATAGACGACAGGCAACGATTTTTCGGCGATGGATGCCGCCACCCGGCCGGCCTCCTCAAGCAGCTCCCCAGCCGGCACAACCCGCGACACCAGCCCGGCCCGCTCCGCTTCTTCGGCGCCCATCAGCCGCCCGGTCAGCACCAGCTCCGCCGCTTTATATGCGCCGATCGCCCGCGGAAGCCGCTGCGTACCGCCCATGCCGGGGATCACCCCGAGGTTGATCTCGGGCTGGCCAAACTTGGCTGTGTCGGCCGCCAGAATGATGTCGCACATCATTGCCAACTCGCATCCACCGCCCAGGGCGAAGCCCGCAACCGCCGCGATCACGGGCGTTCGAAGCGCCGTGAATTCAGCCCACTTGGCGAACGGTTCACCCAGGTACATCTCGACGTAACCCTGCTCGGCCATCTCTGAAATATCGGCGCCGGCGGCAAACGCCTTGGCCGAGCCCGTGACCACGATCGCGCCGATCTCACGGTCGTCATCGAACGCTTTTGCCGCCGTAACAATCTCGTGCACGAGCACCGCGTTGAGCGCATTGAGCGCTTCCGGGCGGTTGAGCGTGATCCACCCCACGCGCTCACGCGCCTCGACGAGGACGTGCTGGTACTGGCTCATGTGTGGTTCCTCTCCAAGAGCTCTCGTCCGACGATGAGCTTCATGATCTCGTTCGTGCCCTCGAGAATCTGGTGCACGCGCAGGTCACGGACGACGCGTTCGATGCCGTATTCGTGGAGATAGCCGTATCCCCCATGCAATTGCAGCGCCTCGTTGGCGACACGAAAGCCGGCGTCGGTGGCGAACCGCTTTGCGAGCGCGCACGCGGCCACCGCATCGGTGTCGCCCGCATCGAGCTTTTGCGCCGCCCACGCCAGGAGCGCCCGCGCGCCCTGCAGCTCGGTTTCCATCTCGGCGAGCGTGAACACGATCGACTGGTTCGCCGCCAGCGTTTCACCGAATGCCTCGCGCTGCTGCACGTATCGCAGCGCCTGCGACATCGCCCACTGGGCGCCGCCGAGCGAGCACGCACCAATGTTCAGGCGACCACCGTTCAGACCCGCCATCGCGATCGCGAAACCGTCTCCCTCAGCGCTGAGCCGGTTGGCCCGGGGCACGCGAACGTCGTCAAAGATCACCTGACGGGTGGGCTGCGCGCGCCACCCCATCTTGTTCTCGTTGGCGCCAAAGCCGAGGCCCGGGGCATCCACCGGCACTAACAGCGCGCTGAGACCGTGCGGGCCCTGCACTCCCGTGCGAACCATGACGAGATAGACCGCGGATGCACCGGCGCCCGAAATGAACTGCTTCGTGCCGTTGATGACGTAGTCGTCGCCGTCTGCGCGGGCGGATGTGGTGATCGCAGCGGCATCCGAACCGGCGCCCGGCTCGGTGAGGCAATAGCTCGCGAGATGCTCCATCGCCACCACCCGCGGGAGCCACTGCGCGCGCTGCGCGTCGTCGCCGAACGTGTCGATCATCCACGCGACCATGTTGTGGATCGAGACATAGGCCGCGATGGTCGTGTCGCCCATCGCCAGCTGCTCGAAAATGGCCACCGTGTCGAGGCGCGACAGCCCGAGGCCGCCCGCACTTTCGCCGACGTACAGTCCCCCAAGCCCGAGCGCCCCTGCCTCGCGCAGGGTGTCGACCGGAAAGATCTTGCCCGCGTCCCACCGCGAGGCATTGGGGGCAAGGCGCAGGGCCGCAAACGATCGCGTCGCCTCGACCAGTGCCGCACGATCCTGTTCGCTGAGTGTCTGCATGGCCGCTGCTTCGGGCTCAGTGCACGGTCGGGATGGTGAAGCTGGCGCCCTCACGGATGCCGGAGGGCCAGCGGCTGGTCACGGTCTTTGTCTTCGAATAGAACCGGAACCCGTCGGCGCCGTACTGGCCCAGGTCACCGAAGCCGGATTGCTTCCACCCACCGAACGTGTACGACGCGACCGGCACCGGAATCGGCACGTTAACGCCGACCATGCCGACGTTGACGCGGGTGGTGAAATCACGCGCAGTGTCGCCGTCGCGGGTAAAGATCGAGACGCCATTGCCGTAAGGATTGTTGCTTGCCATCGCGAGGGCGGCCTCGTAAGTGTCGGCCCGGGCGATGAGCAGCACAGGGCCGAAGATCTCTTCGCGGTAGATCCTCATGTCGGTCTTGACGTGGTCGAAGAGGGTGGGGCCAAGGTAGAAGCCCTGCTCGTGGCCCTCAACGACAAGGCCGCGGCCATCGGCGAGGAGCGTTGCCCCTTCGCTGACGCCCGACGCGATATCGCCCTCAACCCGCGTCTTTGCCGCAGCTGTCACGAGCGGCCCATAATCGCTGGCGTCGTCGAGGGGCGACCCAACCTTGAGCTTTCGCACGCGCTCGACGAGCACCGCGGCGAGCGCGTCGGCGGTCTCGCGCCCAACGGGAACCGCGACCGAGATGGCCATGCAGCGCTCGCCCGCCGAACCGTAGCCCGAGCCGATCAGCGCGTCCGCCACCTGCTCGAGGTCGGCGTCGGGCATCACGATGAGGTGGTTCTTCGCCCCACCGAAGCACTGCGCACGCTTGCCCTGCGCCGTGGCGGTCGTATAGATGTACTGGGCAATCGGGGTCGACCCGACAAACCCGACGGCCTTGATCCGCGGGTCGTGCAGGATCGCGTCGACTGCTTCTCTGTCGCCGTTGACCACGTTGAGCACGCCCGCCGGCAGGCCCGCCTCAAGAAAGAGTTCGGCGATGCGCAGCGGCATCGAGGGATCGCGCTCGCTCGGCTTGAGGATGAACGCGTTGCCGGACGCGAGCGCCGGGCCCAGCTTCCACAGCGGGATCATCGCCGGAAAGTTGAACGGCGTGATGCCCGCAACCACACCCAGCGGCTGCCGCATCGAATACACGTCGATCCCCACCCCCGCCCCGACCGAATACTCGCCCTTGAGAAAGTGCGGTGCGCCGACCGAAAACTCGATGACCTCGATCCCGCGTTGAATCTCGCCGCGCGAGTCGGCCAGCGTCTTGCCATGCTCGCTCGTGAGGGTCTTCGCGAGGGTGTCGGTGTCTTTGGCGATGAGCTCAAGGAACTTCAGCAACACGCGCGCGCGGCGTTGCGGGTTCGTGTCGCCCCACTCGGGCTGCGCTACCACCGCGTTTGTGATCGCGGCATCCACTTCGTTCTGATTCGCGAGCGGAACCCGCGCCTGCACCTCACCGGTGCTCGGATCGAAGACGTCGCCAAAGCGACCGGATGCCCCGGCCCGATGCTGCCCGCCAATGAAATGGGTGAGTTCGCGCGACATGTGCGGCATCCCTTCCGCGTCAACGCGACGCCTGTGGGGCCATTGTGCGCCGCAGCGCGCTCGCGCGCCAGGGCTTGACAAGCCGGCGCGGCCTTCCGCTCACCCGTCGCGAATTGTCGCGAAACGCGCCAAAAGCGACAAAACGCGACGGGTGAAGGGCGGGGGCGCCCACGGACGGCGGCCGCGAGGCCGGCCCCTCACGCTCGCCCGTCGCGAATTGTCGCGAAACGCGCCATAAACGACAAACCGCGACGGTGGAAGGGCGAGGGCACCCACGGACCGCGGCCGCGAGGCCGGCCCCTCACGCTCGCCCGTCGCGAATGGTCGCGAAACGCCCCAAAAGCGACAAAACGCGACGGGGGAGCGAAAAGGGCGGTGCGGCGGACCGCGACGTGCGGCGGCAGGCGGCGGGCGGCCGGGCGGCCGGCCGCCCCCGCCCGGCCCCCTACTTCACGTGGCGCTCGTCGACACCGTTGTAGGCCGACAGCGGACGAATCAGCGCGTTGGATGCCGCCTGCTCGATCACATGCGCGGTCCAGCCAGTCACACGCGCCGCCACAAACAGCGGCGTAAACGTGACGGTGTCGAAGCCCATCAGGTTGTAGGCCGGCCCCGAGGGGTAGTCGAGGTTCGGGTAGATGCCCTTGCGCGCCACGAAGTCGGCCTCGAGCGCGTCGTAGAGCTCTTGCATGTCGGGCCGGTTGTAGTGCTCGATCAGCGTGCGCAGCGAGGCCTCCATGGTGGGCACGCGCGAGTCGCCGCTCTTGTAGACACGGTGGCCGAAGCCCATGATCTTGCGCTTCTCGGCGAGCGCGGTGTCAAGCCACGCGCCAACGGCCGACGCCTCACCGATCTCGTCGAAGACGTGCATGACGGCCTCGTTCGCCCCGCCGTGAAGCGGGCCCTTCAGCGCACCGACCGCGCCGGTGACGGCCGAGTACAGGTCGCTCATCGTGCTCGTGATCACGCGCGCGGTGAACGTCGATGCGTTGAACGAGTGCTCGGCGTACAGAATCATCGACACGTTGAATGCCTCGACCACCACGGGTGCCGGCACCTCACCGAAGGTCATGTACAAGAAGTTCTCGGAGTAGTTCAGGTCATCGCGCGCGGCGACGGCCTCCTGTCCACGGCGACGGCGCTGGTCGTACGCGACGATCGCGGGCAGCTTCGCAAAGAGACGGATGCTCTTGGCAAGGTTTGCCTCGGGGCTCGCGTCGTCGGCGTTGGGGTCGCAGGCACCGATCACCGAGACGGCCGTGCGGGTGACATCCATCGGGTGCGCGGTGGTTGGCAGCAGGTCGATGGCGGCCTTCACACTGGCATCAAGCCCTCGCTGCGACACCTCGACGCGCAAGAACTCGGCCAATTGCGAGGCATCCGGCAACTCACCATGCCAGAGCAGGTAGGCGACTTCTTCGAACGATTTCGACGCGGCCAGCTCCTGCACCGGATACCCGCGGTAGAGCAGGCTGTTGGTGTCGGGGTTGACCTTTGAGATGGCGGTGTAGTCGACGACGACGCCCGCCAACCCCTTCTTGATCTCCTGTGTTTCAGTCATTCGTGTGCTCCTTTTGCGGCGGATGGCGCGTCAGTGCGCAATCTCGAAGTTGAAGATGCTGGTGTCGAAGTGGTTGTAGCCCTCGTAGTCGATGAGCTCGTAGAGGTCGGCGCGGTGCTGCATCTCGCCCAGCTTGGAGGTGAGGTGACCCTCCTCGTTGAGCGTGTCGAGCGCGCGCGCCGTCGCCCCCATTGCCATGCGCAACATCGACACGGGCCAGATCACGATGTTGATGCCGACGTCGGCGAGCTGCTGCGAAGAGAACAGCTCGCTCTTGCCGAACTCGGTCATGTTGGCAAGCAACGGCACAGAAATTGCCTTGCGCATCGCCTCGAACTCGCTGAGGTCGCGCATCGCCTCGGGGAAGATCGCGTCGGCACCGGCGTCGACGAGGGCCTTCGCGCGGTCGATCGCGGCGTCCAGTCCGTCGACGGCCGCGATGTCGGTGCGGGCCATGATCAGGAAGTTCGGGTCGCGCCGCGCGTCGACGGCGGCGCGGATGCGCTTGATCGCCGTCTGCTCGTCGACGACAGCCTTGCCATCGAGGTGGCCGCACCGCTTCGGGTTGATCTGGTCTTCGATGTGCATGCCGGCGATGCCCGCGTTTTCGAGCGTCTGGATCGTGCGGGCGACGTTCATCGGCTCGCCGAAGCCGGTGTCGGCGTCGATGATCGTCGGCAGCTCGGTCATGCGCGCGATCTGCTCGCCGCGACCTGCGACCTCGGTCAGGGTCGTCAGCCCGATGTCGGGCAGGCCGAGGTCGGCGCTCAGCACCGCCCCGGAGATATAGACACCGTCGAAGCCCTTGCGCTCGATGAGCCGTGCGCTCAGCGGGTTGAACGCGCCCGGAAAGCGCAGAAGCTCCCCGCTCGAGAGACGCTCACGAAAAGCGCGGCGCTTCTCGGTCGGGGAGGTCTGCGCGTACAGCATGGCTAGAACAGTCCCTTGGGTGCCGGCGCCGTTGCAAGCACGCCCGGCTTGGCCTGGATCGAAAGCTGCGCGACCTCGGCGGCGGTCAGCTCGGGGAGGCGCTCGGCGAGGGCGATGAAGCGGTCGATCTCGGCGGGCTCCAGCACTGGTTCGGCCAGCAGGCGGAACTTGCGAATGTAATCGGCCCGGGCGAACGGGCGGGCGCCCAGCGGGTGCGCGTCGGCGACGGCGATCTCATCGACGATCTCGGTGCCATCGGCAAGCGTGATCACAACGCGCCCGCCGAAGGCCTTCTCTGCCGGGTCGGTCGAGTGGTAGCGACGCGTCCACTCGGCGTCCTCCGCCGTCGTGACCTTGTTCCACAGCTCGATCGTGTCGGCACGGCCGGCACGCTCGGGCGTGTAGGAGTCGACGTGGTGCCACGCGCCATCCTGAAGGGCGACGGTGAAGATGTAGGGGATCGAGTGGTCGAGCGTTTCGCGCGATGCGGTCGGGTCGTACTTCTGCGGGTCGCCCGCGCCAGACCCGATCACGAAGTGCGTGTGGTGGCTCGTGTGCAGAACGATCGATTCGATCTGCGCCGGGTCGACAAGCTCGGGGTGCGCGTTGTGCAGCTTGCGGGCGAGGTCGATCCAGGCCTGCGCCTGGTACTCAGCCGAGTGCTCCTTCGTGTAGGTGTCGAGGATGCCGCGCTTGGCCTCGCCCGGTGCGGGCAACGGGACCTCGTACGAGGCATCCGGGCCATCAAGCATCCAGGCGATCACGCCGTCTTCGCCTTCGTAAATGGGCGAAGGGCTGGTCTCGCCGCGCATCGCACGGTCGACGGCTTCGACGGCCATCTTGCCTGCGAACGCGGGGGCGTGCGCCTTCCACGTCGAAATCTCACCCTTGCGCGACTGGCGCGTGGCGGTCGTCGTGTGCAGGGCCTGGCCAACAGCCTGGTAGATCACGTCGGGCGAAAGGCCGAGCAGCGTGCCGATGCCTGCCGCGGCCGAGGGGCCGAGGTGCGCGACGTGGTCAATCTTGTGTGCGTGGAGGCAGATCGCCCGCACGAGGTCAACCTGAATCTCGTAGCCCGTGGCGATACCGCGCACGAGCGCAGCGCCGTCGCTGCCGACGTGCTGAGCAACCGCGAGGATCGGCGGGATGTTGTCGCCCGGGTGCGAGTACTCGGCGGCCAAGAATGTGTCGTGGTAGTCGAGCTCGCGCACGGCAACGCCGTTGGCCCATGCCGCCCACTCGGGGCTGGTGCGACGCTCAAGCGCGCATCCAAAGATCGTGGAGCCGTTGCCACTAATGCTGACGGGGTGATCGAGCGCCTGCTGACGCGCCGCGCTGACGGGTGCACGAGAAATGGATGCCGCAGCCACCGCCGCGTTGTCGATCACGCGGTTGATGATCATGTCGACAACCTCGGGCTCGACCGCAACCGGGTCTGCCGCGACTTCAGCGATCTTCCAGGCCAGCTGGTCTTCGCGCGCCAGGGGCTCTTCGCTCTTGTATACACGGACGTGGTGGTTGACGGTCATGACGATCCTTCCAACTGAGCGAGCAGGATCCGCTAGATCCGGTTGGCGCGCTCAAAGCGGCTGACAGCTTCGTGGCTCAGCGACGACGGTGTCGCTCGCCAATTGTATACATGGATAGTTGACGGTGTACAGAGTGCCCCGTGCAAGGACCGCACACACGCGCCATCACGTGGATCCGGGCCCCATTCCCGTCGCTGATCGACAGTATTACACTGTCAGGCTCGCCCAGCTACCCCTATTCGGTATACATTGAAGACGAAGACATGGTTGTCTTGCGCGCCATGGGAGGACGCAGAATGCCCGAACGCACGACCCACACCAACAGTGTGTACAACGCGGTCGTTGCCCGGTGACCGGGCAACGCGAGCGACTTCCTACCGCAGTCTGGATCCTTGCTTCAGTCACGTTCCTCACCAACTTGGGGTTTGGTGTCGTGGGGCCGGCCCTCCCGGCCCTCGCCGATTTGTTCGGTATTTCCGTCACCATGGCGTCGATCGCCATCAGTGGTTTCGCGGCATTCCGCCTCGTCGCAAGCGCAAGCCTGACCGGGCTGCTCAAGCGTTGGCGCCTGCGCAAGGTGCTCTTCGCCGGATTGCTGCTCCAGGCAGTGTGCAGCCTGGCGGCCGGTCTCGCACCCGATGGTGTCTCGTTTCTCGTCTTCCGGTCGATCAGCGGTCTCGGCAGTGCCACGCTCTCCGTGTCGGCCACCGCGCTGCTCCTCGCGCTCGTGCCCACGCACCTCCTCGGCCGTGGCATGAGCATGTACTTCGCCGCGGGTTCGCTCGGCGCGATCTCGGGCCCCGCTGTCGGCGGCTTCCTCGCAATCGCGAACCCCCGCATCCCCCTCATCTTCTACGGCCTCGCGCTGCTCGTGGCCTCGCTCATCGCATTCTTCGCGCTCGGCCAGGCAAAAGACGTTCGAACCTCCGACGCCGTGGGCGAAGACGGTTTGGTCATCAAGACCAAGACGGTGTGGCGTAGCTTGATGTCGAACCCCGTGTTCATCACGGTGCTCATGGCCCACTTCGCGGTCGGTTGGGCGCTCTATGGCGCGCGCACCACGACCGTGCCGCTCTACCTCGGTGCCGTCGGCTTCACCACCGGCGTGATCGGCGTCTTCATGACTGTGGGCGCCGTCACCCAGGTCGTCGGCTCGACGGCCGCCGGATTCGCATCCGACCGCTGGGGCCGTTGGAAGCCGCTCGTTGCCGGCATCCTGGCGGGTTCCGCCGCGTTCCTGGTGCTGGTGTTCACGGGCGAGTTCGCGTGGATGATGGTGACCTTCGTGCTCTTGGGCCTCGCTGGAGGCGCGCTTGCGGCCGTCCCATCGGCAATGCTCGGCGAGACCAAGTACGGCAGCACCGGACTCGCCGTCGCCCTCTACTGGATCATCTTTGACATCGCCGCGATCATCGGCCCGCTCGCGAGCGGCATCATCGCCGACAACGTCGGGTTTGCGCCGGCATTCCTCGTGATTCAGATTCCATTCATCCTCACGCTTGCCTGCGCCCTCTGGGCCTGGCGGTGGGACAGCAAACGCAAACGCGCTGCGCCGTAGCGCACACAGAAGAAGGGCCCGGATGCGACTGCACCCGGGCCCTTCTTGTTCGCTTCTTGCTTGCTTTTTGCTCGCTTAGATCCCGAGCGCTACCGCCAACCGCTCGCTCCGGTTGCCGGGCGTGCCCAGCAAGAGCTGCGCGGTCTTTGCCTGCTTGATGAAGAGGTGCGAGTCGTGCTCCCACGTGAAGCCGATCCCACCGTGGAGCCGGGCCATCCACGCCGCACCGGCAGCGCTCACGGTTTGGAGCTTGACCTGGGCGGTCAACGCCGCGCGCACGAAGTCTTCGGAGCCCGCGTCGCCGAGGGAGGTCGCCTGGCGGAGGATGCCCAGCGCGAGCTCGGCCTCCATCGCCCAGTTCGCCAAAGGAAACTTCACACCCTGGAACGAGCCGATCGAGCGCCCGAACTGAAAGCGGTCCTTCGCATACTGCGTGGTGATCTCGAGCTCGCGCTTGTAGGCGCCGTACTGGCTGGCGGCCAGCAGCACGCTGGCGACTGCGTCGACCTCGGTGAGGAATGCTTCGAGATCGGCAACCTCAATCGCACGGCCGGCCGCACCAGAGAAGTCAACGCGGGCCGCAAAGACGCTGGCGTCGAGCACCCCGAGCGGGGTACGCGTGACACCAGCGGCATCCGCTGCAACAAGCACAAGCCCGCTGTCGGTCAGCACCAGCAGGTAATCGGCAAACTGCGCGTCTCGCACGAACGACTTCGTGCCGGTCACTGCGCCCGCGCCATCGGCCGTGACCGATGCGCGCACGGGGATCCACGAGTCGGCCGCCTCGGTAAACGCGAGCGCAACCAGCGTTTCGCCCGATGCGATCTTCGGCAGCAGTTCGGCCTGCAGCGCGGCATCGTTCGTCGCGCGAATCGCGGCGGTCGCGAGCACAGCGGTGTAGATCGGCACGGGTGCAATCACGCGGCCCGCTTCTTCAAGCACAATGGATGCCTCGGTCAGCCCGAGACCCAACCCGTCGTATTCCTCGGCAATGAGGGTGGTCGTCGCGCCAAGCTTGACGAGCGATGCCCAGGTTTCACGGTCAAATCCATCGCCGGCCGCTTGCACGGCCCGGACACGCTGCGACTCGGATTGCTTCTCAAATAGTGCGCGGAGCGTGCGCTGGAATTCCCGCTGGTCTTCGTTGAGCAGAAGGTTCATGTGCGATTCCTCTCTTCCAAACTCTCTTTGCGCCTACGCGCTACGGCGGATGTCGCGGAACGGAACGCCACGGTCGACGGACGGATCCTTCTCCAGCCCGAGGACGCGCTCGCCCACGATGCCCAGTTGGATCTCGATCGTGCCGCCGGCCGTCCACGACGAGGGTGCCCCGGTGAACGCCTTGGTGAGCGGCGGGTACGCATCGCCCGGGCCGTCCCAGGCGACAAGCGAAAGGCCTGCGATGTCGCTGATGATCTCATTGACACGGAAGTTGGCGCTTGCGCCGGCGAGCTTTGCGATCGAGCCGCGAGGGCCGAGGTCAATACCCGCCTCGACCTCTTCGCGCATGCGCAGTGCCAGGAGGTCGGTGCCCTGCTCGAGCACGTGGGCCTCGACCAGGGCGGCACGGGCCGCCGGGTCTTGTGCCAGGCCGGCCTCGCGGGCGACGTCTGCAAGCTTCTCGAACGACAGCGGTCCGGTCGACTTGGTGCTGCTCGTGCCGATCGAGATGCGCTCGAAGCGGAGCATTGCGACGGCGGCATCCCAGCCCTTATCGATCTCGCCGATCCGGTCGGAGTCGGGGATGAAGAGCGAGTCGATGAAGATCTCGTTGAATGGGTATTCACCGGTCGCCACGCGAAGCGGGCGGATGGTCACCGCGGGGTCGCGCAGGTTGATGATGAACATCGTGATGCCCTGGTGCTTCGGCACGTCGGGGTTCGTCCGCGCGACGATCACGCCGTAGTCGCAGTACTGCGCGTTGGAGGTCCACACCTTCTGGCCGGTCATGAGCCAGCCGCCGTCGACCTTTTCGGCACGCGTCTGCAGGCCCGCGACGTCAGATCCGGCGCCGGGCTCGGAGAAGATCTGCGCGAAGAGCGTGTTGGCTCGCCACAGGTCGGGGAGGTACTTGGCCTTCTGCTCGGGGGTACCGAGCAGGTTGATGATCGGCCCGCACATCCCGTGGCTGATCGCGATGAGCATGCGCGGCACCGCGTAGCCGGCGGTCAGCGCGCCCCAGGCCATGCTTTCGGCCTCGCCGAGGCCCTGCCCGCCGTGTTCCTTTGGCTGCGTGATCGCCGCAAAGCCCGCGTCGTAGATCTTCTTCTGCAGCTCCTGCTCGTTGGCGACAACCTCGGCGCTCATGGTGTCGGTCACGACGACGGTGTCGCGGCGCGGCACGTGCTCCTCAAGAAAGGCGCGGGCGCGGGCTTCGAACTCGCGCAGCGAGGTCGAAGCCGCGGCGTCGGTATCGGTGAGCGTTGGTGCTTCTGACATCTGTGACTCCCCTTGTCATGCGTAGAACAGGTGGTGTGCGTAGAACAACTGGTGTGCGTAGAGCAGGTGGTGTGCGTAAAAATTCGTAGTACCAAGAAATTTGTGGTGCCAAGAAAGCGGTCAGCGACCGCGGCTGGAGTGCAGCACGCGGTCGCTGGCCAACGTGCAGGCTTTAGCGGTACGACACCGGCAGGCGGTGCAGCATTTCGCCACCCACCCGCACGTGGTCTGCGTCGATCATCGCGGCGATCTCGTCTTCGCTGAACCCCGCGGCCTCGAGCACGGGGCGCGTGTGCTGCCCAACCCCTGGGGGCAGGAGCGGACCGCTGCGCTGGTTGCGGCTGAACCCGACGTGGCGCCCGGTCGTGATGAACGGGTCGCCCGTCTCGTCTTCGATCCGAATGTGGAACACGTCGTGATCGATGAACTCGGGATCGTGCAAGACCTCGGGCACAGTGCGAGAGGCGGCGGTGCGGAGCCCCACGGTGTTCAGCCCCTCAACGACAGCGTCGCGGCTGAGGCCGCCAAGTGTCTCTGTGAAGCGCACGGCGATGTCGCCTTCACCGTTCGCCAGCAGGCCCGCGGCGGCAAGCGCCGACTCGAGGCTTTCGAGCGTCTGCGTCTCGGCCGGGTCGGTGTCGATGTAGACCCAACCGTCTGCAACCTCGTAGTAGTGCTGCAGCGGGTGCGCGCCCTTGTAGTCGCGGCCACCAACGGTCGGCTCCGGCCGGCCCTCGAAGCGCACGAGCTCATTGTCTTGCAAGAAGGCCGCGGTGGCGGCGAGCGAGTTCCAAATGCGCTGCCCCTCGCCCGTGACCTTCTGCGAGTAGAGCGCGATGGTGACAGCGAGTGCCGTGAGCGCGGCCGCGGTGACGTCATTGACCGCGATCGTGTTCGCGACAGGTGCGTCGTCGCCGCCCTGGCCCGACATCATGCCGCTCTGCGCTTGCAACACCATGTCGACGCCGGGGAGCATCGAGTCTGGCCCACCCTCGCCGTATGCCGAGAGCGAGAGCGTGACGATGCCCGGGTTGATCTTGGCCAGGGTGTCGTAGTCGATGCCGAGCTTCTTCATCACGCCGGGACGCATGCCGTCGATGACGACATCGCTGATCTCGGTGAGGCGGTGGAACGCGTCGCGCCCCTCGGGCGCCTGAAGGTCGATCGCGAGGCTGCGCATGCCGCGGTTGCAGGCGTACGCCGAGGCACGGAACGGGTCGCCCGTGAGGGGCTCAACCTTGATGACGTTGGCGCCGAGCTCTGCGAGCAGGAACCCTGCGTAGGGCGTTGCGACGAACGTGCCAGCGTTCAGCACGGTGTAGCCGTGGAGCGGGCCGGGCGTCAGGCGCGGCTGGCCGGTGGGGCGTGCAATGTTGCGGGCCGCCCACGGTGCGGGCAGGTCGCGCTTGGCGAGCAGCGGCGCGGCGGTGCGCACCCAACCCGGGGTCTTCGTGAGGCGGAAGGGCACGCCCGGCATGATGATCGTCTTGCCGTCGTCGTTGACAACCTCGGCGCGCATCCCGATCGCCTTGATCTGTTCGTTGTCGAGCCACTCCTCGCGGGGTGCAACCTCACCGCAGGGAATGCCGATGCCGCGCATCAGCGTGACGAGGTCTTCGACGGTGCGCGACGCGAACGTCTCTTCGATCTGCTTGCGCGCCCATGCCTGCTCGGGCATGAGTAGCTTGGCGGTGACACCCGCAACGTCGGGGTGGTTGATGATGTCGTCGAGCCCGAGCTCGTGCAGCAGGCGCAGTTCAAACTTGCCGCCGAGGCCACCGGCCGCAATCCAGCGGCCGCCCTGTGCCTCGAAGTGACGGTATGTGTGGTGCTTGCCGGTCGGGCCGATCGACGTGATGGGGTCTGGTGCATCGGCGTGCACGGTCAGCGCGAGCACGTGGAACTGAATCAGCGCCTGCATGCCGGTGACGGTGACCGTCTGGCCAAGACCAGAATCGAAACGCTCAAGCAGCGCCGAAGCGGCGGCGAGCGAGGCCAGGAGTCCCTGCGCGTGCAGGATGTACGGCGACACCGATTCGACCGGGCCACCGCTGTAGCTCGACTGACGGCTGGCCTGCGAGCCCATGGCCGAGAGCAGGCCATTCGACTCGGGTGTGCCACCCCACGGCGTGACGCCGTCGAGGTAGACGGGGAGGCGCACGATCACGAGGCGGTGGTTGGCGCGGGCGGCATCTGCTACGAGCGGGCCAAAGTCATCGAGTTCGTTCGCACCGAGAATGAGCACGTCCGCACGGCCCACGTTGGTCGCAAGCCACTCCACGTCGCTCGGCGATGCGGGGTCGACGATGGCACCGATCTTGTTGCGGTTCCACACCTCGAAACCGGCCATCGAGCGGGCCCAGTCGCCTTCGGGCGTCTCGACCTTGAAGACCTCTGCGCCGTGGTCAGCGAGGAACATTCCGGCAATTGCAGGAGCCATTCCCGAGCCAAGGTCAATCACTCGAACATCGTCAAGCGCGCCAATTGCGTTTCCAACGAAGTTGGTATCCGTGCTCATGCACTCCTACCTCTCTGTAGTCATTCCGTGCCGCAGCGATCGTTGCCCGAGGGCCCAAATCGTGAGTGGCGGGAGCGGCATCCTTGCCCACCCGCATGTGCAGCGGGTACTCCCAACGTCATGTTTGCCGTGATTCCCAGCCTAATCATGCCCCCGACTTTTGTATACAGCTGTGACAGATGAACGCCGGATGCCTGAACCACTCGTGTGCAGAATTTCCCAGGTGAGCACAGAGAGCGTGTGCGAAAGACGCGCGCTGGGGCGCATCGCGGCGGCGAAGGCCGCCAGCGAACGCCGCGCCGAATGCGTCGGCACCTTGCGCCTGGTGTATACAGATGACGGTAGCTCTTCCAAAAGCGGCCGCGGCTATCCAACCCTGACAATGACGTTAAGTGGAGCGAGTGCATGACTGAAAATGTGTCGACGGGCCCACTCGCGGGCCTGCGAGTGATCGAATTGGCGGGCATCGGCCCGGTTCCCCACGCGGGGATGCTCCTGGCCGACCTCGGCGCGGAGGTCGTGCGGATCGACCGGCCCACCCCCGGCCCGCCGAAGATCGCGAACGACCATGACGTCACTCGCCGCGGCAAGCAGAGCATCACGCTCGATCTGAAGGATCCCCGGGCGCGCGAGGCGGTGTTGCAGATGGTCGATACGTTCGACATCCTCCTCGAGGGCAACCGCCCCGGCGTCACCGAGCGCCTCGGCCTCGGTCCCGAGGACTGCTTCGCCCGCAACCCCCGCATCATCTACGGCCGCATGACCGGGTGGGGCCAGAGCGGTCCGCTCGCGAGCGTCGCTGGCCACGACATCAACTACATCTCGATCGCCGGCGCTCTGCGCGGGAGCGGTCAGGCCGACGGTGCCCCGCAGTTCGCGCTCAACCTGCTTGGTGACTACGGCGGCGGCAGCCTGTACCTCGTCGTTGGCGTGCTCGCGGCACTGCAGGAGGCGCAGCGCACGGGGCACGGACAGGTCGTTGACACCGCGATTGTGGATGGCGCAGCCCACCTCCTCGGCAACTTCATGGGCATGCGCAATTCGGGCATGCAGAGCGACGTTCCACAGCAGAGCCTGCTCGACGGTGGCGCCCCGTTCTACCGGGTGTATGAGACATCCGACGGCGAATACATGTCGGTGGGTGCTATCGAACCGCAGTTCTTCAAGCTCGTGCTCGCCATGCTCGACGTCGACTTCGACCCGGCCCGGCAGCATGACAGAAGCACCTGGGCATCGCTCGGCGAGGTCTTCAAAGAGCGATTCTTGTCGAACACGCGCGGGCACTGGTCGGCACTGTTCGACGGCACCGACGCGTGCGTCGCGCCGATCCTCTCGGTCGCGGATGCCCTCGAACACGAGCACATGGGCGCACGTGGGTCGATCCTGCCGACGCCGAGCGGTGGGGTACAGCCGGGGCTCGCGCCCCGCTTTTCGAACCACCCGCACGCGGCGCCGGGGCAGGTTGCGGCACGCGGCGCAGACACAGAGCGCGTGCTCAAGGCACACACGCGCATCACCGCGCAGGAGCTCGCCGAAGGCTAGGACGCTTTGGTGCCGTCGGGCTCGGTGGTTTCGTTCGAATCGCTGATGTTCGTAGCGGTCGCGAGGATGTTGTTCATGCTGTTGAACAGGTGCACCCCGGTGGCGCGCATCGCAAGCATCTCGTCCTGAGCGAGGATCGCCTCAACGATCAGCAGGTGCTCAGCGGTTGCCGCGACCAGGCGCGAGGGGTCTTGCTTTGCGTGGCGGCGCACGCGCGCCAGATGGCCGCGAAGGTCGCGAAGTGCGTTGACCAGGTACGGGTTGCCGGTCGCGTCATCGATCGCGAGGTCGAGTCGGTCAGCGAGAAAGTAGGGCGCTTCTTGATCTGGCACGACCTCGGGGTCGGGGCCGGCCAAGAACTCGGCGCGTAGCTGCTCAAACACGGCCTGATCGCGCCGGCGAGCGGCAAGTCGCGCGGCCTGCGTCTCGAGCGCCTCGCGGTACGCGTAAATCTGGCGGATCGTCTCCTGCGAGAGCGGCGCGACGACCATGGTCCGTCCGGGCCCGCTGGCTACGAGGCCTTCGGCCGCGAGCCGGGAGAGCGCCTCGCGGATGGGCGTGCGTGACACACCCATCCGCTGCGCAGTTTCGATCTCACCCAGTGGCATCCCCGGACGGAGATGCCACTGGATGATTTCTTCTCGGAGGCGCAGGTAGGCGACTTCGCTCGCGCGCATGTGCATATCCCACGCCCCCTTTGAACTAACCGGCCTGGTTGCTGAGAACCAGGCTTCCGGATGCGGCGAACATCATGCCGACACCCTGAACGAAGCTGGTCTTCAGGTTCGGAACCTGCACGACCGCGTCGCCGCGGAGCTGACGCACCGCTTCCTGAATCGCGAACATGCCGTACATGCCCGAGTGGGTGTACGAGAGTCCGCCACCCGTGGTGTTGATCGGCAGACGACCGCCCGGACGCGAGTGACCCTCGGCGTAGAACGCACCCGACTCACCGCGGCCGACAAAGCCACAGTCTTCGAGCATGTACAGCGGGAGGTGCGCGAATGCGTCGTAGAACATGGCGTGATCCATGTCATCCGGCGTCATGCCCGCGCTCTCGAATGCGTGCTTGCTCGAGCTGCGGAATGCACCGAAGCTGTTCAGGTCATCCATCTGCGACACGATCGGGCTCTCGGTGGCTTCGCCCGAACCCATGAGGTAGACGGCCGGCTTCGCGAGGTTCATGTCTTTCGCACGCTCGGCGCTGACGAGCACAAGTGCGCCGCCACCGTCGGTAACGACGCAGATCATGTCCTTCGTGAAGGGGTACGAGAGCGGTTTGTCTTCGAGGATCTCGTCGACGGTGATCGGCTTGCGACGGAACGCACGCTCGTTCGGGATAGCCCACTCGCGCTGCGTAGCCACAACCTCGGCCATGTCGCGACGGGTGAGGCCGCGGCTTTCGAGGAACGACATCACCGGCGTCGTGAACGAGGCGAACGGCGCGAGTGCACCGAACGGCTGCTCAAACTGGCCACCGGGCGACGAAGGGTTGCGCAGCATGGGGGGCATCCCCACGCGCGAGCGTCCCGACTCACCGTGCGTGATCAGCACGACGTGGGCCGCACCGCTGGCGATCGCAGCAGCCGCGTGACGCACGTGCAGCATGTAGCTGCAGCCGCCGACCATGGTGCCATCGAGCCACGTCGGGCGGATGCCGATGTAGTCAGCGACCTCGAGTGCGTTCGGCATCGTGGTTGCGAAACCATCGACGTCGGCAACCGTGAGGCCGGCGTCAGCGAGCGCGCGGACGGCAGAGTTTGCGTGGAGCTCGTAAACGGACGTGTTCGGCAGCACACCGATCTGGTCGGTCTCAGCTGCACCAACGATGGCGATGTTTCCGCCGTGCATGCTCTTCAGCATTACTTCACCTCTTTCGGGACGAACATGGGCAGCGCCTGGTCGCCGCGGGGCTCAAAGCGCACGGTGAGCGGCATGCCCAGCGTGAGTGCTTCGGGCGTCGGCTCGACGTCGCGAATGTTCGTCATCATGCGAATGCCCTCAGCGAGGGTCACGAGCGCAATAATCTGGGGCTCCTGCGTCTCAAACTCGGGGAACACCCGGTGGTTGATGACGTAAGACGTAAGGGTGGCATCACCCGATGCCGTCTCCCAGACAATGGCGTCTGAGGAGCAGAACGGGCAGTATGCGCGCGGGTAGAAGAAGAGGCGATTGCACGCGCTGCAGCGCGGAATGCGCAGCTCTCCGCGCAATGCTCCTTCCCAGAACTCCTTCGTCTCCGGAATCGGCTTTGGGACAGGTCCTGCTGACATGCGTGCTCCCTCCGAGCAGATGCCTGGCTACGCGCGCGAACGTCATTGATGCTCGCGCGGCGCACAGACACCGACACTTCTCTGTGTAATGAATTTCTGTGTGCTGGACCGCTGTCGGTGCACCCCATCGAAGGGTTCTTCGTGTGCGCACCGCCCCGCCATTTGAGGCGGGGTGCCGGTTCCGAGGAGGCGAGCAGGTGGCGAAGCCTCGATCGCCCAGCACAAAGCCGACCCTAATGTATACAAACGCGAGACCGCAATGTTAGTGTGACCGTGGTTGGCCTGGCCCACACCCTGAGTGGGTACCCGAGAGGCCTTGCGTGTACACAATCACAAGGAAGTGAGCAGTCATGGGAGTACTTGACGGCAGAATTGCCATCATCACCGGCGGCGGCAATGGCATCGGTGCATCGATCTCGCGTTACTTCGCGCGCGAAGGCGCTCGCGTAGTCATCAACGACCTCGGCGCCAACCCGGACGGCACCGGTGGCGACGAAGGTCCCGCCAAGAAGGTCGCCGACGAGATCGTCGCCGCAGGCGGACAAGCGATCAGCGACGGCGGCGACATTGCCGATGTTGCAACCGGCGAGCGCCTCGTACGCATGGCCGTCGACACCTACGGCGGCCTCGACATCGTCGTCAACGTCGCAGGCATTCTGCGCGACCGCATGATGTTCAACCTCGAAGAAAAGGACTGGGACGCGGTCATCCGCGTGCACCTGAAGGGGCACTACAGCACCCTTCGTCCGGCCACGGCGTACTGGCGCGAACAGCGCAACCCCGAAGGCAACTACCGCATCATCAACTTCACCTCGGTGTCGGGTCTGCACGGCTCGCCCGGACAGCCCAACTACGCCGCGGCCAAGATGGGCATCGCAGGCCTCACCTGGTCGCTCGCGCAGGGCATGGCACGCTACGGCGTGACCGCAAACGCGATCGCACCGAGCGCCGCGACCCGCTTGACCGCGACCATCCCTGACTCGAAGCGTGTCGGCAGCGCCGGCAGCGAAGAGGCCGCCGTCGACCCCCGCATGTCGCCCGACAACATTGCACCGCTGGCCGCGTACCTCGCCAGCGAGCGCTCGTCGTGGCTCACGAGCCGTATCGTCTCGGCCGCCGGCTACAAGGTGGGCCTCTACAACCTGCCCGAAGAAATCGCCAGCGTGCAGAACGAGCAGCCGTGGGAGTTCGACGAGCTCGCCGGCGCGATGGAAGCGGACTTCCGCCCCATCGCCGATGGCCTGCCCAAGTCACTGTTCTCCGGCCAGCTGGCGAAGTAGCACCATGATTGTCGACACAAGCTTTCCGGCAGATCTCAGCGAGATCAAAGACGCATCCATTCTCGCGAACGAACTGGGCTTCGACGGCATCTTCGCCGCCGAGGTCAAGTCTGATCCGTTCGTCGCTTCGGCTGTAGCCAGCCAGCACGCGCCGGGCATGGATCTCGGCACCAAGATCGCGGTCGCCTTTGCCCGCACACCGATGACGACGGCTTATGCCGCACACGGGCTCAACGAGCTCAGCGGCGGACGTTTTCATCTCGGTCTCGGCACGCAGGTGCGCGCTCACATCACGCGTCGATTCTCGATGCCGTGGTCGCAGCCGACGGTCCGCATGCGCGAGTACGTCGTCGCGATGAAGGAGATCTGGGAGTCGTGGCGCACCAACGAGCCGCTCGCGTTCAAGGGTGAGTTCTACGAGCACTCGCTGATGACCGAGTACTTCGTGCCCGAGACCCGCACGCAGTCCGCGCCCCCGGTGTGGCTTGCGTCGGTCGGCCCCCGCCTGACCGAGGTTGCAGCGGAGGTTGCCGACGGCATCGTGCTGCACGGGTTCTGGACCCGCGAGTACATGGACAAGGTCATGATGCCGGCGATCGACCGCGGCCTCGAAAAGGGCGGGCGCACGCGCGATGACCTCGCCATCACCGGCGGCGGATTCCTCATCACCGGCGCCACCGCGGAAGAACTTGCGAAGAAGCGTGAGCTCATCCGCTACCAGGTCGCGTTCTACGGCAGCACGCCGAGCTATCGCCCCGTGTGGGAAGCACACGATATGGGTGAGCTGGGCGACCGCCTGCACACGCTCTCGATCGAGAAGAGCGCCGACCGCTGGCAGCGGATGACGAGCCTGATCAGCGATGAAGTGCTCGACCTGTTCGCCGTCACGGCCGAGCCGGCGAACGTCGGCACCGCGCTCCTCGCGCGCCACGGCGACTACGCGGACCGCATCTCGATCCCCGCGCTTGTGGGCGACCCGGATGTCTGGTCGAAGACAATCGCGACCCTTCGCGCCGGCGGAGATCGCACGGCGCAGTAGCTCCGCGACGTCGAAGCGCACGCGTGCGCAACGCTCGTGCCCGGCCGGTAAACACCGTGCCGGGCACGAGCGTTTTTGCGTCCGCACCGACCCTTCACAACGGGTCACACACGGCGTACCGTCAGGTGCCATGAGCAGCGTCATCCACACCAGCGGGCTTCGCAAGACCTACGGGCGAAGCCGCGCCCTCGACGGGCTTGACCTCGATGTCGCCTCGGGAGAGGTGCACGGATTCCTCGGCCCGAACGGTGCAGGAAAGTCGACCACGATCAGGATCCTGCTTGGCCTCGCGCGCGCGACCGGCGGGAGCGCGCAGGTCTTCGGTGCCGACCCGTGGCGTGCCGCCGCGACGTTGCACCGGCGCATCGCGACCGTGCCCGGAGACGTGAGCCTCTGGCCCAACCTCAGCGGCGGCGAGGCCATCGACTTTCTCGCGCGACTGCGCGGGGCCGAGACGAGGCATCCTGAATATCTCGCCGAAAAGCGGCGCCTCCAGGATGCATTTGCCCTCGATCCACGCAAAAAGGGTCGCGCGTATTCGAAGGGCAATCGGCAGAAGGTCGCGCTGATCGCGGCGCTGTCGGTGCCCGCCGAGCTCTATATTTTTGACGAGCCAACGAGCGGGCTCGACCCCTTGATGGAGATCGTGTTCCGCGACGAAATCGAGCGGCTGCGGGCCCGCGGCGCGACCGTGTTGCTCTCGAGTCACATCCTCTCTGAGGTCGAGGTGCTGTGCGATCGCGTGTCGATCATCCGGGCCGGGCGCATCGTCGAGTCGGGCATGCTCGCGCAGCTGCGGCACCTGACGCGCACCGAGATCTCGTTTGCCGCGACCGATGCGGCAGCGCTCGACGGGATCCCTTCGGCACACGACGGCTCGTTCGGCGGTGGGCGGGTCCGGTTTACGGTCGACAGCGACGCGGTGGCATCCATCTTGCCGGTACTCGCCGCGCGCGCCGTCAGCGGCCTGCGCATCTCGCCGCCGTCGCTCGAGGAGCTGTTTCTTCGGCACTACGGCGATGTGGGGGGCGAAGGGGGTGAAGGGGGCGGTCGCGAGGGTGGCGGCGGGGGCGGTCGCGAAGGCGAAGTAGCTGGCACCGGCAGCCGCGGCGGCACCGGCAACACAGGCAGCCGCCGGCCATGATCGGTGCGCTACTGCGGCAACGTGTTCGCCGCGATTGGCTGCAACTTCTCCTGTGGTTGCTGGGCACTTACGCGCTTGCGGCAGCGGCCGTGGGGGGCGTCGCGTCGTCGTATGGCACCGAGACAGATCGCATCAACGTGCTCGCCGCGGTCATGGCCAATCCCGTCATCATGCTCTTTCGCGGCCTTCCCTCGGGAGCCGAAGTTGACGCGTTCACGCTGTTTTTGATCCTGCCCTTTCTCGCGATGATGGCGGCGTTCATGAGCACCTTCCTCGCGGTGCGCCACACGCGCGCCGAAGAAGAACTCGGTCGCGCCGAGCTTGTCGGCGCCACGCCGGCCGGACGCCTCACTCCGCTGATCGCCACAATCGTGCATGGCGCCCTGGCGAACCTCGTGCTTGCGTGCCTCGTGTTCGTCGCGTTCGTTTCGGCGGGTTATGCACCGATCGGATGCCTCGTCTCGGGCATTGCCGCCGGCGCCGTCGGGCTCTGCTTCTTGGCGATCGGCCTCGTCGCCGCGCAGGTGATGCACACGGCCCGCGCCGCGAACTCGGCGGCGGTCTGGGTGCTGCTGCTCACGTTCGTGATCGGCGGGCTCGGCAACGCCCTCGGCACCCCCAGCGCCGACCTGCAAAGCGTCACCAGCTCATGGCTCACCTGGCTCTCGCCCTTCGGCTGGGCCGAGAACTCGCGCCCGTTCGCCACGAACACGCTCTGGCCGCTCGCGCTGTGTCTCGGGGTCGCGATCGCGTTGGGTGCCGCGGCGATCCTGTTGCAGGCCGCCCGTGACACGGGCGAAAGCCTGATCCCGGCACGGGAGGGCCGCGCCAGCGCACGCGGTTCGCTCAGGTCGCCGACCGCGCTGGTGTGGCGCCTTACCTGGGGTTCGCTGCTGGGCTGGAGCATCGGTGGCCTCCTCACCGGGCTGCTCGCAACGAGTCTCGCCTCGGTGATCAACTCGGTCACCGCGCAGATTCCGGCCGTGCAGGCGCTGTTCGAGGCGCTCTCAAAGGGCGGGAGCCTCGCGCAGGGCATGGTGGCGATCTTCTTCATGATCGTCGGGCTGCTGGCAGCGTGCGCGGGAGTGCAGACCATCTGCCGGGCCCGGCAGGAGGAGGTGCACGGCACCGCCGAGCTCGTGCTCGCGACGCCGGTTGAGCGCGTGCGCTGGCTCGGTGGCTACCTCGTTGTCGCGGCCACTGCCATCGTTCTGGTCGCCGCGAGCGGCGTGCTCGGCGCGGTGCTCGGTGTGGCGGCAACCGGCACCGACTGGTCGCTCGTGCGCGATGCGCTCGTCACGGGCGGCGCGCAGGCGCTGGCCGCCGCGGTGTTCGTCGCCATCACCGCGCTGCTATTCGTGCTCTTGCCACACACGACGATCCCCGCCGGCTGGAGCCTCGTGATGCTCGGCGCACTGCTCGGCCTCTTTGGCGCACTGTTCAACCTGCCCGAATGGATCGTGAACCTCTCACCGCTCGCCGCCGCGCCGACGATGGTGCAGGACGCGATCGATGCCAAGGGGATGTGGTGGCTCGTTGCCGCCGCAGGTGTCGGGGCAGTGGCATCCATGTTGCTGATGCGTCGTCGCGAACTCGCGGCGCGCTCGTGAAGGTGCGTGCGTGCCGCCGTGCGTTCGCGCCTGGTGCTCAGTCGAGGAAGATATCGCGGCGCAGCTGCGCTTCGGGCACGCCCGGTGAGTACTTCGACAGGTCGGTGATGCCGGCGGCCGCGAGCACGTCTTCGACCACGAGCGAGTGACCGCTGTAGGTCGCGGCGGGCTGCGTGATGACCTCGTATGCCGCATCAGCATAGATCTCGGGGGTGCGGCTCACAGCCATCATCTGCTTGCCCATCGGGCTGTTCGCGATGGCGGCGGTCTGGATCGTGGTCGCGGGCCAGAGCGTGTTCGCGGCGATGCCGTCTTTTGCAAACTCGGCCGCGAGCCCGAGCGTCACCATTGACATGCCGAACTTCGCGAGCGTGTAGCCGGTGTGCGCACCGAGCCAGCGAGGCGTGATGTTCAGCGGAGGGCTGAGAGAGAGGATGTGGGGGTTCGCGGCATCCCGAAGAATTGGAATTGCCGCGCGCGAGAGCATGAACGTGCCGCGTACGTTGACGTCTTGCATGAGGTCATAGCGCTTGGCGTCGAGATCGAGCGATCCGGCAAGGCTCAGCACGCTGGCATTGTTGACGACGATGTCGATGCCGCCGAATTCGCCCTGGGTCTTCATGACGGCCTCGGTGATGTCGTCGTCGTTTCGCACGTCGCCGACGATCGCGAGCGCGTTGCCGCCCGCCGCGCGGATTTCTTCGGCCGCCGTGTGAATCGTGCCGGGAAGGCGTGGATCGGGAACGTCGGTCTTTGCGAGCAGCGCAATGTTTGCGCCATCCGCCGCGGCACGAAGTGCGATTGCGAGGCCAATGCCGCGGCTCCCACCCGACATGAGAATGGTTTTGCCTGCGAGTGGTGCGGTCATCGGGGGTCTCCTTGCGTCATCGTGCCGGGGGTCGTGAGGTCGGGTGGTCGGGTGCGCGGTGTCGGTGTTGCGTGCCCTGTTCGCGGTGTTGTTGCTGCTCATTGCGCAGTGCTCCCTGCGCGGTGGTCCGTGCGCGGTGCTCCGCTCGGGCTACTTGGGCCCCATGCGGATTGCGCCGTCGAGGCGGATCGTCTCGCCGTTGAGGTATCCGTTCGCGATGATGTGCATCGCGAGTGCAGCGAACTCTTCGGGCCGGCCGAGCCGTTTGGGGTAGGGAACCTGGCTGCTGAGGCTCTCGCGGGCGGGCTCCCGCATGCCGGCGAGCATCGGGGTCTCCATGATGCCGGGAGCGATGGTCGCGATCCGGATGCCGTAACGGGCCAGCTCGCGCGCGATCGGCAGGGTCATGGCGTGCACCGCGCCCTTCGACGCCGAATATGCCGGCTGGCCGATCTGCCCGTCGAACGCCGCAACCGACGCCGTGTTCACAATCACGCCGCGGTCACCGCTTGTCGGGTCGGGCTCGGTCTTCGCCATCGCCGCTGACGCCTGGCTCAACACGTTGTACGTGCCGATCAGGTTGATGCGCACCACCCGTTCGAAGTTCTCGAGCGGCAGCGGGAGGCCGTCACGGTCGAGCACCTTGCTTGCGGTCCCGACACCGGCGCAGTTGATGACGACGCGAAGCGGGCCAACATTGGATGCCTGTGCCACCGCCGCCGCGATCTCTTGCGCGCTCGTGACATCGGCCGGGGCGAAGAGCCCGCCAACCTCGGCGGCGACCTCGGCCCCGCGCGACGACGGCAGGTCGACGATCGTCACGATCGCGCCCTCCGCGGCCAAGGCGCGGGCGGTAGCGAGTCCGAGCCCGCTCGCGCCCCCGGTCACAAGTGCGCTGGATCCCTCGATGTGCATGCTCTTCTCCTTTGAAGTCGCGTCACGTCAGTGTGGCCAGCATATGCCCGGGCCACGCTTCGGTGCCCGCGGGCGCTCTTTGCTCCCCCGTCGTTTCCCTCCGCTGTCGTTTTCTCGCTCAGCAGTCGCAATGTGTCACGAAAACGGCCACGCCACGGCGATTCGCGACTGCTGAACGAAAGGGGGCGGCGGCGCGGAGGGAGAGGGGGCGGCGGCGCGGAACGAAAGGGCGGCGGCGGGGAGGGAAAGCGCAGCGGCGGCGCAGGGCCTCGACGCGGCCCGCCGCGCGTGCCACGATGAGAGCGTGGTGGAGCTGAAGATCAAGCGGGTCTATGAGCCGGCCGCGCCGGAGGACGGCGTGCGCGTGCTGGTCGACCGGCTCTGGCCGCGGGGGCTCACGAAGGAGCGCGCGGCCGTCGATATCTGGGCCAAAGACGTTGCCCCGAGCACCGAGCTGCGCAAGAAATGGCACGGCGGCGGCGAAACCTGGGAGCAGTTCCAGGCCGATTACGAGGCCGAGCTTGACGCGAATCATCCCGCGGTCGTGGCGCTTGCCGAACAAATCTCGGGCGACGCGGTCGTGAGCCTGCTGTTCAGCGTGCACAGCGCCGAGCAGAATCACGCACAGTTCTTGCGGGTCGCGCTTGAGCGCGCGCTCGCGCAGTTGTAGCGCCGCGCCGGGCCGCAAAGGGCTACGCCAAGCGCGCCACCCGCACCTCCCCGCACCCCGCACCTCCCCGCACCCACAGGGCAGACTTGCACCGTGAGCATTCCCGCATCCGATACCCCCGTCCCGATCCCACCCAGGGTTCTCGAACTCGCGCGGGGCGCCAGGCTCACACCGGTCTGGGTCAACGGCATCGGCGGCCTGACGTTTCGCACCGACGACGAGCGCTTCATCAAGTGGGGGCCGCACGGCGACGAGACGACGATGGCCGGCGAAGCCGCCCGGCTCGCATGGGCGGGCGGATACCTCGTAGTGCCGCGCGTCCTCGAACACGGTGCCGACGACACCCACGAATGGTTGGTGACGGCTGCGCTTGCGGGCGAGAGTGCTGTGGCTCCGCGGTGGATCGCGGATCCCGCCCGGGCCGTGCGCGCGGTGGGCGAGGGGCTGCGCGCGCTGCACGATGCGTTGCCGGTCGAGTCGTGCCCCTTCGATTGGTCGGTCGGCTCGCGGATTGCGAAGGCGGCGGGCCACGGCATCCGCGTGCCTGAGGTTTTGCACGCGGCCCCACCTGTCGATCGTCTCGTGGTGTGTCATGGGGATGCCTGTTGCCCGAACACGCTGATCGGTGACGATGGCTCGTGGTCGGGGCACGTCGACTTTGGCGCGCTGGGCGTTACCGATCGCTGGGCCGACATCGCGGCGGCGTCGATGAGTACCGAGTGGAACTACGGCCCCGGGTGGGAGGACGCCCTCATCGCCGCGTATGGTGTCGAGCCCGACCGCGAGCGACTCGCGTATTACCGGGAGCTGTGGAACGCGACGTGAGGGCGGGCCGATCCGCCCTATTCGGGTCCGAGGATGAAATTGAACGCACCCGTGGCGACGGCCGCGGCGATCGCGAGCGCTGAGATGGCGGCGGCGATGGCGAGCAGCATCCATTCGCCCGCCCCGAAACGGGACTCGCGGGCGTAGGTGCGCGGGGTGTCGGCCCCGAATCCACGGGCTTCCATGGCTGTGGCGAGCTTCGAACCGCGGCGAATCGAGAGCACGAGCAGGGCGAATGCCATGCCGAAGATGCGGCGGAGCCGGCCGGTATCGGCGACCCCGCGGGCGCGGCGCGCGAGCTCGAGCGCGTGCCAGTCGTCGATGAACAGGCCGACCATGCGCAGGCCCGCGAGGGCTCCCATGACGAATCGTGCGGGCAGGCGCCAGACCTGGGCGAGGCCGTCGGCGAGGTCAGTCGGATCGACGGTAACGAACAGCACCACCGAGGGCAGCGCGATCGCGAGCACCCGCAGGAACGTGGCGGCAGCGAGTTCGAGCGACCCCTCGCTGACGCGCATGATGAACCACTCGAAATACACGGGCCCGGAGGCCTTGCCGTACAGCGCGATCGTGAGGCCGGTGAGCGGCGCCGCGATCCACACCGGCGCCGTGCGGAGCCAAAACGTGCGCCACGAAAGCCCGGCGAACAAGAACAGCACGCACTCGAGCGCCACGGCGACCGCGGCCGACACCACGTCGAGCGTGAGCACCAGCGGCACGGCGATCAACCCGCTTGCCGCGAGCTTGGCGACCGGGTTGATGCCGGCGACGAAGGGGCGATGCGGGCGCTGGATGCCGGGGGCGCTGGCCGTGTGGGACGCACTCATCGCGCACCCCCCAGTACAAACCGTTCGGCGTGGAGCGCCCGCACCACATCATCGTCGTGCGTGACGACGACGATGCCGGTGCCTTCGTCGCGCAGCTCGGCGAGCAGGGCGACGAGCTCTGCCCAGGTGCGCGAGTCCTGCCCGAAGGTGGGCTCATCGAGCACCAGCATCCGGGGCGCGGTGGCGAGCGCAGCCGCAACGGTCAGCCGCCGCTTCTCGCCACCCGAAAGTGTGTAGGGGTTCGCCCTGGCGAGCCGGTCGAGGCGCAGACGCTCGAGCAGCGGCTCGATGCGGGCGTTCATCGTTGCCTCATCGAGCCCCAGCGCCCGCGGCCCGATCTCGAGTTCGCCGCGCACGGTCGAGGCGAGCAGCTGGTGCTCCGGGTCTTGAAACACCGTGCCGATGCGGGTGAGCAGCTCGCGCGACTTCCACCGCATCGGGTCGGCGCCGAGCCCTTGCCCGAGCACCGGGTCGGCATGCACAGCGCCGGCAGCCGGCGGGATGAGCCCCGCAAGCGTCAGCCCGAGCGTCGATTTTCCGGCGCCGTTCGGGCCCGTCACCGCGAGCACCGACCCGGCACGCACGCGCAGCTCGATGTCGCTCGCCACGATGTTTGCCGCGAACGCCGCATCGCTGACCCCGCGGCCTCGCCGCACCCGCGCGATCGAGAGGTCGTCGGCGTGCAGCAGCCGCTCGCCGTCGGTCACGAGTGGGGCCGACGGATGCCTCGGCCCAAACCCCGGGACCCACACACCGGCCGCGGCCAACCTCTCCCCCATGCGCCCCAGCACAGCCTCGGGCGAACCATCGGCCATGACCGTGGTGCCGCCCTCGGCCCCACCCAGCACGATGACCCGATCGACGAGCCCAAGCCAGGCCTCGACGCGGTGTTCGACAACGACGAGCGTTGCGCCCGTGGCATCCACGACGCTCTTGACGGCGTCGACGACTTCGCCCACGCCGGCGGGGTCGAGGTTGGCGGTTGGTTCATCGAGCAGCAGGAGCCCGGGGCGCATCGCGACGGCCCCCGCGAGGGCGAGGCGCTGCTTCTGTCCGCCCGAGAGCGCCTTCGTGGGGCGGTCGAGGGGCACTTCGAGCCCCACAGCGGCGAGCGCATCGTGCACGCGCGGCCAGATCTGCTCGCGCGGCACGCCCAGGTTTTCGCAGCCGAAGGCCACGTCATCGCCCACACGCGCGAGGATCACCTGCGAATCCGGGTCTTGCAGCACGAGACCGGCACGGCCGCGCGCGGCGGCGGCGGGGGCTCCGTCGATCAGCAGTGCGCCCGTCGACTCGCCCTCTTCATCGCCGCCGAGCACGCCGGCAAGGCCGTGCAGCAGGGTCGATTTTCCCGACCCTGAAGCCCCGAGCAGCAGCACGCGTTCGCCCGGCTCGATATGCAGGTCGAGCCCCGCTACCGCCCAGGCGGCCCGGCCCGCGTGTCGCCACCCCCAGTGCTGGGCGTCGATACGGGCCGGCCGCGTGTCAGAGGGAGTCATCGTCGATCAGTGCTCCGAGGCATCCGCTTAAATTCGTTCCACGCTGCGCCCGGACGCGAACCGATTTAGCGCACCCGTCGCGGCGAGGCCGCGGGCGAGCACCCACGAGAGCCCGCCGGCAATCACTGCGCCCGAGAGCGTCGAGCTGATCAGGTAGACAACGGTGAACGTGGTGTCGGAGCCGGCGTACCAGCGCAGCATGTTGTTGACCGCACCGAAAATGCCGGCGCCAGCACCCGCGAGCACCGCGACGGGCAGGCTCCAGCGCTTGTAGAAGAACAGCAGGAAGATCACCTCGGCGCCGAGACCCTGCACGAGCCCGGCCTCCATCGTGAGGAATCCGCCCCACTGGTTGCCGACAAGTGCCGAGACGACGGATGCCAGGAGTTCGGTGTAAATCGCCGCTCCCGGTTTGCGAATAATCAGTGCGCCAAGCACGCCCGCGAACAGCCAGGGGCCGTCAAGCAGGCCCTGGAGCCCGGGCAAGAGCGGTTCGAGGAGGGCCTTCGGGCCGAGGTATCCAACCCCCCATGCCATGAAAATGAGGCCTGCGGCGACACCGATGACGCTTGCCACGACGATGTCGACGACTCGCCAGCGCCAGATGATCGCGGCGCTACCGCGTGCAGTGCCGGCGGGAGTCGCCGGGGTGGGGGTTGGGGTGGTCGTACTCATGAGTTTTGCGCTCCTTGTGTGCGACCAGCGGTGGGGGACGCGCACAAAAGGCACTTCGTTCTGCGGCGCCGCGCTGCGGTGGCCGACCAAACAAAGAGCTCTTGCATCATGATCTCCCTGCGCTGGCATGATCCAGATCAGGTTCAACGGTCGAAGCGTGGTCGCTTCCTCTCAGCCCGGACTACCGGACTCCCGTGGTTACCGCCTCAGTATACCCCCGGGCATTTCGGCATACCCCGGACATCACGATACCCGCGGGCATTTCGGGTACCCCGGCATCGGGATACCCCCGGGCATTTCGGGTACCGTAGGCCCGTGCCCACCGAAGACCTCGCAACGTCCGCGCCCGTCGAATCGGCCACGCCCGGTGTTGCTGGGGCCGGGGGTGTTGCGGCGACCGGTGGTGTTGTGCCCGGTGGTGTTGCGCCGACCGCGCCCGGGGCTGTTGTGCCCGGTGCTGCGCCGGCCACCGCGCTGTCGTGGGTTCGACCCGATCAGCTCGGCAACGGTCCCGTGCAGGCGAGCTACGGAAACGAGTACGACACGCTCGTGACCGGGCGCCCCCGCCGCAGCCCCTGGCGTGCCGGGGTGCTCATGCCGATCGGCGTTGTGGCCCTCGTGCTCGCAGCCTATGTCGGTGGCACCCTGCTCTGGCCGCTGCACGCATTGCCACCAACCGTCACCGCGCAGGAGCTTGGCGTCGTGCCGGCCCCCGCCGCCACGCCCCAATGGCCCGCCGAGGGAAGCGCCGCGGTCGCCGTCGCCGGCATCCCGGGTGATGTCTCGAGCAC